>Ga0209407_1000257_pt1 | contig 75614 bp, 53 predicted proteins | sample AD_JPNHG3_MetaG_FD_184410 | JGI IMG/M metagenome (GOLD analysis project Ga0209407, IMG submission 184410) | Active sludge microbial communities of municipal wastewater-treating anaerobic digesters from Japan - AD_JPNHG3_MetaG (SPAdes) (version 2) | ecosystem: Engineered > Bioreactor > Anaerobic...
AAGCTCCGGCGGCCATAAGACCTGCGGGAGCTTTCTGTCTCGGCATCGCCCTGACGCTCAGGTTGCTCTCCAGCAGAGCCCTATCCTTCAGAGCGACATGGACAGAATAACCGAAGCAGGTTATAATGGCAAACGTGAAGTGAAATCGTTAAGACCGTTTACACAGTTCCATGAACAGACCCTAAACCGCTCCTACTCGGCGATCTTGTCGAAGACTAACCCCTCGCCGACCGCATCAGGGGCCATCGGGAACCGTTCCCCCAGTTCGAAGAAGCTTAGCCAATCAGTCTCCCAGACCTTACCGTTTGGAGACACAATCCCGATAAAGACATCTTTGGTGTGCCCCTCAATCCGTTCCGTCATGAACACAATGTCAACGTGGTCAACAACAACTTCGACCCTCAGTTCCCGCGTCCTGGCATCATAGTCAACCGTACAATCCCCAGCCTTATAGTTGCTGATACTGCCATCGAGCATTTCAACTCTTGTGGTCTTGCGAGGACGTATTTCCACATTACCGAAAGGTATTACCGCAGAGTCAACCCGGCCATCCTTTGTCAGAACGATCCTCCAAGCATTATTTCGCGCCTGCCATGTTCCGGCAACATCTGCAGGTAGTCCCTGCCTGTTGCGCGCATCGGTCGCCAATGAACCACCACAACCTGACACACCTGTCAGCACCAGCAGAATGCACACACCTTGTATAACTGACTGCATTTACGCGTATCCTGGTTCGACCAGAAAGCCGTCTTTTCCCTACCGCAAACCCATCATACGTTCCTCGACAAGACAAATCAAGGGGCGAAAAAATGACCGCACATACCAGGCCCCGGTGCTGGATCCAAGCATCATCCTGAGACACTGGCCGCACGGGCACAAGGCTTTGATAAGATAACGTAGGATATTGTGCGCACAATACCCTACGTCATCTCATACTTTTCTCCTTCTCAGGCAGTAACCGGGGGCAACCCGCTTCGGCAAACTTATGCTCTCCACGCCTTCCCGTACATGTTGCCTCTGAGCTGTACAGGCCGATACAACAAAAAGAGGCAAGTCCGAAGACCTGCCTCTTTTAAGTACTGCATGTTCTGAGCGTATTCGCTTACTTGCGACGACGCAGGAACAGACCGCCGAGACCCAACAGCATGAGGCTTACCGGTTCAGGAACCAACGTAACCTGCTGCAGAATTCCAAAGTTGTCCTTATCATGCAATGTCACCGTGACCGGGTAGTCAATTCCAAGGAACCGCGTAACGACCCCGTTCGGCTTAATTGCTTGACCCTGGTCACTGGTGCTGTCCACAAATGAAACCAGCCAAATACCTGTGGGAGCGGCACCAAGCAACGTTTCCGCGTAAGCAGCAATGTCCGCATTGTCCGACCAGTCCTCCAACGACGTACCTGGGCGACTGTACAACATCTCGATATCCGCCGTTCCACCAATCGTCGTAAACCAGAAACCCGCATACTGCCCGTCGGCCGTAAGATGCGCTTCCGGCTGCCCATCACCTTCCAGCATGTAACCGGCGCTTGCCAGCGAGCCCATGCCAAGAACCAACATCAAAACCAACAACTTCTTCATCATCGTTCTCCTTTCTCAGAGAAAACCTTTGTTCGAACAAAACTTTTCCAAATCCACCATTAACGTGAAGTGTGTGTCAATTCTACGGTACCGCCGGTTTACGGAGCGACGTTGCAATTCCCAGCAAGCTCCGAGTCTTTCTTTCTCCAGTTTTCCACTAGCTTATTCAGGTCATTGATGTACACGCGGTAGTCTTGAAGAAATACTTCCGCATCGTGATTAACGTCAGCTGCGGGATCCAGCGTGGGATCGCTGATTTTCTTCCTCCAGTTCGCTACCACCTTGTTCAAATCGTTGATGTACACCCTGTAGTTTTGCAGGAACACTTCAACGTCGTTGTTGGCATCGCCAACGCATTGATACGGCCTTGCCCACGCCGCATCCATCTGCTGTTCGGTCCAACCGGCTGCGATGTATTTGTCATACTCAGCCTGATCCGGGCCGACATACTGACGCACATACGTGCTGCCTGTGATGGGGCCGCCGACAAAATCCGCTGTTACGGCGCCGCCGCCGATACGGACCACGCCGCCGCGGGTTGAATTTGCGGCCAGAGTCATGTTGCACGCCTCACTCACAGTGATCGTGCACAACACGGTCGTCGCCTCAGGGGCTGCCTCGGGCACAGCCTGATCGTACAAAGCACCAAACTCAAGCACGCAGGCCGGGCCGGGCAGTTGCGGGGGGTTATCGGGAGCATCGGCCGGAGCAACCGGGGTACCGGTGTTCTCGATCATGACAGGGTCATCACCCGTAAAGGTGATCGTGCCCAGGAAGATACCGTAACCCTTGTCCCCAACAACGCTCTCACCAGTGATTTTGTAGTTGGACACTTCCAAAATCTGGCCCGCATCCACGCTCACGTCCAGCGCAATGCCCGCGATCAGAGAGCCGTTGGCGTCGGCATCATCACCATCCGCCACGACCACGATGTCCGCGGTGAGGTCACCGTTGTCCACGACGCTGATCGTCACCCCGGCCATGGCCGGCGCAACCATGAGCGCCACCAGCAAACACATCAAACGCTTCATCCTACACCATCCTTTCTCTTAATCCTCTTACCTCTTATGATTCCCCGGGGCAACGCACCCCGGAGAAGACGTCAAAACACAATCAACATGGAAAGGCGCCCGCACGCACGAAACAAATGGAAAAATCCTCCAGTCGCGCCCCCGGCGCTGATGTTTCCCCGTTGATCTCTTCGATTCACACCTCCCTAACGGCACGTCATTCGTGCCTCACCCACGTCCGAAAACCGCCTTTTTTACGGCGTCGCGGCCTTTTTCGCCAACCCGGCCACATCCGAAAAGAACCGCCCTTGCAGTACTGAAAACCTGCTTAGGCCGATGCGCATATCATACCCCAAATGCCGGCAGGAATGCAAGTGCAAAAACGCGAAAATTCTTGAAAAATCTTTGCTTCGGCGGGAACTTTTTTGTATGGCCCCGTCCCGGCCCTGAAACCTGCCCTCACCATTGACAGGCCGGCGATTATCGGAACCAGCGGGCTTGGTGCTCAAGCGAGTCCGAAAAATGCGAATTTCGCTAAGCACTAAAACAAACCCAGAAAACTGAGATTAAACCAAACATCAGGGATGCAGAACAGGGCCGGAAAACGACGAATTGGCCTCCTTCGGCGATCCGCTGCTAACTTCTTGTCTGGCAGGGACTTGCGACAACAGAAGGCAGAATGGACGCGCCAGGAGCTTTAAATCGACAGCTCACAGCACACCGAAAGTAAGCGGCAACAATGGTTTACGGAGACATGTAAAGGAAATATTAAGGGTGACTTTCAAAGGTAAGCCTTTTGGGCGAGGCTGCCATAGCCGCCCAACGGCGGATTTCTATTCCCAGGTCGGGCGAGGCACCGTATAATTGAGACACCTTATGACCAATCTACTGACAGGACGGATCCTCATTGTAAGGCTGATCATGCTGGCGGCCATGGCCGGGCTGATCGGCATCGGAATCGCCGCCATCTACGCTGCCGGCAATCCGGACCCCGACGAGGCCGTCGGCGACCCGGTCGTTTCCTCACGTGCCTGGCAAAAGCAGATTGTCTTTGCCGCCGCGGGCCTGGCGGCCCTTATCGCGATAAACATCGTCCCGTACCGCATCCTCGGGCCTGCAAGCTACTGGATCTACCCCGCCGCACTTCTCATCTTAGCCTTTGTTCTCGTGGGCAAGTACGTCCCCATTCCGTTCGTGCCGGAGGTCAAAGGCGCCCACCGCTGGATCAAGCCGATCCCCGGTATCGACGTCAAACTCCAGCCGTCGGAGTTCTGCAAATTAGCGTACATCCTGGCCTTAGCCTGGTACCTGCGGTTCCGCAGCAATTACCGGCACTTCCGCGGCCTCATCGGGCCCTTTGCGCTTACGCTGCTGGCGATGGTCCTCATCCTCCTGCAGCCCGACCTGGGCACCGTCCTGCTGTTCATGCCCATTCTCTTTGCCATGCTCTTTGTCGCCGGCGCGAAGGTCAAACACCTGCTGCTGATCATCCTCCTGGGCATGCTGGTCAGCCCTATCCTCTACCTGAACCTGCGCCCGTACCAGCGCATGCGGATATCTTCGCTGCTCTTGCAGAACAAATGGGTATTCGACAAGGCCCATGAGCACCCCAAACTCGCCGAACTTCTGGCCGGTTCCACCACAAACCTCGACAAATGGACCCGTGACCAGGGGTTTCACCTCCGGCACTCGACCTATGCCATCGCCTCCGGCGGGTTGCATGGCTACGGCTTTCGAAAAGGGCCTTACATTACCGAAAACGGCCGCCACAGCCCCTGGTCGCTGCCGGAAAAGCACAACGACTTCATCTTCGCCATCATCGCCCACCAGTGGGGCTTCCTCGGCTGCCTGACGATTTTTGCGCTTTATGCCGTGATCGTCATGTGCGCCCTGGAGATCGCCTGGCTCAACACCGATCCCTTTGCGCGTCTAATCACGATCGGGATCATAGCCATGTTCGCCGTGGCCGTCATTGCAAACATCGCGATGACCATCGGTCTGACCCCCATCACCGGCCTGACGCTGCCGTTCCTCAGTTACGGCGGCTCCTCACTCATGGTCAACATGATGGCCATAGGCCTGCTGAACAACATAGGCCGCGGACGCCCCTTCACCGTGGCCGGCAGAGGGTTGGAGAATCTCAATCAAATCCCCCCTTCCGTCGGCATGTGACGGCGGCCTATCTTGAAGCCGCCGCCGCGTTAGGATCCTCTACCGCTTCCCCGCCGGCCTTCTTGCACCCGGAAAACACCACACCCGCAAGGACTAACGCCCAAACAAGCATTCTCAATATCCGGCCCATACTCCATCTCCTTTCCAAAGACAGCCCACAAGCCCATGCAGCCTTCGTGCAAAACGCTTTCGGTAAACACCGGAAGTCAAACACGGCCACACCATTTCAAGACGCCGACCTGACCTGCGCATTACATACAAAATCAGCGGTATGCAGATTTCGCTGAGGCAACGTCGGGAAAATAGCGGATTATCCCGCGTTTATTCGCTGTGTCGGCGGGAAAAGCAAGGCGGCCGCGGTATTTCGCCGAAGTCACCGGCTCGGCAGAACCGGCAGCTTGCCGCTGCTGAAGCCAAAGCGTCTGTCCCGCGTTAGAATGCGGCAGCCGCTTTCGGTCACGAGGACGTCGTCTTCGATTCGCACCCCCAGTCTGCCGGGCATGTAGACACCGGGCTCGACGGTCACGACGTCGCCGGCCTGGAGAGTGTCCCTGGCGGTTTTTGCGAGGTATGGGGCCTCATGCACCTGCAAGCCGAGGCCGTGGCCTGTGCCGTGGCCGTAGTCAGGCAGGCCGCGGTCTTTCAGGACGGCCCTGGCGGCCGCATCGACATCCCGCAGCTTGACGCCCGCACGAATCGCGGCGATGGCAGCAGCCTGGGCGGCCAGAACCCCATAGTAAACCCGCTCATAGAAGCGGGAGGGCGAGCCGAAGGCGAAGCACCGCGTGGCGTCGCTGCAATAGCCGTTAACCCGCGCCCCGAAATCGATCAGAATTGTATCCCTCTTGCGCAGCCGACGTTTGCCGGGCTGATGATGGGGACGCGAGGCATTAGCCCCAAAGGCAATGATGCTGTCGAAGCTGGGCTGACCGCCCAATTTGCGCATTTCAAAGTCGAGAATGCCGGCCAAATGCTGCTCGGCCATACCTGCCCGCAGTTGCCGCAAGCCTTTGTCCAGCGCCTGCCAGGCAACGGCTCCAGCGGCGGCAATTGCACGCACCTCGGCGGCATCCTTGGTGCGGCGTGCCGTTTCCAGGATCCGGCTGACGGCTTTGAGCTTAGCATCAATGGAGCGTTTGAGCCGCCGGAAGGTTGCGACCGGGCAGTTGTCCTCAACCCCTACCACCGCGACGGAGCGGTTTCGGCCGATCAGGCGGGCCACGGCCTCGACCATTGGACCGCGCCGCTCGAGAATGCGGCAGCCAAGACACTCGCCGCGGGCCTGTTCGGTGTAGCGGCTGTCGGTAACAAGCCACAAGCGGCGTCCGATAATCACCGCCCAACTATCATGGCCCATAAAACCTGTGAGCCATGTTACATTTTCCGGCTGCATGACGATCACTGCGTCGATACCCTGCTCCTGCATGGTTCGCCGCACCGCCGCCAGCCGCTTGATCGCCGTTTGTTCATCCATCGGGTGGCCCTTTCCATAGACGTCCGAGAAAAACGTGCACTCAAGAGCGTGAACATAGCGGCATCGACAAAAAAAGAAAGAGATTTCCCAAGCATCCGTTTGCCTGGCGGCGATTTGATTCTTAGATTATTCATAGCTGTTGCGGTCAAAGCTCAAGACGCTTTGCAAAACATGTCCACTCCTGTCCTTTATGTGCACGGATGTATGTAAAACGGGGCGGCGGCTCGCCAGACGAGCAGACCGCCCCGTTTTTTATGCCTTGTAGTGCGCGCCTCGTAAGATTAGAATACCCCGGCCGTTACGTTAGAAGATATGTATTCAAAGCGAGAAAGATGCTTTTACCGATTCGCACCAGCATACAGCCGCGCCGCACGCCTTACACAAACTACGCCATCATAGTCGTCAATATCATCTGTTTCGTGGTGACCTACTGGCGGCACGTGATAGAGGTGGATGGGATGCAGATGGTCGAGCCGCTGCGTCCGTGGGCACAGATGTTCATGCTGACACCGGTGCGGCCGTACCTGTGGCAATTTGTCACGTATGCGTTCCTGCACGGCAGCCTTATGCACATCTTCGGCAACATGTACTTCCTGTACATCTTCGGCAACAATGTCAACGACAAGTTGGGCAATGTGGGGTACTTGTGCCTGTATCTGGCGGGAGCGGTGTTTGCGGGCGTCGGCCACACCGTGCTGCACGTCAATCCGGTGTTGGGGGCCAGCGGTGCGGTGGCGGCAATTACAGGGGCGTACCTGGTGCTTTTCCCGCAGACGGTAATCACCATTATCTACTGGTTCATCTTCATCGGAACCATGGACATCGCCGCCCTCTATCTCATCGCCTTCAAGATGATCCTGTGGGACAACGTGATCCAGCCGAGCTTTTCCCCCGACGCCGTCGCCTACGAGGCCCATCTGGCCGGCTACGCCTGCGGCATTCTGGCGATGATTCTGCTGCTGGCGTTGAGACTGGTGGACAGCAACTACACCGACCTGTGGTCGATGATACGACAGTGGAACCGTCGCCGCCGTTTTCGCGACACCGTTTCGGCGGGCTATGACCCGTTCACCGGCAGAAAGCGCGTCTGGGTGAAGGATGTCAGCAAGACCGGCCAGCCGCAGGTGCAGGAAGACGAAATCGCGCGACTCAGGGCGGAAATCACCGGCCTTATCGCGCGGCGCAATCTGCCCGATGCCGCGGCCAAATATCTTGAGCTGCTGGAGCGAGACCCGGAGCAGGTCTTGCCGCGTCAGTACCAGCTCGACATCGCCAATCAGTTGATGGCCGAGGGCAAGTGGGCGCAGTCGGCACATGCGTATGAGGCCTTTCTGGCGTTTTACCCCAACTATGAATACATCGAGCAGGTCCGGCTTATGTTGGGCCTGATTTATGCGCGTTATCTCAACCAGCCGGAGAAGGCCCTTGTCCAATTGACTGCCGCTAAAGAGAAGCTGAGGGACCCGGGCCAACTGAAAATGTGCAATGACGAACTGGCAAAGCTCCAGAAACCATAAGGGCAGCCTTACGGCGGTCGCGAGGCAAGCATGGACATAACGCAACATGATGACAAGAGAATGCACTGCCGAATGTTGGGCCATGAGATTACGTTTGCTTATTGCCGGCAGACGGCCGGGGCACAGCCCTGCCGCAAGGTTCTCGATTGCTGGTTTGAAACGTTCGACGTCGAGGCGTTTGCACGTCAACATTTCACCGCGGAACAAATCTCGGCTATCGTCAGTCCCCCAAAACCGAAGATGGCCCTCATCATCGAACTGATTGAACAGGCCAAGCGAAGTATGCAAGCCTGACGCGTCTTGCGGCGCCTACCGGTAATCCCGGGCGATGCACCTTTGCGGGATAATGTGAGCGGTTTTTCGCACGGCAGCAGGGTAACTGGTTCATCGAATTGACATGGTGGGGCGGGATCTTATCATGCGTCCGATTCATGTTTGGCGGGACGGTAATGGGGCATGTGAATGTTGAGATCAAGGCCCGGTGCGGGGATACGGCACGGGTTCGGGCGGCTTTGCTTGGCGCGGGGGCGGAGTTTCGCGGGGTGGACCGGCAGACGGACGTTTATTTCAATGTTGCGCGGGGACGCCTGAAGCTGCGGCGCGGGGATATTGAGAATGCATTGATTTTCTATGACCGGACGGATGAGGCGGGGCCGAAGCGGTCGGACGTAGTGCTTTGCCAGTGCCTGCCGGACAGCAACATGGAAAGGCTTTTTGCGGAACTGTTAGGGGTGCGGGTGCGCGTTGTCAAATCGCGCGAGATTTATTTCATTGGCAACGTCAAATTCCATATCGATGAGGTGGAGAGGCTGGGAGGGTTTGTGGAGATCGAAGCGATTGACGCGGATGGGACAATCGGCCGGGACAAACTGCTGGAACAGTGCCGGCGATTCATGGAATTGCTGAAAATCGAGGAGAACGATCTGGTCGAACGTTCCTACAGTGACATGCTTCTGGAAGGGGCCTGATGCAGGCCGCGGCTTTCATTCTGGCAGGCTTTGGGTGTCTGGCGGCTGCGGCGTCGGCGGTTGAGATGGCCGTCGGCAACCGCAGGCTGCGCCTGTTGAAGCATGTGCCGCCCGCGGAGAAAACCTGCGGCCGGGTTTCGATTATCGTTGCGGCCCGGAACGAGGAACGCCATATCGCCGGCGCGATTCAGACGCTGATCGGGCAGGCCTATTCGGATCTGGAGATTATCGCGGTTGATGACCGTTCGACCGATCGGACGGGGGCGATTCTGGATGAGATCGCGCAAGGCAGTGATCGACTCAAGGTCGTACATCTGAGCGAGTTGCCTAAAGGCTGGTTGGGCAAGAATCATGCTCTGCATACCGGCGCGTCTCAGGCATCAGGGGCATTGCTGCTGTTTACCGATGCCGACGTAATCATGGATGCAACGGCGGTCGGTCGGGCGGTGGGGTATATGCACGCATACGGGATTGACCATCTGCCGGTCGCACCGGGTCTCCGCGGCGGCGGTTTTCTGATCACTGTGCTGATAGGAGCGTTCTTGTACCTGTTCACTCTGGCCAAGAAGCCGTGGCTTGTCACTCGTGCGCGGAGCCCCTTTCACATGGGTATTGGTGCATTCAATCTGATTACCGCCGAGGCCTATCGCAAGGTAGGCGGGCATACGCAAATTGCACTGCGGCCGGATGACGACATGATGTTGGGCAAGCTGGTCAAGACGGCGGGTCTTCGGCAGGAAATGTTGGTCGGGCGGGATCTGATCGAGCTTGAGTGGTATGCCTCGTGCAGGGAGATGATGAGGGGGCTGGAGAAGAATGCGTTTGCGGGGCTGGGCTACAGTGCGGTGCTTGCGCTGCTGACATGCGTCGCTGTTTCGGCGGTCATCGTCTGGCCGCCTGTGGCGGTCTTTCTTACGGCCGGGTGGGTACGCGCGCTGAACCTGACGGCTCTTGCAATCTGGACGCTGTCTTACGCCGACCAGACGCGGCTTTGGAAGGCGCCCATGCGGCATGCCGTCTTTTTCCCAGTGGGGACGGCCTTGCTGATTATAGCCATCGTGCGAGCCGTTGCTAAAACGCTGACTTCCGGGGGCATCCAGTGGCGGGGGCATTTCTACCGTTTGCGGGACCTCAAGAAGTGTGAGATCTGAGGCGGCCAGTCCGTAAGTGCCAGCCCCGCCATAGTTTACATCTCCGTAAGGAATCGTTAAGAAAAATGTGTATGAACCGTGGTGGTGCGATATCTATAGTACTGCAAAGGCGACATGGACACGACACAAGGGACAAACGAGGCGGCGATGGTCTGTATGGCGCGGGCGGGGGACAGGGAGGCGCTTCGTCGGCTGTTGGAGCGGAACTGGCGGTGGCTTGGCGGGCTGGTGTGGAACCTTGTGGGATCGGACCATGACACCGATGACGTTCTGCAGAATGTCTGCGTCCAGGTGATCGGCCGGATCGGGCAGTTGCGCGAGCCGGAGCGGTTCCGCAGTTGGCTGGCGGCGATCGCCCGGAATGAAGCACTTCGCTGGCGCAAGGACAGGCGCCACATGGCGGTACGGCTGGACGAACGGGCGGCGGAGCAGGCAGAGGCCGCGGCGCCGGCGGCAGTGGAACAGGTTGTTGCGGACGAGGAGGCCGCCAGGATGCATTGGGCGATCGGCCAATTGCCGGAAAAGTACCGTGAGGCCTTTGTGCTGGCCTACAGCGACGACCTGACGCATGCGCAGATCGGCGAGATCCTGGACGTGCCGGTGACGACGGTGCAGATTCGGTTGGTGCGGGCGCGGCGAATGATCCATGATTTGATCACCACCGGAATAAGCGAGAGGATTCCGAGGACCTGAAAATGACTGACGAAACGCTGGAAATCCTGATCAGCAAGTTTCTGGACAGCGAGATTACGCCAGGCGAGCGGCGGCGGCTGGATGCGGAGCTGGCGCAGAATGCAGAAGCGCGGCGGCTCTTCCAGGCGATGGAACGAATACATGGGCAGGCCCGGACGGCTGTCAGCCTGGTGACCAGCGGGGGGCGGCAGGCAGCGGAGGTTTTCGAGCAGGCATGCACTCAAAGCCGCAGCCGTCTGAGTCGGGCGTATCCGGCAGGGTGGAGGCGGTTTGCAGCGGGTTTGGCCGCCGGGCTTATAATCGGTGCGGGGGCAACTGTGTACGTACTGCAATGGATACCCAGGATGACACCGGATGCGCAGCCGGTTGCAGTCGCCGGCAATGAGGGTGAGGTGACGATATCGAAGCCGCCTGCCGGGTGGCCTGACATCAACAGTACGGCAGGCAACGCAATCCGCGAGGTGGATCTTTACAACTTCACCGACGCCTCAGGCGGACAGTGGCTGGTGGAGGGGTTGCGGGAGAAACATATCCAGCCGGCCATGTACTACCAGGATCTGTAGTCGGAAAAATGTCTGGACAGTTGGAATTGAAAGGGAACGTCATGAGAACAGCGAAAATGTGTGTCATCGGGGTGGTGTGTCTTGCGGTGTGGGGGCTGGCTTGCGGAGCGCCGGCGGATGCGGCACGGGCAGGCTACATGGGAATCACGTTTGATCCGGCGCCGCTGCCTGCGCTTCTGCTTAAGCATTTGCGACTGGAGCCGGGGGAGGGGCTGCGGATCGTCAATGTGCAGGTGGACAGTCCGGCAGATAAGGCAGGGCTTCAGCGCGACGACATCATTATCGGGGTGGGCGACGATGCGGTCAAAGACCCTGCCGCGTTCAGAGAGACGGTCAGTAAGGCCGGTGCGGGCAACGAGCTTACACTGAAGATCATCCATCTTGGCAGGCGCAAGACGGTAACGCTGACGTTGGCGGAACCTGCCGAGCGGCCGGAAGACATCAAGTGGAAGTACCCTCCTGAACCGGAGCCGATCGAGTCGTGGCATCCGGGCCGGATGTGGTTCATGCAGCCGGGCGATGAGGACTGGAACGAGGTCCCGTGGCACCAGTTCTTCCAGGCGCCGGGCGAACGTCATGACATAATGAACTTCTTTAAAGAACGGTATACATTCGAGCTGCACCGTGACGGAAAGAGCTATAGCATCACCATCGAAGGCGACCCTGCCAATGACGAGTCGTGGATCACCGTCCGTGGTACCGAGTACAAGGCCATGGTCAAGGACATCGAGGAACTGCCCGAGGAATATCGTGAGGCCGTCAGGGACGCGCTGCGACGTGCCCAGGAGCAGAAGGCGCGCAAGCCGGAAGTTTTCAAGATGCCGGTGCTACCGAAAATGCCGAATCTCAAACGCGAGGACATCTTCAAGGACCTGCGGCAGTGGCAGCCGCCGATACCCGAACGCCGTGACGACGACAAGGTGCTCGACAAAATCCAGGAGCAGATGCGGCAGTTGCAGAAAGAAATCGAGAAGCTGCAGAAAAAACAGCAGGAGATGGCCGAGCAGCTTCGAAGGCCGGGCGGCAGCGGCGTTTGAGCGGCAGCATCCCGCACACACAGGCTCCGGTCCGTGCGGGCCGGGGCCTTTCTTCTGCGCAGAGAAATCTCAAGCCAGCAGGGAATTGAGCATATCGAGATGGTCGGACAGCAGCCGTGTGATAAGGAACTGCTTGTGGACCTTTTCGCGGGCCTGCTTGCCGATGTGCTGGCTGAGTTTCTTATCACGGAGCAGGTGAATGATGCGGTCGGCAAAACCTTGATTGTCCATAGGGTCCAGAAGGAAACCGCTGTTGCCGTCATCGATCTGCAGCGGGATGCCGCCCACGGCGGAGGCCACCACCGGCGTCTCTTTCCAAAGCGCTTCAGTTACTGCAAGGCAGAAACCTTCCCGAATCGATTTTTGAATGATGACATCCGCTCGCCGCTGCACGGCGTTGACCAGCGTTTCGTTGTTGCCGACGACAAACAGCACGTCGCCTTTCCTTGTCAGCCCCTCTGCCTTGCGGTAGACCTTATTGTACATGCGGTAGCCTTCCGGGTCGTCGCTGGCAATGTTGTAGCAGAGCACCAGGCGACAATCGATCTTTTCGCGCACGCGGCGATAAACGTCCACGACACCCTCCGGGTCCTTCCAAGGGTCCAGTCGCGAAACCTGGGCAATGATCGGCTTGTCGGTGGGGATGCCCGCCTTCTCGAACATTTTCGCGACGAGGCGGTCGGGGATGTCGCGGTTTTTCTCACTGAGCGGATTGATCGCCGGGAACATGACGCGCTGGTCCACCGGCAGGTCTTCCTTGATGTAGCTTTCGCTGGAGACGACGACCTGGTCGTACTTGAGAATGAAGCCCTTCAGAAACGTCCAGAGACCCTTGTGCGGCGAGGTGAGATCGATGTGGCACCGCCAGATCCAAGGCTGGGTCTTGCGATAGAACTGGATCAGCGAAAGCGGCTGGGCATCATGAATGATCACGCAATCGTGATGCAGATGCGTGAAGCGTGAGAAATTTTCGTTGATCTGGCAGTAGGTCTTTTTTTTGTCGTCGGTCAGCTTCAACTGACCGCCCTGCAGGGCGTTGTGGAAGCTCTTGGTGATCTCGAAAAACTCCTGGCTGCCGTGCAGGATTCGCCAGCCCACATCGACGCCCACGTCGTCCATCAGCATGACGAGGGGATAGAGGATTTCAGCGACCCCGCCGCCCTGGTATGTGGCGTTGATGTGCACGACATGTACCTTGTGAAGCTTTTTGGCCCGGCGGTAAATCTCCGCCAGCCCTGTGTCGTCCACGAGTCCCCGAAAATCGTCCAGTCGCAGCATTTTGCCCCTTCCTCTGACCGCCAACCGCCGCCGGAGGCGGAAATAACTCCGCTCTAATGCATCGAAGTTTCCGACCCTGCCCTTTACCGGCTGCTCGTTGGACCTTTGAAATGGCGGCTGATCTGCATGGAGAACCCGATATTTCCTCAGCTATTTCGAGCGTTTGCTCGCCCAATCACCTTTGGTTCTGTTATAATAGGGTGAACGAAGAAGGGACATTACGTATGCAAACAACACCATTGAGCGAAACAGAGAATCCGTTTGTTGACGACGCCTTCGCAAAGCACGTCGGCATTGAACTGATCGAAACCGGCGATGCAACCGCCGTGGCGCGACTAACAATAAAGCCGTATCACCTCAACGGGGCCGGCCTTGTGCACGGCGGGGCTGTCTTTACGTTGGCGGCATGGACGATGGCCGTGGCGGCCAACACGAAGCTTGGGCTTTCCTTAGGCCTCAATGCCTCGATCACCTGGCTGCGGCCGGCGACCAGCGGCACGCTGACGGCCAGCGCTCGCCGCATCGCCGCATCGGGCAAGGTCTCCACGTGGAGCGTCGAAGTCACGGATGAAGAGGGCCATACCGTCGCCGTGTTCCAGGGCCTTGGGTGGCACAAGGTGCAATCTTCAAATCGCATTCAGGCCGACGAGCAGAACCGCGGCGGCTAAAAAATTTTCCACAGCAAATACACGGTTTTTGACGCCGCCACGCGGCTATTTCGCACAAATCTTTCATTTTACGAATTTTTTCGTTGACAGATTCGGTTTTTTGTACGAATATTTTCGTAACGGCATTTCTGAAACCCGTTGGTGAAACCCGTGGGAGAGAAAGGAACATATCATGGCACGAAAGGCATCCAGCCAGCCGACGGAAGTGGAACTCGAAATCCTGAACGTCCTCTGGGAGCGGGGCCCGTCGACCGTCAGCCAGATCCATGACGTACTCAAGCAGCGTCGCAAGCCGGGCTTGTCGACCACGCTCAAGATGGTGCAGGTCATGACCGAGAAGGGCCTGCTCATCAAGGACGAGGAACAGCGGCCGCAGGTCTTCCGCCCGGCCATGTCCCAGTCGCGTGCCCAAGTCGGCCTCGTTGACGACCTGATGCAGCGGGCCTTCGGCGGGGCTGTCGACCGGCTCGTCATGGCCGCACTGGAATCCAGGAAGGTCTCGAAAAAAGACATTGAGCAGATCAAGAAGCTGATCGGCGAATTTGAAAGGGGAAGAAAATGAACTGGCTGGATCAGATCATGTCGTCAGATGCTGTTTACCGGATCGGCTGGGCGATTATCCATTCGGCATGGCAGGGTCTTGGGGTGGCGGCCGTATTCGGAGTCCTTCTGGTGGTCATTCCTAAACGCATGAGCAGTCTGCGCTACGGCTGCGGCTGTCTGGCGCTTCTGGCAATGCTCACGGCGTTCTGTGCAACCGCATGGATGGCCGGCCCGCGGCCGGACGCACCTTCGCCGGCCAATCCGTGGCGAACCCAAACACCGGCCCCGGTTCAGTCTGCCGCGCCGTCGGCGCTGCCGGCGCGTACCCCGGCGAACGACCAGGCCCCTTCCGCGGAACCGGCGCGCACTCCCGATGCTTCCCTGAGGCCGGAGCCGAAGCCGTGGGTGCAGCGTTTTGCGCAAACGGTCTCGCCCTGGACCGAGTACGTTTGCGGCGTATGGCTCGTGGGCGTCTTTGCCATGTCCGTATGGAACCTGGGCGGCTGGATCGCCGTGCGGCGCCTGCGTATGATCGGCACGTGGCCGCCACCGGAGCGGCTGGTTGGCCTGCTCGATGAACTCCGCGGCCGCTTTTCGATCCGCCGAACGGTGAAGCTGCTGCAATCGACGGTGGTCAAAGTCCCCATGACTATCGGCTGGCTCAAACCCGTGATCCTCGTCCCGGCAAGCATCCTGAGCGAGTTGTCGCCGCAGCACATCGAGGCGATCATCGCCCACGAACTGGCCCACGTCCGCCGCTGCGACTACCTCGTCAACCTCCTGCAGACGGTCGTGGAGACGCTGTTCTTTCATCACCCGGCCGTGTGGTGGATTTCGCGCCGTGTACGCTTGGAGCGAGAATACTGCTGCGACAATGCCGTCGTGAAACTCACGTCGGATCAGGTGAATTACGCCCGGGCCTTGACGGAGATCGCCGAGCGACGAGACACACTGCCGCACGTCGCCGTCGCCGCCGATGGCGGGTCGCTGGTCGGGCGCATCCGGCGAATCCTTGGCATGGAGCGTGAATCGTCGCTCCTGCGCAACCGCTCGGCCGGCTGGGCGATCGTGGCCCTGGTCTTTATCGCCGCCGCGTTCGCCGTCGGCATCGGACTCAGCAGCGACACCCTCTGGGCGGCACCCTACATATATGGCGCCGACGCCAATGACGGCACCTATGCGACATTTCAAAAGATGCTCGGCACGTGGCAAGTCAACGCGGAGAAGTCCACCGGCGCCGGCAGCGTCAAACGCATCGAAATCAAGCCCGACGCCACCTGCATCCGCCACGAATCCGCCGAAGACGACCCCAACCCCAAAACCTTCTACGACCACATCCGCCTCAAAGACAACGGCCTCGTCGTCAGCGGCTACTGGGGCAAGCAGACGTTCGCGCTGGCCCTCGAAGGCGACACCATGACCTGGACCGAGGGCGATACCCGCTTCGTCTTCGAACGCATAACCAAAACGCCTGCCCTCGCCCCCAAGGCGGCGGCCACGGAACCGCGCTGCGCGACCCTGCCGGACCTTGACGAGCAGCCGGCATTTGTTGACCTGGCCACCGGCGATATGGTCGTCATGCCCGAGGGCATTGAGAAAGACGATGAGGCCCTGCGGACGCATCTGACACAATTGGCCAAGGGCGACCTGGGCTTTGACAAGCAACTGGTCGTCCTGCGCGGCGGAAGCGCCTGCCTCTGGGATGGAGTTAACTCCACCGCGATGGCGTCCACTGTCCACGAGCCATTCAACATCCGTGCATACGACCTCGCCAACTTTCCCTGCCGCCTTCTCGTAACGACCGGCGACGGCAAACAGTTCGACGTCAGCGTGCTCAAGAAGACGCCCGACGGCGGTCTCGAAATCGAATATACGCCCGTCGGCACGAAAGTCACAACGCCTGCCGCTGATTCGGCAGCCGTCATCCATGCCGTCGACCGTGATCATGCTGCACAGTTGATTGCACAGCTTAAACTCGTGCGAATGGCTATGGATCGTTACCAACTCGACGAAGGCAAGCGGCCCGACCTGAGCACCGGCTGGACCACGCTCACCGAGAAGGCCGGCACAGGCCCGTACCTCAAGGCCGCGCCCGTCAACCCCTTCACCGGCGGATCGAAGATCGCCGCCGACGCCTCCGGCGACTGGCAATTCGACCCGGCCGCAGGCACGCTCAAGGCCGTCGTGCCTTTCACGCTGGAAAGGGCCCGGCAGTTGGGGCTCGATGTCGAAAACGACGTCGTCTGTGCTGCTGGTGGTGAAGTCGCAATGAGCAATCTCGCCGAGATGTGTCCGCCGATCGGGGCCAGTGAGCGGGTGCGGTATGCCCTGGACAAGATCGCCTCATTGATGAGATACGTTGAATCACAGAAGGACGGCGACATTGCAGCCCTGAGCGGCTATTTTGACCAGATCAACGAGTTCTGCGACGACCTGCAGGGCAAGAATGGCCCGGCGCCCGGCGGCGAGGAGTGGGGCGTCATGGCCGCCGATCAGATCGAGGCAGTGATTAAACTGCTGGGCGAGATCGAGCAGACGGCCGAAGGCTGCCGTGAGCTGTCACGAGGCGGGTACAAGGAACTGCTCGACCAGCACTGGCAATCGCTCAAGTACGAGTACAGCCGCCTTTGCACCGCACTGCAGACAGCCGCAAGAACACAATTGCAGTCAGGCGCTGAGCCCGCCGGTACCCATGATCATTTCGTCGGCTGGTACCGATTGAGCAAGGACATCGTATTTCCCGTTCTGAAGATCGACGGCATGTTCTATGCGCCCTGCCGCGGAATGGAGATCCCATTCAAGAAGACCGCAGAGGGGCTTGAGTGGGCGTTGACCCCCTCGAGCATGGCTGGGACCACAATCGGCCGGCTCCCGGGAATGAATCAGTATTACCTGAGGAACATGGACAGACAGACCATTGAGCAGTTGGAGGCGTCCAATCAGCCCAATCCCTTGGGGTATGGCAAGAACCAGCCTATTACGCGGATTGAGACGCCAAAGGGACTGCTCGAAATGACAGCGTCCATTCCCCGGCGGCTCGATGACTTTGTCGGGTGGTATCAGCCCACGTGGTTTCCTGCTTTCAGGTTCCATTTGCGAAAAGACATGGACCAGTACATTTGGCAAGAACAGCGGATGGGCAGCAGACTAGGCGAATGGGCGAGCGCAGCCAAAGAAATAGAACTGACTCCGTTGACGGACGATACTGGTTTCGGCCTCGGCAACGAGCGCCTGACATACAACAAGTCCCTCAAACGCTATGAAATCGTGAAGACGGGTTCGCAATTGCTCCGCATGCCGTTGTCGCGCGTGCCGGAGCCGACGCCGGAGACGGACGCCAAGGCGCCGTGGCCCCCGGCCGTGACCGGCATCCCGGCTTGGAATTAGTACCGGTTACCCGCTGACACACGGCAATCCAGCAGCGCCGGCGGCGCGTGCCTTTTCGCCGCCGGTCGCCGGCTTTCCTTTGCCTTTTGCTCTAATAAACCTTGACGCTGCCGACGATAGACTGTAATGTCTGCACCCGTATCGTGGCTGAGACATTCATTTTGAAAGGTAAAGGAACGAACATGTTTACGACTATTGTAGATGTTGTGGCAAGAGAAATATTGGACTCGCGCGGCAATCCCACCGTGGAAGTCGACGTGATGTTGGACGACGGCTCATTCGGCCGGGCCGCGGTGCCGTCGGGCGCCAGCACCGGCGCCCATGAGGCCGTGGAGCTCCGCGACGGCAACGCCAAGCGATATATGGGCAAGGGCGTTACCAAGGCGGTCAAGAACGTCAACGACATCATCGCCCAGGAAGTCATCGGCATGGACGCGCTCGATCAGGCCGAACTGGACCGCTTCCTCATCGAACTGGATGGCACGCCCAACAAGGGCAAGTTGGGCGCAAACGCCATCTTAGGTGTTTCGTTAGCCGTTGCTAAGGCCGCGGCCAACTCCGTCAACCTGCCGCTGTACCGCTACGTAGGCGGGTGTAACGCAAATATCCTGCCCGTGCCCATGATGAACATCCTCAACGGCGGCAAGCACGCAGACAACAACGTCGACTTCCAGGAATTCATGGTAATGCCCATCGGCGCAAAGAGTTTCCCGGAAGCCCTTCGCATGGGCGCCGAGATCTTCCATACGCTCAAGGGCGTGCTGAAGAGCAAAGGCTACAACACAGCCGTCGGCGACGAAGGCGGCTTTGCACCTTCGCTGGAATCCAACGAAGAGGCCATCGAGGTGATCTTAGCGGCGATCAAGAAGGCCGGTTACAAGGCAGGCAAGCAGGTAGCCATAGCGCTCGACCCGGCCTCAACCGAAATGTGGGTTGAGAGCAGCAAGTCGTACAGGTTCTTCAAGTCCGCGCCGAAGAAGACCATCTCCTCCGAGGCCATGGCTGCCCACTGGGCCAAGTGGCAGGCGAAATACCCCATCGTCAGCATCGAAGACGGCCTTGCCGAAGATGACTGGGACGGCTGGGCCGCATTGACGAAAAAGATCGGTTCCAAGTGCCAGCTCGTCGGTGATGACCTGTTCGTCACCAACACCAAGCGCCTGGCCAAGGGCATCGAGCTCGGCTGCGCCAACTCGATCCTCATCAAGGTCAATCAGATCGGCACGCTTACCGAGACGCTGGAGGCAATCAACCTGGCCCATCGTAACGGCTACACGGCCGTCATGAGCCACCGCAGCGGCGAGACCGAAGACGCCACGATCGCCGACCTGGCCGTCGCCACCGGCGTCGGCCAGATCAAGACCGGCTCGGCCTGCCGAACCGACCGCATCTGCAAGTACAACCAGCTCCTCAGGATCAACGAGGAACTGGGCTCGGCGGCCAGATACGGCGGCGAAATCTTCAAGTACTGAGCCGGCCCAACAGCCATTCCCGCGGCAGGGATGCGTCTTGCGTCCCTGCCGTTTTTCTGCGCCTTTATACCCTGGGTACTACTCTGCCATACTCGCTATTTGCTCCGGCGTCAGCGCCCGCTCGTAAATCTGAACTTCGTCAAGCACGTCTTTCAAGTACGTTGCGGCAGCAGGCCATCCGCCAATCGTCACATCCTGCGAGCTTGCCGAATTGACCACCGTATCGATCGCCTGCTCAGCCGTCAGGCTCGGTACTTCACAAACGCCATCGACATAAAGCCTGACCTCGTCAACGCTCGCTGTGCCGTCGTCTTCCAGTACGGCCGCGACGTGATGCCACCGACCATCGGAAATGACCGTGCTGCCGACAATCGCACCACCGCCGACCTCCACCCGCAGCCGACCCTGCTCATCAACCAGGAACAGCCATCTTCTGCCTGGCCCCCCCGCCATCCCCCAGCCGGTGATGAGGCCCATTGTGTCCTGGGTCTTAATCCACGCGCAGCACGTCCGCGGGCGCGATCCGCCAATGCCTTTCCAGCCCACAATCGTCACATGATCATCCATGCCGTCCAGCATCAAGCCTCCGCCGATCCTGCCCTCGGTCCACGCACCATCGTCGACATTCACGAGCCACCCGTCGTTGCACCCGGCCGAATCACTTGCGCGGCCCCCCCGCAGCCTCTTCGAACCGCCACCATGCGGTCGCGGTCACCGCCGTGTTATCAAGCCAGTTGTCCAGCATCGGTACCAGATCGTCTAATAAAACCGATCCGTCGCAGTCGAAATCGCACCATGAACACCACATGTTGTCCGGCCCGCAGGCGGCTTCCAGCCAACGACCCGCGAATACCGCCCAGTCGCCGAGGTCCATTACCCCGTCGCCCTGCAAATCATAGGTTCCGTTGAACTCACAGGCTCCCATATCGGTTCTGCCGTAAGAGACCCGCGGCCGCCCCGCAACGTCAGCCTGGCCCGTGTAATCGGCCGCCGGATCCCCGGCATTGATGCACGGTGAATCCGGCAGCAGACGCCCCTTCCAAGAACCGCCGGGCGCAAACCGCGGCTCCGCATTGATGTTACCTTCTCCGGCGTATCCCCCGGCGATATTGCTGTAGCGCACTACAGCCCCGCCATTCGCCAAAATCTCTGTGCCGTTGTTCCAGAAAATGCTGTTTGTCACGGTCAGCGGACCGCTCCGCGAGTAGCGTAATCCGCCGGCCATGCCGACGAAGGGCGTAGGGCAGTTGTCGATAACCGTGCAATGAGAGATCGCGGTTGATGGCGTACCCGGGTTATTCACGATATCGATGGCCAGTCGGCTGAAAGTACCATAGCCATAGCCATTGCCCGTAACCACGCAATCGGCAATGATGCCCCCGCTGTCGCTGAAGCCCACCGCCGTCGAGCCGTTACCGCGCATACGACAGCGACGAACCGCCACATGTGACTGGTAGGCGCCGATCCCCGCCTGCTCGTTGTCTTCGATAACACAATCAGCGACCACAAGACGCCCGTAGTCGATACTGATCCCTTCCGTCCGGCTGCCGCTGACGATGCAGTTGCGGATCGAGGCTTCAGATCTCTGGCCGTCGATCGCACCATTGGACGGGCCGCCGTTTCGTATCGTAAAGCCCTCCAAAACGCTTCGCAGCGTTTCGTTAGCATTGAACAAGATCTTGCCGCCCTGCAAATCGAGCAGGCATTTGTGCGGCCCACAGACGCTGCGGACGGCAATCTCTTTACCGCCGAAAGACAGATCTGGAACATAGTAGCGCCGGCAGCGACAAGAACCGCGTCATGATCCTTTGCCGCGGCGACGGCTGCCTGGATACGACTCTTGGCCGTTTCCCACGTCAGCCCATCGTTGCCGTCGCTGCCTTGCGGCGGCGGTCTCACATAGTACACCGTACTGAACGGATTGCTCGAATACAAATACTCTGTTTCGTTGTCCCATCCGTCCACGTCACTGTCATCCTCCGACTGCGCCGCCGCGGTCGAGCCGAAGTGTCTCTTCTCCCACCAGTCCGGCAGCCGGTCCTCATCTCCATCGATAAACTCATCCGCCCCGACGGCCGCCTGGTACAAAGCCGCATCTCTCCGTCCACGTCGGCTCGGACCAGCCCTGCTGATTTAGCTGCGTCGATGCAGGGGGAAGTCGCCCGCAGATGGACGTCATATGTCAGCTGCGGATCGGCACTGAAATTGCACCAGCTTGCCCCGCTTTCCCAGCCGCCCTCGATGCAACTGCCCACAATAGTCGCCGTATCCGTCTGCGGCGAGTTATCGCAGGCAATCCCTCCAGTGTTTTTCCAGACAATACTGTTTTCGATGCGCATGCCCATATATGGATAGACTATACCACCGTTGTTCTCGGCTATCGTACACTGCCGGATCACCAACGGCTGATAGGCCGGCGCACCTCGGCTGAGAAACTTCAGCGCGCCTCTTGCGTTTTGCATAATGGAGCAGGCCTCAAGAATTGCACCTCTGCCCACAATGTGCAGGCCTGTTCCACGTACCCCCACAATTGTACACCGCCTTATGACCGGTACACCTGGACTATAAGCATAAATGCCGTACCCAAACGTCTCGGACCCCTTCAGCCTGCCCTCCACGCGGCAGTCGCTAACCGTCACCTCCGGCCCGTCGCACCAGATACCCGTCTCACAATTCTTGATTACACAGTTGGCGACGGTCACCTGCCCTTGCCCCCTGACACTTATTGCTTGGGTCGAATCAACGATTGTCAGGCCGTCAAATACAACAGGTTTGCCGTCCGGCCAATGTACATGGAAACCCCGCCTCCCCTGAAAACCAACGACACATTGCGCAGGACCGTTGGCACTTGTGATCGCCAAGCCCTTGGAGTAAATATTCACCTCGTCCGGAACCGTGTACGATCCGTCCGTCAGCACAACAATGTCGCCGGCCGCTGCTTTGTCACAGGTCCACTGCAATGAGTCTCCCGGCCCAATGTGCCACACCTGGCCGACTTGCAAACGCACCCGTACGCGCGCACAGTGCCCGCACTTCGTATCCCGCAAGACAAGCACGCAATGATAATCGCCTCGAGCCAACCCCTGCGCACAAGCCAGAAGCGCATCTCCTCCGTTTGCCCCGGCCCGAGTTCGCCGGCCGCCGGCTTGACAGACAGCCATTCGCTTCCCTCCTCCACTTCGACTATCCAGTCAAGTTCCCCGCCTCCGGCGTTCCCAACCGTCAGCTTGCGGCTGGCGTCGTCGACGTGTTCAGACCCGCGTAGAGCCATACTTCCTCGGCAGACACACCCACCCGCGGCCCGACCACTTCCAGGACCACCGTCGTTGTAATTTGCCAATCAGCGGGTTCACCCCCTTTAACCGTGACTTGGCAGGCATGCACCCCAACCGCCAGATCGCTTCGCGTCAGTGCGGCGGCGATTCTTACATTGCCGCCGGCCTCAACAATCCCGCCCGTCGAATTCACCGCCAGCCAGTCGCAATCACAGGCAATCTCGAAATTGAGCGGACTCTCGCCGGGATTAGAGATCGTAAGTGTCTGCGGCTGCGGAAGGGATGCCCCCATGCCAACTGAAAAACGCAGGCACGCTGACGCAACGAACACCGCCTCACTGCCCTGCATCTCGTGCGCCCCTATGTCCGCGATCGCCTCCCCGCCGCCGCCGTCCGCCGGGCGCGGCGCGCCCTCAAGATCATGGTCCGCAAGGCCGCCCGTCGGCGCATTCGTTCCCGTATTGATGCAGGGTGAGCCCGGCATCAGCCGGTAATCCCTCGCGTCCGCGTCCGCGAAAAGCGGCGCCGCGGCCGTTCTGCCCTGCACGTGACTGAACTGCGGCTCGGACGACGACCGCAGGACCTCCCCGCCTCCGTTGCCCCACACGATACAATTCACGATCGCGCCGCAGCTGATGAACCCCCGCCGGGGTTGTCGACTACTGTGCAATTCACAATCGCCCCGCAATTATGCAGGACTCCCTTTTCCACCAGCCCCACCGTGTTGCCCGTGATCACACAATTGACGATCCGCCCCGAGCAGGCCGCAAGCGCCCCGCTGGAGGCATGGTTATCCTCGATGCGGCAGTTGCTGATCGTCCCCGCAAAATTCCAGACGGCCCCGCCCGTCAACTGGGCCTTGTTGCCTCGAATAATGCACCGGTTCACAACGGCCGACGCCCCGTTGCCTAAAATGCCGCCCGCCCGCTGATGAGAGGTCGTCCCGTCATCAAGGTCCGCGTGCCCTCCCGTGATAACAAACCCCTCCAGCCTGCATGCGGCGCTCTCCGTCCCGGCAAACACGACCGCGTGATCCGCGCCGCCTGCGTCGATGATCGTTCGCTCCACAACCGCCCGACTCCACGGGTCCGTCGACCGCAGCACGATATCCGCTCCACGCAGCGCCACGCTTTCCACATACCGGCCGGGGGCAACAACAATTTCATCACCCGCCGACGACGCATCGATCGCCGCCTGAATCGTCAGGAACTCCCCCGACCCGTCCTGAGCAACCGACACCGTCCGCCCGAAACACAAAATGCCCAAAGAAAAGAAAAAACGGAAATGCCAAGAACATTTCGCATGATGGCTCTCCCTCCAAGAGCAATGCCCAACTCTGTTAACCCTCGCCTTTGACCTGCAAAGAAAAGGCCCCTCATGACACAGAACCGCACAAAGAGAATTATAGATCAGTTGCACCCCTCATCTCAAGAAAAAAATCCTGCACACCCCTTTTTTTGTTCCCGCCGCCCACGAATGTCTGCTCAGTCACTGTCACATTTGCGCTTTTGGGGTTCCTGAAGGAGTGAGAACCGATTATTATCGATTATAAGGAAACCCGATTATGAAACCGAATCAGGAAATCCAGCTCCTTCAGGCCAGCCTCCAAGGCAACACCGCCGCGTTCGAGGCCATCGTAAAAGACTACCAGCCCTTAGTCTGCGGCATCACCTACAGTGCCCTCGGCGACGTCGCCGAAAGCGAGGAACTCGCCCAGCAGACCTTCATCAGCGCATGGAAAGACCTCGCCCAGCTCCGCGATCTGACCAAATTCAAGAATTGGCTGTGCAGTATCGCCCGCAACGCCGTCCGCAATGCCCTGCGCGACAAGCGCCGCGACCCGATACGCACCGCCATCCCGATCGACCAAATCGACTGCGCCGACGCGGCCGCCGCAGAAGAAGCCGAAGCGGCACGGACCGCCGAGCGTCAGACCGTGGTCCGCCAGGCCCTTGGGCAGATTCCCATCAAGTACCGGGAACCATTAGTGCTCTTCTATCGCCAGGACAAATCCGTCAAGGAACTCGCTGCACAGCTCGAGCTTTCTGAAAACGCCGTTCGCCAGCGTCTCTCCCGCGGCCGCAAGCTCCTGAGGGAACAGGTCCCCGCCATGGTCGAGTCCACCATCGCCCAGACCGCCCCCGGCAAAGCCTTCACCGCAGGTGTTGTCGCCGCCATCGCCACGCTCGCCGTCACCGGCGCGCGGCCTGCGGCGGCCGGGCAAAACGCGCCGCCGCCCGTTGCGTCCGCATCTGCCGCTCCGGGGATGGCGGGCGCCTCAAGCGGCGTGTTTGGCACGTTTGCCGCCAAGATCGCCGCCGCTGCCGTGATCGCCGCAGCCGGTGTTTCGGCCCTGTTAATACACAACGCCATGCGAAAGCAGGACTCCCCGCCGCCGCCACCGACGCCGTCAGTAACGCCTGCTATTTTCATCCAAAACGAAACGTCTCAGCCTGCACAAGCGACCACGCCGCCCATCGCCGTCAAATACGAAAAGGCCGAACACGAACCCGCCCGCCGGCCTAAAACAGCAGAAAGCCCCCAGCCGATGGCGGCACCACCTCTCACAGAGAAACCGCCGGCGCAAACTGCGGACTCCAAGCCCGTCTTCCAATTCGCGCCGCAAGGTCTCCTCAGCGGCGTGATAACCGACGCAAAGACCGGCCGACCGGTCGCGGACGCAAAGGTCGAGGTCACCCTGAGGCGCCGCTTTGAAGCCGTCACCGACCCCAATGGTTTCTATCACATCGACGATATTTTCGAAGAAGGCGCCCACAAAATCCGCATCTACTCGCGCCAGTACCTCTGGGTAGACAACTGGAACGAGGAGCCTTCGGTGATGCTGAAGAAAGACGCAGGCGCCATAAAGCATTTCGTGCTCGAACGCGGCTGCCAGGTCCAGGTCGAAGTGGCCGACCCCAACGGCCGCCCGCTCAAAGACGTCGTACCTTACATCACGTGGATGGGCCAGCGCTACGGGCGCCAGACCGAGCGGTCCCCGGAGTACCGGAAAACCGATGCCGACGGCCGCCTCCTCATGGGCGCTTACCGCCCGTCCGAAACCGCGTACATCGTCACCGCAATGCACCGAGATTACGCCCCCGCCAAGTGTATCGTCCAGCTTACCGACCCGAACGTCATCGCCCCCGCCCGCATCGTCATGCAGCCCGGCACGAACGTCGAGGGCTGGGCCACATACGCCGACGGCCAACCCGCCAAAGATCTGAAGCTTACCGCACAGCCCAAATGGTGGAACATCACGACCTGTACGCCCTTAGCCGGTATCGACGAAACCGGCGCCTTCACGCTGCCCCACATTGCCCGGGACGATTACACTATCATGGTCCACATCCCCAACCCCGACGGCGGTTCAATCTCCAAAAGCATCTTGGAGACCGCCCTCCCCCTGAGCGAAGGGCCCCTTGTGCTGACGATCCCCGGCGATTCGCCGACCTCGCTGACAGCGATCAGCGGAACCATTGATTTCATCGACGGTACGCCGTCCGAAGACGTGCGAGTCTCGGCGTACTCGATCAAAACCGGACCGACCGATGGCCGCGTCACCGGCAACACATTCGTTATCGACCGGCTAAAACCCGGTACGTACCGCCTCATGTTCGCCGGCCGGAACATCGAAAGCAAAACGCTCACCGATATCTCGAGCCCCACAGAGAATCTCAAGGTTCAACTGAAATGTCTGCAGGCCGGCGCCGCACCGCACCTGCAGGGCTTCGTCGTCAATGCCGCCACGGGCAAGGCCATTGAGCGATTCAAAGCCCGCACGCGCATCGTTAAATCCCTCACCGGCAGCTACGCCCCCGCGGCCCTGAACTGGCAGGAATTCAACGACCCCGAAGGCAGATTCGCAATCGAAGCACCGGGCGGAGGCGTCTGCCAGGTGCAGATCGCCGCCGAAGGCCTCGCGTGGACCTGGAGCGATCCCATCGACACCGCGGCTGCACAACCGGTCGTCGTCGCCCTTTCGCCCGGCGGCATCATTAAAGGCCGCATCGTCGACCGCTCCGGCAAGCCGGTCAGCGGCGCCAAAGTCATGCCCCTCTCCAAGGCAGGCGGCAATCTCTGGTTCGACCAGAACACCTTCACCTCCGCCGCCGGCGCCGTCGAAAGCACAGCCGGCCGATTCACACTGACTGATCTCGGCGTGCCCGTCGAAACCGTCAAAGTGACCCACTCCGACTACAGCCCCGCCATCTACGAAAACATCAAGGTCGCCTCCGCTGAAACCGCCGAGGATGTCCAACTCGTCCTCACCCGCGGCGGCATCGTCCACGGCCATGTCTACGACGCTCAGGGCAAGCCCCAGCCCAATGTCCTGCTCAACTTCCAGGATGCCGCCGGTTATCGCGGCGCAAGCGATGCCGGCCGCCTCGCCGCCGCCGTCACCGACAAGAACGGGTACTACCGCGTTGAGCACCTGCCCGAGCAGACGTGTTACGTTCAGCGTTCCGAGCATTATCGCGATACTGGCGTCGTCTGCCGCACCGTCGCCCCCGTTAACGGTAAAGAAACAACCCTTGACTTCGGCGGCCCGCAGGTTGTCACAGGACGGCTCCTGGTCGACGCTCTGCCCCCGGCCGCAACCGAACTCATGCTGACCGACCCTTACAGCAGCAGCGCACTCACGTTCGTGTCCCGAGTAACCACCGACAACACAGGGCGCTTCGATTTCCGCGGAACGCCGCCGGGCTTCTATGGCCTTTACTACAAGCTGCCGCAGAACGAACGATACACAGTGCCCAATTGGCTGAAGCTAACCACACTCGAAGTCGGCCCTGACGATCTCGACCTCGGCGACATGGACATGTCCACCGGCCGAGTCGCCCTGCACCTCACCGGCGACCTGAGTAATCCATCGTTCAAGGAGATGGACGTGTATTTGCAGGTCGGCACGGACGTCTGGGGCCCCAAAATCGGACGCGTACAGCCGCCCGCAAATGACGGCGAACCGTACATTATCTCCGGCGTACCCCGCGGCATCTACAGCATTGTCCTCATGCGGCCCGACTTCGTCCAGTTCGCCAGGATCGTGCCGGTCGAGTCAACGGACACCGACGTCGAAGTCACACTGGATATTCCTGCATGCACCGCCTCCGTCTCCGGCGCGCTCACCGCCGACCGCAACGAGCCGGTCTACCTCCTGAGCGAAGACAGCACCCTCCGCGCATATATCCCGCCCAAAGACGACGGCGCCTACGCCATCGCCAATCTCCCGGCGGGCGACTACCGCATCGGCGGCTATTACACCGTCCGCACCTCCGCCGCAACCCGCCTGACCCTCTCGGATGGTCAGGCCGCAACGCTCGACGTCGTTAGCGACTTCTCCAGCGTCAACAAGGGTCACCTCCACATGCAGGCCGTCGACGTCGATTACATGCCGATCGCCGCCAACGCATGGCTGGAAGGGCCGGCCTCTCAGATCGAGCCCTACCGAATCGACGACACCGGCTGGTACTTCGCCACGAACCCCGGACAGTACACGCTCGTCGTCTCTGCTTCCGGCCGGCGGACGTACCGGTACCCGATCTCCCTTGGCGGCATTGATCTCATGGCCGCCCGAGCGGGCGAGGCCACGCTGGTGGTCAAATTCGACTGATGAAGCTCCATCCCCGGCCGCGTACACACCCATCCGCTGTGCACGCGGCCGGAGACTTCTCTCCGCCCCGACGACACCCATTCATGCCGGAACGCCTCTTCGGTCGATATAATTTGAATGCCGACCGCGCGGCGAACGCGGACGCCGTGTGCCCACCGCAACGTCAAACCGGACGGGCAGAGAGATGAACAAAGGAGCCCTTTTCGTGCGATATGTGCTGTTCTGCGTTTTCTTCACCATCGGCGCTGGCGCTATCGCTTTGTCCATCCTCGTCGATCCGGAAATCAGCAACTATTACCAGAACCGCATCCATTTGGCCCGCATCGAAGAAGGAAACGCCCGAATCCGCCGCCTCACCGAGCAGTACGACGCACAAATCAGGCAGCTTCGCCAGGACCCCCAACTTTTGGCCAAGCTCCAGACCATCACCTTTGGCAGCGAACCTGTCGCTAACGGCGCCGTCCTGCCCAAGGCCTCCGAGGAAAGCCTCAATGCCGCAAGGGAAGCCCTCCTGAAGGAGCTTAAGCGCCAGGAACAGCAGCCCCTCACACCGGCATGGGTCCTGCGATGTAAAGAACCCAAGAACCGTAAGATCATCTTCGTCGCCGGAGCGGCCCTCGTCCTGACCACCTTCATCTTCTTCGGAACTACCCCGAGGCGCCGACCTCAGACCCTCCCCCCAACGCCGGATTACACATGGCAAACACCTTGACGTGCCCCGCTATCGTTGCTCTCCACTCATTTGTCTAATGGACCGGACGGCTCTTTCTCCTGGTGTTCCTTCAGCCACGTCTCGAACTGCTCGATGGCTCCTGCGTAGTCCGGCCTATTTCGACGAATATCCGCCAAGGGCACGCAAAAAAACCAGCTCATCCGCCCCCGAAAGGACGCTGCCAGTATACCTGTGCTGCGAGCCAGTACTTTGCGCATAGATGAATGGGCGGACAAAGCAGACCGGCTGCTGCCGGGGCAGGGCGCGTGCCCCTGCGGATAAAAACTCATGATCGCGATCCGAAGTAGAAGCTGATCGCGCAGGCCAGGCCGAGCCCCAAGTAGCTGTCCTGGCCCGAATCGCTGCGCATCAGCGCCACGGCGAGCCACGCCGAGGCCAGCAGGACCCCGAGGCCTTTGACATGGTTGACCCAGTTTTCCAGGCGATTGTTCACAGGGCGAACGACACGCCCGAAGATCACCCCCGCCACGAGCCCGGCCAGGATTGCATAGAACTCCATGTACTGCATCTGCCAGAGCCGTCCGGTCGCGTAAAGCGCCACTGCGCACAAGGCAAAGCCCGCGATCAGGAGCGCCCGAATCACGGCTGCCGGCAGAAACAGAGGCTGTTCGACCTTGACGCCCGCGTTGTAGATGCGGCTTGCGGCGGCGCCGGCCTTTTTGCGGAAGCCAAAGTAATAGGCGATCACGGTCAGAAGCAGGCTCAGCAGATAGCCCGGCACGGGGCGGTTCATGAGGATCAGCATCCAGGCCGCACCGGCTGTAATGAATGTCGCCAGGGCGCGGACGCTGCCCTGCGGCAGATTCAAGGGTTTGGCCAATTCCGCTTCATCCAGCGGCACGAGTCCCACCGACCGCGTTCGCCCGTCCAGCAGGACGGAAAACCGGCGGGCGCAGGCGGAACAGACGATTTCCTGGCCGTCGGTCAGCTTGCCGGCGATCCCCATGCCACAGGCCGGGCAGTCGTAGGCATCTATTGCGAACATTTTATCACCTTTATGTTTTGTTGCTGGCGATCGTGTTGGCGCCTTCGCGTACGGCAGCGTTTACGGGTTTGGACCGCGACGGATGGTTCTGCAGCCGAAAAGACCGCCGGCCATGTTTTGCGGATGGGCCTGGAACTTGATTCGGATCTTGTCTTTGCCCTTGGTGAGGTCGGCCGGAAGGGGGATGGTTTCGTCGTAGAACTCGTTGGGTCTGTTGTTGTTCAGCCTCTGGGTTCTTAGTAGCGTGCCGTCGACCAGGATGTCGAAGGTGCGCGCGCCGGAATCCGAGCCCCAGAAGGTGCAGACGAGATCAACGGGGACGTCGGGCAAGACCTTCATGTCGAATGCGAACCAGCCGCCTTCGAAAGCGTCGCGCCACGCCCGTCCGTTGTGCCGGCCATTGCGGATGTTGTGGCCGTCAAGATTGTGGTCGCGCTCCGGCTGCATTTCGCCTGGCTGGAACCACTCGATGGTAATGGCGTCGAGTCTTCGCTTTTCCTCGATCTGCCGTTCGTATTCTTCCTTGCGCCTGTTCCACTGCGCGTCGGTGAAGCGGTCGAAGTAGACACTGTAATAACGGTGATGAAGGCTGTAGAACGGCACGAACGTGACGTCTTCGGGACGGCCGACGCCGGCGGTGCGGAAGGTGTTTGCCTTCCCCGGAACGGGTTTGAGCCAGTCGCTGACGTTGGGGTTTGCGGCCATGAGGACAGGAATCCAGGGCTCGGGCAGCTTGTCGCCAAAGTCGCCGGCAAGGACCAGCGGGCCGTGGAGCAGCGCGATGCGGTCGGGGTTGTCGGGCATGGATTCGCTGCGGAGATTCATGTCGAACTGGATTTCGATGGTGTCGCCGGTTTTCCATTTCCGGTCCAGTCGGATGTACTTGCCGGGTGTACACGCCACCGGACTTGCCACGCCGTTGAGCCATACTTCCGTGCCGGGGCCGGCCCAGGCCGGGCAGCGGATCTCGATAGAGGCGGCAACCGGTTTTTCACACGTGAAGGTAAGTTTGGTCTTGTTTGACTCGGGGAAGGCGGTCTCCTGCGTAACGGTAACGCCCTTTTCGCGCCAGTTGAGTCTGGAGGCAATGAAGAGGTTGACGATGAGGGCGTCCACGCCCGCCTTTCGATGGAAGTAGATGGATTCGGTGTAACGGGCGTGGTTTTCCATGCCGGTTCCGGTACAGCACCAGAAGGAGTCGTCCAGGGTGGAGTAACCGCGGTTTTCTTCTTTCATTGTGCCCTGCTTGAGAGAGACGAAGTAGCAGACGCGGCCGGTGGCGGGATCCTGGGAGGCGAGGATGTGGTTATAGAGGGCACGTTCGTAGTAATCCACATAGCGAAGGTCGGGCTTGAGGGTGTAGAGTTTGTGTGTGAGCTTGAGCATATTGTAGGTGTTGCAGGTTTCGCAGGTGTGATCACTGAGGCGGTCATTGAGGCGACCGGGCGGGCCGAAGTATTCGCCATTGGAATTTCCGCCGATGACGTAGGAGTGGTTTTCGGTGACGGTCTGCCAGAAGAAGGCGGCGGCGTTTCTGAAGTAAGATTCCCCGGTTAGTTCATACTGCCGGGCGCAGCCTATGAGCTTCGGCACCTGGGTGTTGGCGTGGAATCCCTGGAGCCGGTCTTCGCCGCGCGCCAACGGGTCCAGAACCTGCCTGTGGTTGAAGCGGGCGGCGAGATCAAGGTATTTCCTGTCGCCGGTGAGGGCGTACAGGTCGGCGGGGACTTCGTTCATACCGCCGTGCTCGCAGAGGAGCATTCGCTGGACCTGTTCGTCGGTGAGGTCCCCCGTGATGTTCCATGCGTAGTCACCGAGTGCGACCATAACGTCTTTTGCCCTGGCGTTATCGGCGAGGATATACGCGTCGCGAAGGCCGGCCAAGACCTTGTGCGTCGTGTACCACGGGACCCACAGACCGTTCAAGTCGAAGCCTTTGGAGCGGATATCGCCACGGCGGACCTCGTCGAAAACACGGCGGCCTTCGGGCATGGCGCCAACGTAACCGTCGCCGTGCTTTTCCTGACAGAGCGCCAGTTCGTCGACGATGTAGTCAATGCGCTGGCGGAATCGCGCATCGCCGGTGGAGGCGTACATCCACGCGCAGGCGGAGAGATAGTGACCCAACGAATGGCCGGCCACGCCCATCTTCTCCCAGCCGCCGTAGACCGCCGCCTTAGGCTCAAGGCTGGCGTCCTTGCGGAACCACGCAAGGAAGCGGTCAGGCTCAAGCTGCAAGAGCCACGCGGCATTGGCGTCCTGGGCACGTTTGAAGGGGCCATCCAGCAGCCGCACATCATGCGGCGAAAACCCAGCAGCGTCAGGGGGTATAACCAACTGGACTTTAAACTGGCCGGCATAAACCGCCGCAGTCGCGGCGAACAGCAGGGCAAACGATTTCTTATGCATTACAGCCTCCCGGATTTCTTTGGTTTGCTTTGACGACGGAGCCGATGGCCCCCAGCATGATGCCGAAGATTATCGTTGCAACGATCAGATGAGATCTGTTACTTTTCAGGGGAATGCTGACGGCCTTTTGGGCGATGGACACACGGACAGGACTTTTCAGCCCGGTCTCGATCTCAGTCATGCGGTCGCGGATCTGATTGTACAGGGTTTTTGTCCGTTCGAGTTCCGCTTCCTTCTGATCGAGTGCGAGGAGTCTTCGGGCCATGCGGTCCTGTTCCCGTTGATCTTGCTGATCTCGCATTGTTTCTCCGGGCGTTTCGGCATTTGAGAACTTGTCGACTTCTGCCATGACCTCAGGCATCATCGTCCCGTCGGTACCTGCCTGCAGGCGATCGATCTCTTGTTTCAGCAAGGCTGTCTTGGTTTCGAGCTTACGTTTCTGCTCGTCCAGGACGGTGAGCGTACGGTCGCCGGAAACATCGTTTTCAGCGTCTACGATCTTCATGTAAGAATCCATGATGGTGTTGATCACCTCTTCGGCATCTCGCGACTGCCTGGTGATCATTTTCAAGGCGATGAACTCGGCGTCCCGCTCAGCTTTGATCGTTAGTATCCCGCGGGTGATCATTGTCTGTAAATCAGTGGCGGAAACGGTCGCTCCATCGGGATTCTTGCTGTGCAATTCGCCTGCTGCCGCATCAAGCACCTTCCTGGTGGCGATTCGTACGGCTTCACTATTCCTGTAAGTGTCATAGAGGTCCCTTGTCCAGTCAGCACGGGATAGGACTGGTTGGACTCTGACCCTGCCCGTCGTTTCGTACTCCGGTGTCGTCCAGAGCAAGACGATAGGGATTGCGACAGCGCAGACAAACAGTGCGGTGAGCGGGATGACGCACCAGTGTCGGACAATACGTAAGCCCATTTTCTCTCCTCTTCTTCAACACCTCCTGCAGCCGGACAGCTTATTCTATCCGAAGGCAGCCCGGCTGTCCATGCAGTACCGGACATCAATCCGACAAGGTGAGCCTGTAGGCAAAGTCTTGTCTGTCGGTTCTAAAGGTTATTGTATTGTTTTGCACTTCAAAGGGCACAACTCTTGTCGGCTTATCGGCGGCGTCGATTGCGGTGATGTTATTGACGCTGCGCTCTTGCAGGGTGATTTCGAATGGTTCCTGGCAAGGCAGAGGAGTCAGTATCAGCGCGTTGTGTTTGCTTTGGCAGCGAAGTGCGCCGGCGGTTGTGATGGGGCCGAAGTCGACAGGGGTATTGTTGAGGTTGCGGCGGGATGGGGGGATGGGTGTAAGCGGGTGCTTTTCGACCTTGATGTTGGTGATGCCGTTTTCGTCGCCTTCGACGATGAGCGTGCCCAAGGTGTAGCGTGTGGAGCCGTCGTCATTGCCGATCAACGGATAACGGCGGCCGGTGGCCGGGTCCCAGACGCCGATGCCGATGGTGTACCTGCCGGGCCGGCAATCGTTGGGGATGGTGATGGTACGGTCGGCGCCGGTGGTGAGACGGCCGCTCCACTGATTCATTGGCACGGGCGGGTTCTGGTCGCCCTGGAAGGCTATCCTGTCGCGGCGCGATGCCTGGTCGCTTGTGAAATGCAGAAAGATAGAAAGGGACCTGGATGGTGTGCGGTTCACGTCCCAGTCGACGGCAAGTCGGAAGCGGCGGCCCCCCAGGTACTCCAGGCCGGCGATATGCGGACGCAGGCCGAGGCGGCTGTCGGGCTGATGGCCCCGCGCGTTGTAGAAGTCGCCTGAGGGTCCGCGGGACTGCTCGACGATGAGGCCGCCGATGCGCTCGATGCTGCATTCGATGGGGCCGTTCTTCGCGAAGCAGCCGTATTGCGGAAGCATCCTGCCGGCGACGGTCCAGTCGTCTTTGCCGCGATTTACGTAAACCTTCGCGCCGCTTCGCCACGTCACGATCTGGCGGTGGATGTTGTTGTCGGCGAACTCGACGCGGGCGATGGTATCGGTGGCGATGGACCTGATAAAGTCCTGTGCAAGCCAGTACTTGCGTATGGCGGCCGGGCCGAAGCCGCCGCGATCGATCATGAGCGCATGGCCGGTCAATATCTCGGCGGTGATGTAGTCGTCGCTCTGGAGCGGATTGCCCGCGTCGTCCGGCTCCGTAAGGTGATAGCGCGGCGAGTAACCGACACCGTGGAGGCTGAACCGGTCGTGGAGAACGGCGTCGAACCAGGGGACGCGCTGCCAGTCTTCGCACGGCACATGAAGACAGAACTCGCGAGGTTCCGGCGCAAGTGTCAGATGCTGGCAATCGGCTCCGTCGAGATAACCAACAAGCGCATCGTCACCTGCTTCGGAGGTGGTCACCGCGTTGCCGAGGTAGTCCTGAATCCAGCGGAAGGATTCGCCCCAGCATCGCCGCGTCTCAAGGAACGAATGGAAATTGCCCTGCTTGTCGTAGAAGTCGAACATGTTGATCGAGCTGAAGACATCTATGAAATAATGGGTGGGTGCGAGGTCGCGTTTGATAAGCTCGAGGTTGCGCTTGAGAAACGGCATGAAGCGGTCGGGCCGCCAGCGGTAGCTTTGTGCATCGCGGCCTTCGTTGAACCAGGCGCGGACGGGCCGGCCGTCGGCAGTGTAGCAGATGTGATCGTAGCTGTAGTCTTCCGCATCCGGGTAGAAGTCGATGTAGTTGTCATGGAGGCCCCAGGGGATATTGTGGGCGTTACAGATGCGCGCAATCTTCTGCATGTCTTCGATAGTGCCGTAGCGCGGGTCAGGCGGATAGATGTCCGGCAGGCGATAATCGTAACCCCACCGCTGCCAGACGTGCAGCGTCAGCAGCGAATCGGTGAGGCCGTAGTCGATCATGGTTTGCATGGTGTCGGCGATCTCGGCGTATCGGCCGCCCCAGATATCAAAGACGAACCGGCCGGCCTTATTGGCAAGACCCGGTGAAGGTTTCTTATCATAGAGGCGCTGGTACCTGATGGCACAATCGAACGCACCGGTCAGCCCCGGCAGGAAGGTGAGCGTGGCGTTCATGTGGGTGTGCAGGGCGTAGAGGTTCTGATCGGGCGAGACTTCGAGTGCATCGGGCGGGTTGTCGGTCGCCATGAGCAGCGACACGCCCTTCTCGAAGTCGAATCCCACGTGACTCGTCGACAGATCATGCCCGCCGTGCGTTGCGCGGAAGGCCCTGGGATTTTCGACGCAGTAACCGTGGCCGTAGTAAACTCGCGGCGCTTTCTGGTCGGCGCGACCTATGGCCAGATCCGTGATGCGTTCGGGGCACTCGAAGCGGACGCGGAGCGCGCCGCGATCGCTCTGCATCATGGCGACCAGATCGAACCCCCGGCCGTTCATGGACAGGTGATGAGTAATTGCGCTGGGGCGCGTATAGTCAACGCTTTCAACCATGACTTGTGAAGCGGCACCGATTCGGCTATCCAGTACGGTGGCACCAATGCCATCAAAGACAACACACCGGTCGCCGTTGCCAAAGGCGATGGCGGCGTCGAATATCCCGTTTGGGCCGGGGACAATGGCGGCCTTGCAATCATCAGGAAGTTTGTCGAAAACAAAGACCTTGCCGCCGACATCGCTGCGCCGACTGTCCGAGACAATGGCTTTTGAACCCAGATACAGGCGGGCCTGCCGGCCAAGCAGGTCTCGCTGCTCGGCGGTGAGGTGTTTGGGCGGTTCGCCGGCTACGATTGTCGGTTCGGCCCAGAAGCAGGAATCACAGGTGGTGTTGTTCCTGGGGCCGGGGTGGCTTTCAAGTCGGAGAAGGACAGTTTGGCCGGCGAACTTGCTCAGGTCGACGGAGGCGTCGAGCCATGTCTTTGCGTCGGTGTGGCGTTCGAAAAGTCTCTCGTCACCCGCCCAGACGCGGAAAGTAACGCCGTCACTGGGAGGCTCGGTCGGGCCGTTATCGCGGATGGCGTTTGCGAAGTTGAGCGCAAGCGGTTTTGTGTCGGGCAAGGCCACCTGGTACTCGACGAAGACCGTGCCGGCCTTGCCGTACCACGGCGGGTGGATCTGCAGGGCACGTCTGCGGGCGCCGCGGAATGTGTCGCCAACACCGACAGACGTGCGAGACCGCTCCTCCGAGCCGCGCCAGCCGATGGGCATTGCGACCGGGTCTTCGCCGAAGAAGTTCCAGACGACGCGGTTGTTGTCGACAGACAGCAGCGGCAGTGCGCCGCGCGGGGGAACGACGGCAGTGGTGAATTCTGCGGGAGCCTGTGATTTTTCCGGCGGGAATTCGCTCTTGAAGATCTGGACGCAGTGGAGGGTGCGAGGCTGGCCGTTGTACGCAAAGTCGGCCCAGATATGAACGGGCCACAACGCCGACGGCGCGCCTTTGCCGCAGGCGATCTCGAACACGGCCTGCGCCTGTGACTTTGCACCGACGGTGAACTGCTTCTGCGCTTCGTCAACGGCGCGCCATTCGTCGACGAGGCCGCCCATGCGGAGCGTGACGGTCAGAGAAGCATCGCCTTTGTTTTCGACGTTTACGCTCACCCGCTGCGGCGTGTCGTAATGGCTGGCGTCATCGATGGGGGCGATGGCAACAGTGAGGGGGCCTTCAGTGGCTACGTGGCCGTTGAAGGCGTATGCGGATGCGGCAAGTAAGAGTGCAAGCCAGGCGACGATGGGGCTTCTCATCTTCAGACTCCTGTGAAAAACAAGCCGGGCGAGTTAAGCCGCCCTTTCATGCAAACGGCAGGGCAGAATGCACCTGTTCCGCCCTGCCTGATTAACCATCCGTGTACGTCAGACGTCACAGATTTCCACCGCTTCTGTAAGCGACGCCAGCGGATCAGGCTTTTTCGGGACGAACTCCTGACCGACGTAGCCCTTGAAGCCGGTGTCCAGGATGGCCTTCATGATCGCCGGGTAGTAGAGTTCCTGCGTTTCGTCGAATTCATTGCGGCCCGGGACACCGGCGGTATGGTAATGGCCAATACAATCGGCGTATTCTCTGATCGTCGCGATGACGTCGCCTTCCTGGACCTGCATGTGGTAGATGTCGTAGAGCAGCTTGAAGCGCGCCGAGCCGATTTTGCGGACGAGCTTTGCGCCCAAGTGGGTGCGGTCACACATGTAGTCGGCGTGGTTGCGCTTGCTGTTGAGGAGTTCCATGCAGATCGTCACCTTCTTCTCTTCCGCCAGCCCCACGACCTGCTTGAGGGCGATCTCACAGTTTTTGAGGCCTTCTTCATCGTCCATGCCCGCGCGGTTTCCGGAGAAGCAGATCACGTTGGGAAAGCCCGCATCGGCGGTGTTCTCGATTGCCTTGCGAATCTGGGCCAGGCACTCCTCATGATTCTCGATGCGATTGAGGCCCTTGGTAATACCATGCGACGGGGTCATGGTACAGATGAGTCCGTACTTCTTGAGAGTAGCCCATTCGCCGGGGCCGGCCAGGTCAAAACCTTTCAGACCGATCCTGGCGGCATGGGCGGCCAGGTCCTCGAACGACGTTCTGCCGTAACACCACTTGCAGACCGACTGCTGGATGCGGCCTTTCTTGACGCCGCGCTTTTCCTGGGCGTTGGTGCTGGAGATGATAGTGACGCCGGCCGCAACGGCGCCGGCAGCCGTCAACATGTTGCGGCGCGTGATGTTCGATTCTTCATTGGACATGCGTATTCCTTTCAATGGTTCGATCATTCGTTGTCATTGTGTGTCGCAGGCGTATACGCGACATTCCTGCGTACGGCGCGGCATACCTGGCGCCTACAGTTGCTTACTCGGATACTATCTGGATGGCGTCCCAGTAGCCGGCTTCCCAGGCCCATCCGGTGGCCTTGTTGAAGAGTTCGACTTTGACTTCCTTACCGGCATATCCGGTCAGGTCCACTTCGACGAGGGTCCAGTTGTTCTTTGCCGTTTTTTCGCCGATGGTCCGCGTGAGCAGTTCATCGCCGTTGGCCTTGACGATGAGTTCCCAATCGCCGCCGGGGTGATGACCCGCCCAAAAACTCAGTTTCGACTGCTTGCCCGTCGGTACGGCGACCGTCTTCGAGAGGATGCAGGGCACAGTTTGGTTGAGCGGGTGGGTCATGAGAACGTTCTTGCGGCCGGCGTGTTCGTCACGAAGGCCGGGCCCCATGTCCGGACCGCATTGCGTAACGACCCAGCCCGGCGCGACCTTCCTGAGGGCGGCCGAAATGTCGGTTGCACCCATGGTGATTTTGGCCATCTCCTCTTCCGTGAACCTGCTGTTGGCAATCGGGCCGGGTTCCCAGCACTGCTCCAGTGCCGAGGGCCGGGGACGGCGCCTCGGGATAACGAAGGTCTCGTTGCCATCGGCATCCTTTTCGATGCGGCCGCCTTCCTTTTCGACCGCCTGGCGGGCGATCTTTTCGCAGACCGCGACGAGTGTCGAGAAGTTGTACGGCGTGTGGCTGAACTTGCCTTCGGGATTGAGGGCGCTCTTGAACTTGTCAGGGAGCTTTTCGTAGCCGATCACCGTGCCGAGAATGCCCCCGGCATTGGCGGGGTTGCAGTCGGAATCCTGGCCGCATCGCGTCGAAATGATGATCGTCTTGTCCATGTCGCCTTCGCCATACAGCAGACCCATGACGATGTAGGCGGCATTTATCTTGGCGTCGATATTGAAGTCGCCCTTGTCGCAGGAAAACCTGCGATACTCGGCGTTGTCCTGGTACTTGGCCTCAATGAGCGCCCAGGTCTTTTGCCAATCGTCGGGATTCTCCTGCCACCACTTGAGCACGTCGTTGATGCATTCGGCAAACTGGCTGCCTTCGGGAACGCAGCGCAGGCCGGCGCGGACGATGCGTTCAACATTCGTTTCAAAAAAGGCTTCTGCATACATGCCGCCGACAAACTGGCCGCCATAGAGGCCGTCGCCGTAATTCATGAGCCGGCCGAACTTCTCGCCCAACTGAATGGCAACATTCGGCATGCCGGGCGCAACGAGGCCCGAGTAGTCCGCCTCGATCTGGTAGTCGATGTCGTCGGCGTGGTTGTTGAAAGCCGGATGCCCGCTGTCGGGCGGGGCAATGCCGTTGCGAAGATTGTCGCGTCCCGCTCGGTTTGCGTGCCATAGCGCATAGCCGCTGTTGGCGAAGTCGATGCCGGCCTGCCGGATCGACACGTCCAGCCCATAGAGTTCCAGCGTCCGCAAGAAGGTCATCTCGACGTATATATCATCCTGGTTGAACTGGTTGATCATCTCCGGCTTCCACTGCGGTATTTTGTCCTCCGGGATGATCGCGCCGCGCCATCTGAATTCTGTAGGCCCGCCCCAGCCCACGCCGGCCATCTGGCCGATCCAGCCGCCTTTCATTTTGTCCACGTATTCACCCACCGGCAGCCGACGCTCGCGGCTTAGTCGCTGACGCTGGGCCAAGGCCGGAGCCGCAAACACCGCAGCCATGACACAGATAACGAGAATTCCCGAAATGACCTTGCGCATAAAACACCTCCTTCAAAAAAGATCCTTTTCATCTCCCGACGACTCCGGGACCCTTTGATATGGGGGTGATTATACCAGATCCCGAGGCGCCATCCAACAGGGCCGCGCAAAATAGTCGCCCCCCCAGCTTGCGCAAGCTGATGCAGCAGTGCCGGCTGGTGATCTGCGCCTTTGTCGGCATTCAAGTGAGCTGGGCATTCCGCCCGTTTGTCGGCTCTCGGCACAGCCCCACACAGGTCTTTGGCGAAGGAGCCTGGCGAAACGCCTGCGTCAATCTGGCCGAAATCATCGCGGCGCAGCGCTGAGCACAGACCTGGATGCGATGTGCTTAAAAGGGGAATATCAGGGCTGTTGAAAAACCTGACGCCTCTTCCTGCGGGCCGCCATCAAACGCGGATCTTACGCAAGCTGGCCCTGTACTGCTTGTTCAACGCCCCCTGCTGCGGACTACATGCGCCAGTTGGCAGGCCAGATAACCGACCGCTTGTCCAGCCGCAGCTCATTGCGGAGCATCTCGACCAGCTCGTCGACGCGTCTCATCTGGCACTCCGTCGGCGGCCGCCGGGTAATGTCGCCGACAACACAGATACGAATGGTATCCGCTGTCCCGCGCCACTGGCCGTCCGGAAGACACGGCCGCTGAAGCTCCCATCGCTCGGTACGCTCTATCTGGCCGTCCTTGCCACCGTTATTATTGCATACCACGAAATGAGCGTTGAGATCCTGGCCGCTGGTAAGACCATTGAGAATTGCAAGCTCGCGAGCGTTTCCACTGATTGTACCGCTGTAGTACACTTCGATGCGCCCCCACGCCTTGCGGTTCAGCGTCACGCCGCCGGTAACAACCTTCTCGACCGAGTCGTTATCAAGATAGACGCTGAGACTGAATGCTCCTCCCGCCACAGGCCCGTTCTCAAGGGCCATAAGGACCACCGCCCCGATGGTCATCGAGACGATCAGCCCGATCAGTACACGCGAAGTCCTCGCCTGCTCGGTCATTGGATCCGTTCCTTTGTAATTGCTCAATCCCTTAGCAATACTACAAGGGATTGTTATAGCTAATTGTTCGGCTGTTTCCAGCGATAAATTAAAAGATTCACATGGTTTTAACGGTCCTTATGTAAAATCTAAGAAATGTGACAACACGCCGACGGATTATCCGCCGACAATTCTTTAACAATCCTGTTTTCACGCGTTCGCATGCCGCCGCCCGCCGCAGGACCGAAAACACGGCCGATTATTTACAACAACATGTTAGTTTTTCGGGCCTGCCCCGCAATCGCCAGAGCCGCGGCAGCCTTCTCAATACTGAAAACGGCGTTGGTCAAACCAGACGCACCACAGCCCGTGCCTCGGAATAATCCTTGCACAAACCCGGCATATCTGTCATAAAGGATTGGACGGTGGACCTCCCCAGGGGCAGGGTTTGTGGAAGGGCATGAAATGGCAAGGGCATTATGGGCTCGACATGATTGTCTAAAATGGCTCGGCCTCTCTGCGTACGGGCCTGGGCGCTTTACGGAGGCCGCCGTTGAGCCGCAGCCGGCAGGCCTCCCCAACGTAAGCCTGGTCCTCACCGACAATCAGAACACCAATTGTCCCGGTGCGCAAGACGTCCACACCCCCAACCTGGACCGCCTGGCGATACTGGTAACGCGGTTTACGCCGTTCTGCGCGCCCTCGCGGGCCGCCGTCAGCGGCCATCATTCACAGCGGGCCCAACTCGGCGGCAATGCCCCTTGCCAGTATGAAAAAGCGGGCATGCCCGGCCCCGCCGAAGATTTGAGCGAAACCTGCAACTATGCCGACGAACATCCCGACGTCGTTGCCGAATTGACGGCCCTGCACAGGCAGGACCAGAGATGTGCAGGAACAATAAGAACCGGCCTGATATTTTATGAGAGGATGCAAATGAGAAAGTATGCAATGATGATGACCGTGTTCGCTCTTTTGTTCGCAGTAACGAGTTGCGAAGAAGGCGAAAACTCACTGTTGAATCGGGCCGACGCGCGCGTTACCGCCCAGGCCCAGGCCGCCGCGGTCGGGGGCCTGACACCCACCAGCCTGCGATGCGAATACCGTACGGATCCCTTAGGCATCGACGTCACGCAGCCGCGATTGAGCTGGATCGTCGAATCAAGCCAACGCGCCCAGCGCCAAACCGCCTACCGCATCATCGTCGCCGCCGCACCCGAAACGCTCGCACGCAACGAAGGCGACCTCTGGGACACAGGCAAGGTCGTCAGCAGCGCCACCAACCAGATCGCCTATGAGGGCAAACCGCTGACCTCACGTATGCGATGCCACTGGAAGGTGATGGTCTGGGATGCCGACGACAAGCCGTCGGCCTGGAGCGGGCCCGCCCTCTGGACAATGGGCCTTCTCGCACCGGACCAGTGGCAGGCCAAGTGGATCAGCCTCGAAAGCAAGGAAATGAAACAGCAGGTCGACGTCCTCAAGGATGCACAGTGGATCTGGGCCCCCGAAGGTAATCCCGCCCAGAGCACCCCCGTCGGCAAGCGATACTTCCGTACAACGGTTACCATCCCCGCCGGCCGCAAGGTCACCAAAGCCATGCTGACGATCACCGCCGACAACGGTTTCACCGCCTTCGTCAACGGCAAGGAAGCAGGCAGCGGCAGCAATTTCAAGAACGCCGAAACCCTCGACATCGCCAACCACCTCGTCCCAGGAGCAAACGTAATCGCGGTGGAAGCCACAAACGTCGGCGATGCCCCCAACCCCGCCGGCCTCATTGCAACTGCCCGCATTGAATTCGAACTGGAAGCGCCGCTGACCATCTCCACGGGCCCAGCATGGAAGGTCTCCCAGACCGCTCCCGATGGATGGAAGACGGCCGCCTTCAATGACGCAAACTGGCCGCAGGCCAAGGCCCTCGGCCCCGCGGGCGCACAGCCCTGGGGCCAGATCGCCACCGGCATCATGTACCTGCCCGCGCCACGCTTCATGCGCAAGGGCTTCACCGTCTCCCGGCCCGTCAGCCGTGCCACCGTCTATGCCACTGCGTTGGGCCTCTACGAACTGCAAATCAACGGCCAAAAGGTCGGCAGCGAATACTTCCGCCCCGGCTGGACCGACTACGACAAACGAGTCTACTACAACACATACGACGTCACGCAGATGCTCCGCCAGGGCGACAACGCCGTCGGCGCCATCCTCGCCGACGGCTGGTACGTCGGCTACATCGGCTGGGGCCATCAGCGCGAGCACTACGGCAGCGACAAGCCCTGGCTCAGGACGCAGCTTCATATCGAGTATGCCGACGGCACAAGCGACATCATCGCCACCGACGGCACATGGAAAGCATCCGCCGGCCCCATCCTCGAAGCCGATTTTCTCATGGGCGAAACCTATGACGCCACCAGAGAGATGCCCGGCTGGTCCGCGGCCGGCTTCGACGATTCGGCCTGGAGCCCCGTACTGGTTAATGCCGACATCAACACCGCCGTCCAGGCGTATCCCGGCGTCCCCGTGGAGGTCTTCAAGGAAATCAAGCCCGTCAAAATAACCGAGCCCACCCCAGGCCGCTTCGTCTACGACATGGGCACCAACTTCGCCGGCTTCGTACGCCTCAAGGTCAAAGGTGAAAAGGGCACAAAAGTCGTCATCCGCTTCGCCGAACGCCTCAACCCCGACGGCACAATCTATACGACCAATCTCCGCGGCGCCCGCGCCACCGATACCTACATCTGCAAAGGCGACGGCATCGAAACATGGCAGCCGCGCTTCACCTTCCACGGCTTCCAATACGTCGAACTCACCGGCTACCCCGGCAAGCCCGGCAAGGAGGCCATAACCGGTATCGAGCTGACCTCGGCGACGCCGGTCGTTGGCTCATTCGCATGCTCGGACGCACAGGCTAATCAGCTCTACAGGAATATCACGCAGACACAGCGTGCCAACTTCATCGAAATCCCGACCGACTGCCCGCAGCGCGACGAACGCCTCGGATGGACGGGTGACGCCCAGATCTACGTGCGCACCGCCAGCTACAACACTGACGTTTCCGCCTTCTTCACCAAATGGCTCGTCGATTGCGAAGACGCCCAACTGCCCGACGGGGCCTTTCCCGACGTCGCGCCGCGCAGGGTCGCGATGGCAGGCGGCGTGGCCGCCTGGGGCGATGCCGGCGTCATCTGCCCCTGGACGATCTACCAGGTCTACGGCGACACCCGCGTTCTCGCCAGGCACTACGACGCAATGGTCCGCTGGATCGACTACTGCAAAGGCACGACCAAGGACCTGCTCCGGCCCGCAACCGGCTACGGCGACTGGCTCAGTATCAACGCCGACACGCCCAAAGACGTCCTGGCCACTGCGTATTTTGCATACAGCACAAAGCTTGTGGCGCAGATTGCCCAGGTGTTGGGCAAGGCGGACGACGCGGCGAAGTACAACGCCCTCTTCGAGGATATTAAGGCCGCGTTCAACAAGGCATACGTCGCGCCCGACGGCCGCATCAAAGGCGACACACAAACCGTCTACGTCCTCGCACTGGCATTCGACCTGCTCGAAACCAGGGACAGTCTCCGGGCGCAGGACTACCTCGTCGAAAATATCAAATCGCGAAACTGGCATCTCAGCACGGGCTTTGTCGGCACCAAGGACCTCATGACCACATTGACCGCCATTAACCGGCCTGACGTCGCCTACCGTCTCTTCGCAAACGACACCTTCCCATCCTGGGGCTTCTCCATCAAACATGGAGCAACAAGCATCTGGGAACGTTGGGACGGCTGGACACCTGAAAAAGGTTTCCAGGACCCCGGCATGAACTCGTTCGCCCACTACTCCTTCGGCGCCGTCGCCGAATGGATGTTCAAGACCATCGGCGGCATCGACACCGATGGACCGGGCTACCGCAGCATCATCATTCGCCCGCGACCCGGCGGTGGACTCACGTGGGCCAGGACCCGCTACAACTCCATGAACGGACTCATCGCCACGGACTGGAAGCTCAACTGGGGAAACCTCGATCTCGACGTCACCGTCCCGGCGAACACCATCGCACGCGTCTATATTCCGGCCTCCGACCCCGACAGCGTCACCGAAGGCGGCATGCCGGCCCACGAGGCACTCGGCGTGGAATTCCTCAAAATGGAAAACGGCGCCGCCGTCTACCGCGTTGGCTCGGGCCGCTATCGCTTCGTCTCAAGAAACGTTTCTGTGATACCGATGGCTCAGTGACAAAAAGCTAACCGTCAGTAACGATCCTGCTGCGGCAGCATGGCGCAGCCGCAGCCGGATCGGGCAACTTGAATGCTGATTATGCAGGGCGCCGATCAAGCCGACTCAACCAATCAGCGTCGAGTTGAAACATGATGGATTTGTCCTGCAAAGACTGCGCATGCAGAAAAGCTGAACACAGTACGCATTTCCCCCCATGCTCAGACGCTGTTTGAAGGCGTCAGTTCACGCGCCGGTAAATGGCAGATCCATCAACACGGGTTTGGTCCCTCCCCAACGGTTCGAACTTCTGACTCCATTTCAGATTCCACAGCTTCTCCAGTTCTACAGGTTCGGTATGCGAATCCGCAAAAGCTATGTTGCAAATGCCGAAATGGCGCCTCAGCATCAGACGTCGCATGTGCTCATTGACCGGATTGTCAGCACCATGGGGCGGGTCATCCAGATTCAGGTCAGCCGGCACGGTATCGGTGTGCTTCGGCCAGGCATCCACCCAGGAGCAGTCGAAAAACACCGGCACCAGCGAAGGCATCTTGATGTTTCCGTAAAGCGGCCACGGATACTCTGTTCGTTCCACAGTCCCCACAAAAGTCGCCGAACCCGGCGGGTAACTGTAGCACCAGCCGCTCAGCCCGTAAGATCCGTTCTCCGGTTCGGGCACGCCGTCGGCCCAGCGCCAAGCCTCCCTTGAGTTACCCCAAAACGTTGCTGTGGGATTCTCCTTGTGGATAATCGTCGACGGGCAGTATCGTACCTTATCGGCTTCACCGATGAACGGTGAAAGCAGGTTGATGTACAGCCCGGCCTCGTACGAGAAAAGCTTCTGGTCGTATGCCTCGGCATACAGGTGCGTCGCCACAGCAAATGCTCTGCAGTTGGTCCGGCAGACAATGTTCCGCGCGTACTCTTTGGCTCTGCTAAGACCCGGCACGAGCACAGCAAGCAGGATCGCAATAATGGCGATCACAACGAGCAACTCGATCAGAGTGAACCCCTTTTTCCTCTTCATTTTTGCCGCCTCCTCCCATTTCAGGCGTATGCAGAACCCATCGCAACAGGCTCAAGATTCTCAAACGTTCCGGAACGCCGCCGGCATCTTGCCCGGAACATAATGTTCGCGGAACCAGTCGATATCCTGGTATTCACCCGGACTGAGCGGATATTCCTTTCGGCCTTCTTCCGACATCTTGCGGGTGCTCTCTTCCTTCCACTCGTGCTTTTCAGCATGACCGTCGGCAAAGCCGAAGCAACTGCGGTTGTTGTGTGCCACGGAAAATGGATCGCCCCACTTGCTTCGGGTATTCAAAAAGAAGTCGAAGGTGTTATGGTTCATGCCGCATGAATCGTACTCTTCCAGAAAGACCATCTTGTGGCTGGGCGATACAACCTCATCCATCTGGTAAACGACGGCCCGCTCTTCTCCGGTGTCCCAGCCTTCTGAAGGGTCGACGTTCCAGACACCGCCGAGCGAATAAGAACGATAACCACCCCTGGTGCTGTTCGCCCAATGCCCTGCTTCTTTTGTAGGCTCTTTGAGATAACGTTTGTCCGATTGGCAATGGAAGATCTTTTCACTTTCCACATAGGGCCAGAGGGCTCCGTTGCGGAAACCGCGAGCGGCATATTCGATACCATGGTTTCCGTCGTTGCCGTTCTCGTCATGCGGATTTCCGACAAAATTCCAGACCTCACGCGTCGCAGAACCTCGAGGATACGCCGGATAGTATTCCACCGAGCGGGCATTTGCACCATGAGGCCTTGAACCCATAACCTTCTGGTCGTTGTCTTCATTGTAGAGCACCCAACCCATCGTCAGACCGTCCAGGTTGCTCATACAGATAATCGCCGTCGCCTGAACCTTGGCGTAGTTCAGAGCCGGAACCAGTACTCCCAGAAGCAACGCGATAATGGCAATGACAACGAGCAACTCGATCAGCGTAAATCCATTTTGTTTTCTCATTCTATGACCCTCGGTTCGATGTGTTTCAGGGACTGTAAATCCAGACGTGAATGCGCAGATTTGTCACTCTCACCTTCATGTTCACTCCAGCAGTGCGGCCGCCCACTCGCCATGCACGTGTATCCGCGCGATGTGCATAAGTGAGGCACGCCAACCTATAAATAATATAGGACAGTCGCGTCTCGTGTCAAGAAGAAGGGCGAACAAATATCCTTTGCGGCGATCTAAGCCTCTCTTTCCTCGATCGTCGCCTTTTCCTTCTCTGCGTCCACGAACTTTTCGATCGCCTTCTGCCGAGCCTGCTCCACCAACTCGCGCACAATGACCGGCCGGACCTCCTCGACAGGACAGGGGACCGGTGGTTTCCTGTCCAGAACCTTGGCAATGTGAAACCCGAACTCCGTCTGAAAAACCCCGCTCACCTGTCCCGGCCGCAGCCCGAACACCACGTCTTCGAACTCCTGTACCATCTGCCCGCGCGCAAAAAAGCCCAGATCACCCCCATTTTCGGGGCAATCCGACAGCTTCGCCGCCAATGCTCCAAAATCAGTATTATCCCCGATCTGCGAGCGAATGGCCTCCATCTCGCTGCGGAACTGCCCAGGGTCGTCGATCGGCTTGAGGTGTTTGACAATATGCGCCGCACGAACCATCTCGGGAATAGTAAAACGCTCAGCGTTCTTGTCATAATACTTGCGAATTTCCTTCTCCGTCGGCTCCGCAACCTTACTGGTAATCCGCCGGATGAGCCGCTCCAGGCAAATCCGCTCAGCGATATCCTCCTTAATCCGCCTCCGCTGATCCGCCGGCAAACCCATCCGCGCGTAAAACTGCTCCGCCCCGCCCGACTGCTCGATCATCTGGTTCAGCGTCGCCTCCACCGTCTCGTCCTCGACCGGGCCGACATCCCGCAAAGCCGCCTGCCGAAGCAGCACCGCCTCCACCACGTTCTCGCGGGACCACTCCATAAGTTGTTGTTCCCGCTCATCTTGCGGCATATCGGCAAAGGTGGCGTCGTGGAGCGGCCGCAACTTGTTCGCTTCGTCAATGATCCGCTGTCCGTCGACCGCCTCGCCGTTTACATACAAAGTCATACCTGTCCTTTCGCGACCTGAAACGATGGGAAAATCGCTAACCCTGACAATACCAACAGGCTACGTGTTTCAGTAAAAAGAATCAAGGCCTAAAAGCGCAGCGCCCCCTGCACGGGCACCTGCCCGTGTTGCAGCGCCTTTATGGTCTCGTTCTGGAATGTCCCTGCCTTTAGATGCAGGGCCCCCCGGCCGGGCGGGCCGTCAATTCATCTTGCTGCGCACGTTTGTTGATCGGCCGACACGCCGCTTGTTGCTCAGCGTCTTGCGGCCCTTGCTCGTCGCCATTCGGGCCCGAAAACCGCTCTTCCGGGCACGTTTAATCTTACTCTTGCGGGCGTTCTCCACGGATATCTCCTGTCGCCATACTGCAATCTCTTACCGTCGCGGCCGCCTCGGCCGCCAATCTCGGCCCGGAATAATAGCAAGCTGACCCGCCGTCTGCAATAGCCCGTTTGGGCAAAAACCCTTGTTCTCGGGTTCGCACCAGCGAATCCGCAAATCTATGCCGATTGCCGCCGCCGACAGGCTTTTTGTGCTTTACTTGCCTCAAGACGCCGGCTACAATGACCCGTCAATCGATTCTGCGAGCATAACTATGGCACGTATAAAGATTTACGACACTACACTCCGCGACGGAATGCAGGCCGAAGGTGTCAGCTTCTCGCTGGCCGACAAGCTGCTCATCGCCCGCCGTCTCGACGAGCTCGGCCTGGACTACATCGAGGGCGGCTACGCGGCGGCAAATGAAAAAGAGATGCAGTTTTTCGAGGAAATCGCCCGCGCCCCGCTGGCAAACGCCCGCGTGGCCGCCTTCGGCAGCACCCGCCGCGCCGATGCAACGGTCGAGAACGATGTCGGCCTCCAGGCCATCCTCGCCTGCAAGACCCCCGCCGCCACCATCGTCGGCAAAAGCTGGGACCTCCACGTCCGCGAGGTGCTCCGCTGTTCACTGGACGACAACATCCTGCTCTGCGCCGAATCCGTCGAGTACCTCAAGAGCAAGGGCAGGGAAGTCCTCTTTGACGCCGAGCACTTCTTCGACGGCTTCAAAGCCAACCGCGAATACGCAATGAAGGTCATCACCGCTGCAGCCAACGCAGGCGCCGACGCCATCATCCTCTGCGAGACCAACGGCGGCTGCCTGCCCAACGAGGTCTACGACATCACGCGCTATGTCTGCGGACAGCTCAGCGGCGTTTCAATCGGCATCCACACGCACAACGACTCCGACTGTGCGGTCGCCGCAGCGCTGGCCGCCGTAGCCGCCGGCGCCACCCACGTCCAGGGAACCATAAACGGCCTCGGCGAACGCACCGGCAACGCCAACCTCTGCACCATCATCCCGAACCTGGCCTTCAAGATGCACTGTGACGTCTTGCAGCCCGACAAAATCCGCGCCCTCACCGAAGTCTCTCGATTCGTCTTCGAGATCGCCAACATGTCGCCCGTCACGAATATGCCCTACGTCGGCCAAAGCGCCTTCGCACACAAGGCCGGCCTGCACATCGACGCCCTTCGCAAGAACAATAAGACATACGAGCACATCGACCCCACTGCCGTCGGCAACCGGCGCCGTTTCCTCATCTCCGAACTCTCCGGCGCATCCAATATCGTCGCCAAGCTCGAGAACAAAGGCCTCACGCAGGATAAAGCCACGGCACGCAAGATCCTCAAGATCGTCCAGGACCTTGAAAATGAAGGCTACCAGTTCGAGGCCGCCGAGGCCAGCTTCGATATCCTCGTTCAGAAGACGATGGGCACGTTCCGCCCCAGCTTCGAATTGAAAAAGTATCACGTCAACGTCGAACGTGAGACGACCGGCCAGGTCATCACCGAGGCCACCGTCAAACTCGCCGTCGACGGCGTTATCGAGCACGTCGTCAGCGAAGGCGACGGCCCCGTCAACGCACTCGACGCCGCCCTGCGAAAATCGCTGGAGCGTTTCTATCCCAGCCTTCGTGACATGCACCTCATCGATTACAAGGTACGCGTTGTAAACGCCCGCGCCGGTACCGCCGCCCGCGTCCGCGTCGTCATCGAATCACGAGACCACGAAGCCATGTGGGGCACTGTCGGCGTCTCCGAAAACATCATCGACGCCAGTTGGAAAGCCCTTGTCGACAGCGTCGAATACAAGCTCCACAAAGACGCCGCAAAAAAACGGTGACACCTGCTTTTTCTGCTGGAGGACACGATGAAACAGGACCGTCTCAACCGTCGCACGTTTCTCAAGCACCTCGGCCTCACTGCCGCTGCATTGGCTGCCGCGCCGCTCTCGTCAGCCCCGGCGGAGAGTGCCCGCAAACTCAACTTCGTCTTCTTCCTCATCGATGATATGGGCTGGACCGACCTGGGCTGCTTCGGCAGCACCTTTTACGAAACGCCCAACATCGACCGCCTGGCACGCCAGGGCGTCCGCTTCACCAACGCGTACGCCGCGTGCCCCGTCTGTTCCCCCACGCGCGCCAGCATCATGACCGGCAAATACCCCGCCCGCGTAGGCATCACCAACTACATCCCCGGCCGACGTGAAGGCAAGCTCATCGAGCCCGACTACCTCTTCAACTTGCCCCTCGCCGAAACGACCGTCGCCGAGGCCTTCAAAGAGGCCGGCTACCGCTGCGGCTTCGTCGGCAAGTGGCACCTCTGCCACGGCCCCGAAGAAGAAAACTGCCGCCCCGACCGCCAGGGCTTCGACGTCAACAAGGGCGGCTTCACTGCAGGCGCCCCCCGCGGCCGCAAAGGCCCCTTCGAAGGCGGCTTTTTCCCACCGTACAACAACCCCGCCCTGCCCGACGGACCCGAAGGCGAATACCTCACCGACCGCCTGACCAATGAAGCACTCACCTTCATCGAAACAAACAAGGACCGCCCCTTCTTCCTCTACCTGTCGCACTACGCCGTTCACAACCCGCAGCAGGCCAAACCCGAGTACATCGAAAAATACAAGGCCAAACTGGCCGCCCTGCCGCCGTCGGACCGGCCGGAGTTCCTCCCTGAAGGCAAGCGCCAGGTCCGCCAGATTCAGAAGCAGCCCGTTTACGCCGCCATGATCCAAAGCGTCGACGATAGCGTCGGCCGCATCATGGCCGCACTGGAGCTATGGGGCCTGGCCGACAACACCGCCATCTTCTTCACGTCCGACAACGGCGGCCTGTCCACCTCCGAAGGCTCCCCCACGGCCAATGTCCCCCTCCGCGCCGGCAAGGGCTGGCTCTACGAAGGCGGCATCCGCGTACCCCTCATCGTCAAGTGGCCCAATGTCGCCGAAGCCGGCTCAACCTCCGAAGCCGTCGTGACCAGCACCGACTTCTACCCCACGTTGCTCCAGATGGCCGGCCTGCCCCTCAAGCCCAGCCAGCACGCAGACGGCACAAGCTTCGTCGACGCCCTCCGGGGCCGGACCGACTTCGCACGCGGCCCCGTCTACTGGCACTACCCCCACTACGGCAACCAGGGCGGAACCCCCGGCGGCGCCGTCCGAGCAGGAGTCTGGAAACTCGTCGAGTTCTACGAAGACATGCGCGTCGAACTCTACAACCTCGCCGAAGACATCTCCGAAAAGAACAACCTCGCCGCCAGACTGCCCGAAAAAGCAAACGAACTCCGCCAGATGCTCCACGCCTGGCGAAAACAGGTCAGCGCCAGAATGCCAACCCCGAACCCAAACTACAAAGGCGGCGAAGCACGGCCTCTATAGAACAACTGCCGCTGACCCGGTTGCGCTGTCCTCTTGCACCGCCGCAAAGCCCCCTGAAATGCTTGACCACGCGCATGCGTTGTGCTACAATTGCCCTGTTTAGTATATGTGTGGGGGACAATCTTTATCTGAATCAGGAGGTACGGGATGGACCGTCGTGATTTTCTGGCCGCGGGTATTGCGGCTGGGGCGACACTCTCCGTTGGCGCCGGTATCACATCGGCACAGACACAATCCAACGCCGCAAAATTCAAACTCCGCTACGCCCCCGGCTTCGGTTCGTTCCGAGCCCATGTCGGCGACGACATCATCGACAACATCAAATTCGCCGCCGACCAGGGCTTCCGAGCCATGTTCGATAACGGCCTCAACGGAAAACCGGTCGAACTCCAGGAGAAGATCGCCGCCGAGATAGCAAGACACGACATGAAGCTTGGTCCTTTTGTCGTTTACGCCAACTTCGGCGACTCCAACCTGATGACCAATAACAAGGATGCGATCGAGAGTTTCCTCAGGCAGATCGAAGCCGGCAAGGAAGTCGTCAAACGAACGCACTGCGAAGGCATGCTCGTGGTCCCCGGCAGGGTTGACCAGCGCCTCGAAATCGACTACCAGGCCGCCAATCTCATCAAGATCCTCCGCCGCGCCTGCGAAATAGTGGAAAAGGACAACGTCATGATCGTCCTGGAGCCGCTCAACCGCCACGACCACCCCGGTCAGTTCCTCTACGGCATGCCCCAGACGTACATGATCTGCACCGCTGTCAACCACCCCTGCTGCAAAATCGTCGATGACATGTACCACCAGCAGATCACCGAAGGCAACCTCATCCCCAACATCGATCGCTCCTGGGACCAGATCGGCGCCTTCCACATCGGTGACAACCCCGGCCGCAGGGAGCCCACGACCGGCGAAATCAACTACAGAAACGTATTCCGGCACATCTACAGGAAAGGCTTCGACGGCGTCCTCTGCTGCGAGCACGGCCGCAGCAAAGGCGGCAAGGAAGGCGAGATCGCCTTCATCGAAGCATACCGCTGGGCCGACAGCTTCGAGGCATAGGTCGTCTCCAACCGGCGTCTTCACAACGCCGGTTTTTTTTGTAAATGGTATCAAAGGCAATCAGAAGGAGTCACTCAATGGGTATCAAAGGTTTTGTGCTGTCGGCTGTTGCGGCGGCAATGATGTTCTCCACGGGCTGCGCCAAACAGACGCGCCTTTTTAACGGCCGGGATTTCACCGGCTGGAAAATGCACGTCGACGACCCCTCGGTAGATGTCAACACCGTCTGGACCGTCAAAGACGGCGTCATCCACTGCGCAGGCAAGCCCAACGGTTACATCCGCACAACCTCCGAGTACAGCGATTACAAGCTGCACGTTGAATGGCGCTGGCCTGAAGAGCCGACCAACAGCGGCGTTCTCCTCCACGCCTCCGGCAAAGATCAGGTCTGGCCTCGCTGCATCGAGGCCCAGCTCAAGCACGACAGTGCCGGAGACTTCGTCCTCATCCGTCACACCGGCATCACCGCAAACGGAGAACACACACAGAGCGACGAAAAGATGTTTGTCTCGCTGCCCAAGAAATTCGAAAGCACCGAAAAGGAACCCGGCCAGTGGAACAGCTATGACATCTACTGCAAGGATGACACGATCATGCTTTACGTCAACGGCCGCCTTCAGAACTCCGGCCGCAAGGCCACCGAAACCTCCGGCTGGATCTGCCTCCAGAGCGAAGGCTCACCGATCGAGTTCCGCAACATCTACCTTGAACGGCTCAAATAGTGATTCCGCCAAGACAGGAACAGTCGCCTGATTTCACGCTGCCAATTGAAATGAGAAAACCGTCCTAAGGAGTCTGCCATGAAACAGAACCATACGAATAATAAAGGTCAAACGCGGCGAGACTTCATGAAGACCGCCGCCGTCTCCCTCGCCGCGGCAGGCATCGGCGCACACGGCGTCTTCGCTGCCGGCCCCGAACGCTTTCGTGTCGGCCTCATCGGATGCGGCGGCCGAGGCACAGGCGCGGCCATCGACTGCCTCAATGCCGACGGCGCCGTTGAAATCGTCGCAATGGGCGACCTCTTCGAAGACCGCCTTAAGAACGCCGCCGCCGCCATCAGGAACAAATTCCCCGACCGCTTCAAGGTCCAGCCCGAGACCATGTTCACCGGCTTCGACTGCAACAGGAAAGTCTGTGCTGTCGCCGACGTTAACCTCGTCATCAGTGCAACGCCTCCCGGCTTCCGCCCCCTGGACCTGAAGGCGGCCGTCGAAGCAGGCAAACACGTCTTCATGGAAAAACCCGCCGCAACCTGTCCCGCCGGCATTCGTTCCGTAATCGCCTCATCGGAACTCGCCGAGCAAAAAGGACTCGCAATCGTCGCCGGCACCCAGCGCCGACACCAGAGGCACTACATCGAACTGATGAAACGCATCCGCGACGGCGCCATCGGCGAGATCAAAGCCGCACAGGCCTTCTGGAACGGCGGCGACATGATCGGCTACTGGAAGTGGTGGGAAAAAGGAAACATGCCCGGCATGGAATGGCAGTGCCGCAGTTGGCCCTGGTTCGTCTGGACCAGCGGCGACCACATCGTCGAACAGCACGTCCACAACCTTGACGTCGTCAACTGGGCCTTGGGCTCCCACCCCGTCTCCGCAGTCGGCATGGGCGGACGCCAGGTCCGCACGCAGGGCAACATCTGGGACCACTTCGCCGTTGAATACGAATACCCCAACGGCGTCCGCGTCCTCAGTATGTGCCGGCAGATCAACGGCTGTACCGACAACGTCAGCGAACACATCGTCGGCGCCATCGGCACTTGCTACACCGACAGCGGCGGCGGCAGAATCTACGGCACTAACGCCTATGACTACAAAGGTCCCAACCCCAATCCGTATGTCGAGGAGCACAAAAACCTCATCGCCAGCATCCGCAACGGTAAGCCCCTCAACGAAGGAAAACAGGTCGCCGAAAGCACCATGACCGCCATCCTCGGCCGCATGTCCGCTTACACCGGCCGCGCCATGAAGTGGGATTGGGCCATGAAGGCCTCTAAACTCGACCTGACCCCGGAACGATACGACCTGGCCTACGATATGCCTATGGCCCCCGTCGCCATGCCCGGCCAGACCCCGTTGATTTAAAATGGCCGTAGCCAGGAAGACTGTTATGCCGTTTCCGCGGAGCAATGCGATTTTAATGTAAAGGAACCTGTAGTGCAGAACTTACATTCCATCGCCGCCGCTGCTTTCGCCCCCGGCTCCGACAAGATCCGCGTCGGCGTCATCGGTTGCGGTTCACGCGGCACGGGCGCCGCAAAGAACTGTGTCGATTCCTCTCCCAACGTTGAAATCGTCGCCCTCGGCGACACCTTCAAGGACCGCGTCGACGCCTGCCTCAAGATGCTCAAGGCCAACGACCCCGCCGAAAAGAGCGAGTGGAGCGCCTCCGGCCCATGGCGAAACGCCGACAAAGTCACCGCCACGCCCGAAACCTGCTTCACCGGCTTCGACGCCTACAAGCAGGTCATCGCCTGCGACGTTGACCTCGTCATCCTTGCGACCCCGCCGCACTTCCGCCCCATCCACCTCAAGGCCGCCGTCGAAGCGGGCAAGCACGTCTTCATGGAAAAACCCGTCGCCGTCGACCCCGTCGGCATCCGCTCCGTCCTGGCCTCCTCCGAACTCGCAAAGCAAAAAGGACTCGCAATCTGCGCCGGCACCCAGCGCCGCCACGATCCGCAATACATCGAAGTCATGAAGCGCATCCATGCCGGCCAGATCGGCGACCTCCTCGGCGGCGAGTGCTATTGGGTCCAGGGCTGGGTCCGCCAGTGGGGTTTCTGGCACGAACGCCGGCCCGAATGGTCCGACATGGAGTGGCAGGTCCGCAACTGGTACTACTTCACGTGGCTCTCCGGCGACCACATCGTCGAGCAGCACGTCCACAACATCGACGTGACCAACTGGGCCATGGGCACGCCGCCCGTTCAGATCATGTCCCTCGGCGGCCGACAGGTCCGCATCGAGCCGGAGTTTGGCAACATCTATGACCACTTCGGCGTTGAATTCGAATACCCCAACGGCACCCGTGTCCTCAGTATGGCCCGTCAGATCGCCGGCTGCACCGATATCATCGGCGAACGCATCGTCGGCGCCACCGGAACCGCCCGCGCCGGCGTAATAGAAGGCGCCAACCCCTGGACCTATACCGGCCCGCGACCAAACCCCTATGAACAGGAGCACGCCGACCTGATCGCAAGCATCCGCGCCGCAACCCCGATCAACGAGGGCCGCCAGGTCGCCGAAAGCACTCTCTGTGCCATCGCGGCCCGAATGAGCGCCTACACCGGCCGCGAAATGAAATACGACTGGGTGCTTAAGGCCTCGAAGCTCGACCTGTCCCCGAAAGAATACAAGTTTGGCCCGATCCCTGTCGCCCCCGTAGCAGTACCCGGCCAAACTCCCCTCACTTGAAAATAAGAAAAGTCAACGGTTTTCCGACGGCACAATGCTTATGGACAACACAATGCAGAACGACAAGACAATTTCGAGACGCACCTTCATCAGAACCGCCGCTGTTTCCGCTGCCGCGATGACTGCCCCCGCTACGCATGTCTTCGCCGCCGGCTCTGACGAACTTAAAGTTGGCCTCGTAGGCTGCGGCGGCCGAGGCACAGGCGCCGCCACACAGGCCCTCATGAGTACCAAAACCCCCGTCAAGCTCTGGGCGATGGCCGACGTCTTCCGCGACAGGATCGACGAATGCTACAGCCTTCTCGCCAACGGCGGCAAAGGCCGCTACGACCGTGAAGATACCCCCTCCCTCCTTGACCGGATGAACGTCCCCGAAGAACGCAAGTTCACCGGCTTCGACGCATACCAAAAGCTCATCGCAAGCGGCGTCGACATCGTCCTCCTCGCCACGCCGCCTCACTTCCGACCTCAGCACTTCAAGGCCGCGGTCGAAGCAGGCAAACACGTCTTCATGGAAAAACCCGTCGCCGTCGATCCCGCCGGCATCCGTATCATGATGGAAACCAGTAAGCTCGCCGAAAAGAAAGGCCTCTCCGTCGTCGCCGGCACACAGCGCCGCCACCAGAACCACTACATCGAGATCATGAAGCGCATCCACGACGGCGCCATCGGCGAGATTCGCGCCGCACAATGCTACTGGAACGGCTGGGGCGCAAACCTCACCCGCACCAAGCCCTCCGGCATGTCCGATGTCGAATGGCAGATCCGCACATGGTACCACTGGCTCTGGCTCTGCGGCGACCACATCGTCGAGCAGCACGTCCACAACCTCGACATCATGAACTGGGCCCTGCAATCCCACCCCATACAGTGCCTCGGCATGGGCGGCCGACAGGTCCGCACCGGCGGTAACATCTTCGACCACTTCATCGTGGAATTCGAATACCCCAACGGCGTTAAGGTCGCAAGCTTCTGCCACCAGATGGCCGGCGTCAGTAACCGCGTCTCCGAACACATCGTCGGCACCAAAGGCCGCGCCTACATCGACAGCGCCACTGGCTACATCACCGGCCCGAACGCTTACAAACCCCCGGCCTCTCCCAACCCCTACCTCCAGGAGCACGCTGACCTCATCCACAGTATCCGTACCGGCAAACCCATTAACGACGGCCTCGCCGTCACCGAAAGCACCCTCTGCGGCATCATGGGCCGAATGACAGCCTACACCGGACGCGCACTCAGATGGGACTGGGCCCTCAACGCCAGCAAGCTCGATTACTCTTTGCCCAAATACGAACTCACCGATTTGCCGGAGGTCCCCCCGGCTAAACCGGGTCAAACGCCATTGATTTAAGAACAAAATTGATTTAAAAACAAAGTGTAGGCCGGTTGCCATAGAAGACCGGCACTCAAACGTCTGATGAAATGACAACCTAATCAGATTGACAGGAGCATACATAATGGACCGACGTAGTTTTATTGCATCGGCCGCCGGCGCCGCCGCAGTGGCCGCAGCCGGCCTGAAACCGAACATCTCAAAGGCTCAGGAACCGAAAAAAGAAGCCGTCCTCAAACTTGCCAGTCAGGACGGCCGCATCCCCGGCGCCAACCTCGCCGAAAAAGTCCGCAAGCTCCAGGACTGGGGCGGTGTCGGCCTTGAAGTCGGCGGCGGCGGATTGCCCGGCCGCGTCAAGGAAATCAAGGACGCACTCAGAGGCACAAACGTCAACATGGCCGCCATCTGCGCCGGTTTCCGCGGAGTGCCCATCTCGCATGACCCCGAAAGCCGCAAACAGGCCATCGAAAGCTGCAAGGAAATCCTCACCGCTGCCGGCGAACTCGAGTCAACCGGCCTGATTATCGTCCCCGCCTTCAACGGCCAGACCGAACTGAATAACAAAGAAGGCCGCAAGATCCTCCTCGAAGAGGTCCTTCCCCAACTCGGCGATCACGCCGTAAAATGCGGCACACGCATCCTGCTGGAGCCCCTCAACCGCGGTGAATGCTTCTTCCTGCGGCAGCTGGCCGACGCCGCCGCAATCTGCCGTGACGCAAACCACCCCGGCATCTGCATGATGGGCGACTTCTACCACATGTGCATCGAAGAGACCAGCGACTGCGGCGCGTTCCTTTCGGCCGGCAAGTACCTCTACCACGTCCACCTCGCCAGCCGACGCCGCAACCTCCCCGGCCAGGACGACCGCAGCTTCGTCGACGGCTTCCGCGGCCTCAAGATGATCGGCTACCAGGATTATTGCAGTCTCGAATGCGGCTGCAAGGGCGATCCCAACGTCGAAATCCCCAAGTCGTTCCGTTTCCTCGAACAGCAGTGGGCCGAGGCGAAGATATAGTTTCGCACGTTAGATCAGGTTGTACTAACTTTTATGTTTTGAAAGGGAAATCCATGAATCAAACGAACAGAACTGCACGCGGCCTCTCGCGACGGGACTTTATGAAGACCTCCGCCGCCGTTGGCGCCGCGGCCATGATTAACCCCGTCGCCTTCGCGCAGGGACCCCAGAAGCTCCGCGTCGGCCTCATCGGCTGCGGCGGCCGCGGCAATGGCGCCCTCAACGACTGCCTCGAAGCAGGAAAGATCGTTAACATCCCGCTGGAAGTCGTCGCCACCGCTGACTGGTTCAAGCACAAAGCAGTGTCCACCGGCCGCGGCAAGGGCGTGCCGGAAGAACGCTGCTTCGGCGGCGCTGACGCCTACAAGAAACTGCTGGAAACGGATGTCGATGTGGTGTTGATCGCAACGCCCCCGAATTTCCGCCCGCTGCAGCTCGAAGCGGCGATCAAGGCCGGCAAGCACGTCTTCATGGAAAAACCCGTCGCCGTCGACCCGCCCGGCGGACGCAAGGTCATCGCCGTCGGCGAACTCGCAAAGGCATCCAACCTGTCCATCGTCGCCGGCACCCAGCGGCGGCACGAAGCATCCTATCAGCGCATCGCGCACCAGGTCGCCGAAGGCGCCATCGGAACAATCCTCGGCGGCGCGATCTATTGGTGCGGCGGCGCCCTCTGGTACCAGCGCAGAAAAGAAGGCGAGTCCGATGCCGATTACTTGGTTCGCAACTGGGTCAGCTTCATGGAAATGTCCGGCGACCACATCGTCGAGCAGCACGTCCACAATATCGACGTCGCCATGTGGTACATTGGTCGTCCGCCTGTCGCCGCCCTCGGCTTTGGAGGACGCGCCCGCCGCAAGACCGGCAACCAGTTCGACTTCCACAGCATCGACTTCGACTGGGGCGACGGCTGCCACATCCACAGCATGTGCCGTCAGATCAACGGCACCGACGGCCGCGTCAGTGAATACTTCACCGGCACCAACGGCACCACCTGGGGCAACGGCGGCCTCAACATGTTCACCAAGAAGGACATCAAGGTCCCCGCGTTCGAAGAACGCAACCCGTATGTCCAGGAACACGTTGACCTGCTCCGTGCGATTCTGAGCGGCAAGCCCATCAACGAGGCCAAGAACGTCGCCGAGTCGACGCTGGTCGCCATCATGGGTCGTATCGCCTCTTATACCGGCAAGATGGTTCGCTGGAAGGACGTCGTGGAGAACGCCAACACGCCGTGGTACAACCTGACGTGCAGCCCCTCGGCTGAAGATTTTGAAAAGGGCAGCGTGAAGGCCCCGGCCGATGAGATTGCCCCGGTCCCAGGCACCGATTGACGCACCCCACGGTAACAATGTGCTGACAACCTCGAACGGCCGCGGCTGTAATCCTCCAGTCGCGGCCGTTTCCACGCGCAGATCCTGAAACAAAATGTTCGAACAGACCTTCGCCCACGCCCGCGCCGTCGGCCCCATCCCTTCCTGCTTCACAGACCCCCTGCCCGCCTGATACGCAGGTTCTCGGCACGTGCTCTCTTGTGCCGCCTTGCAGTTTGAGCGCAACGCCGATATGATGCTGCCATGAAATCCTTTCCGCCGGACATCCAATTCAGGCTGCCATGGCGCGATTACCAGGCCCGTGTGCTCGAAGAACTCCAGCAGCACCTCGACGACAATCACCTGCACGTCGTGGCCGCTCCGGGTTCCGGCAAGACCGTTCTCGGCCTGGAGGTCGTCCGCCGCCTCAAACGGCCGGCGCTCATCCTCGCCCCGACCATCGCCATTCGCGACCAGTGGCTCGACCGCTTCACGACGCTCTTCTGCCCGCGCGAAGCCGACACTACGGGATGGATCTCCCATGATCTCCATGCACCGAAGCTCTTGACCGTCTCCACGTACCAGGGTCTTCACAGCGCCTATACAGGCGCCTCCGACGAGGAAGCGGAGGAACAAGCCGAGGAAGAAGAGGACGCCGCCGCCGAACTCGCCCCGCCTCGCGGCCGCTCATCCCGCAAACGCCTGCTCCAGAACCTCAAGCAGGCCAGGATCGCCACGCTCGTTGTCGACGAAGCCCATCACCTCCGCAGCGAATGGTGGAAGTGCCTCATCAATGTGAAAAAGCACCTCGACGGCTGTGTCGTGGTCGCCCTCACCGCCACGCCGCCGCTCGACGTTGCACCCTCCGAGTGGCAGCGATACATCGATCTTTGCGGCCCCGTCGACGCCGAAATCAGTGTGCCGGAACTCGTCAACCGCGGAAACCTCTGTCCGCACCAGGACTATGTCTACTTCTCCACTCCGCTTGCAGAAGAGAAGGCTCGCCTCGCTGAATTCCGCGGCGAAGTCGCTGCCATCCTCAAAAGGCTTTACGCTTCGCCGCAGTTCACTCGCCTGCTCCTGCACCATCCCTGCGTCACCCGCCCCGACGAACACATCGAACAGATCCTCGAAGACCCGTCATTCTTCTCCGCAATCGCCGTTTACCTTAACCACGTCGCCGGCCGAGCCCCGCGCCGCCTGACGCACATCATTGCAGGCCGCACTCGCCTGCCCCGCCTCAATCTTGAATGGATGGAAATCCTCCTCTCCGGCTGCCTCTACGAACACCGCCAGGCGTTCCAGACGGATGACGCGTTCTTGGATACTCTGACCGATGACCTCAAGCGCATCGGCGCCATCGAGCGCCGCCAGATCCTCCTGCGGCACACGGCTGCCATGACCCGACTGCTTGTCTCCAGCCTCTCCAAACTCCGCAGCATTGCCGCAATCGTCCGCCTCGAAAACGACGCGCTCTCCTCCAATCTGCGCATGGTCATCCTCACCGATTTCATCCGCCGCGCCGACCTGCCGCGCAGCCCCGACGACCTCAAACCCCTCGTCCGCATCGGCGTGATCCCCATCTTTGAGACTCTCCGCCGCGACCTGCCGCCCGGCGCCAGGCTCGGCATCCTCAGCGGCTCAATTGTTGTGGTCCCTCGCCAGGCTGTCGGCCTCATGCGGAACACGGCCGCCGATATGGGCATCGACGCCGCCAACCTTCGCTGTGCGCCGTTGCGTCACGATGACACTTACTGCACCGTTGACGCCGTCGGCCGCGACCGCCAGCAGATCGTCCGGCTCATCACCCGCCTCTTCGATGCCGGCGGCATCACCGTCCTCGTGGGCACGCGGTCCCTCCTCGGCGAAGGATGGGACGCCCCTGCAATCAACTCGCTCATCCTGGCCAGCTTTGTCGGCGCCTACATGCTCTCCAACCAGATGCGCGGCCGGGCCATCCGCACCGAACACGGCAACCCCGACAAAACCGCCAACGTCTGGCACCTCGTCTGCACCGAGACGAACCAGGCCGATGCGGGCGAAGACCTCCTCATGCTCACGCGCCGATTCAAGTCGTTTCTCGGCGTCTCCTTCAAGGGCCCCGTCATCGAAAACGGTATCGACCGCCTCGACATCGGCGACCCGCCGTTCACCGACAAGCGCATCGAGCAGCTCAACGCCCGCATGATCGCTCACGCCCTCGACCGCAACGGCCTCCGCCTCCGCTGGCAACAGGCGCTGGCCGAAGGCCAAACCAGGACCGTAGTCGAAAAAGTCGCCGCCGCGCCCGAGGCCCTGCCGCGCCGTTTCGTCTGCTATGGCGCAGTTGGCGCCCTCCTGTGGCAAGCACTTGTATGGTGTCTCGTCACCTTCCTGCTCGCCGCACGCCTCGCATGGCCTCGGGGCGAGGTCCACCTGCGTCTGCTGCTTCTGACGCTCGCGATCGCATGTGCTGCCGGCTCGTTGGCGGCCTTACCCTCGTGCCTCCGTGCCCTCTGGCTTCTCCTGCGGCACCGCTCGATTCGCTCGAGCATGAAACAGGTTGCCAGGACGGTTCTGCGATCCTGTGCAAACGCCGGGCTCATCCAAACGCCGCTTGGCAAGCTCAAAGTCCGCACAGCGCGGCTTCCGAACGGCGGCGTCGCCTGCTCGCTGGCCGGCGCAACCATGCACGAAAAATCCCTTTTCCTCGAAGCCCTGCAAGAACTGCTCGGTCAGATCGAGAACCCGCGCTACCTGCTCATCCGCAAATCACGCCCGAGCAGATGGACACAAAGAAGTTTCCACGCCGTGCCCACTGTACTCGGCCGCAATCGCCAAACCGCCGACGATCTCCTGGCCCTGTGGCGCAAGTACGTCGGCCCGGCCGATCTCGTCTACACCCGGACCCCGGAAGGCCGGCGGACCCTCCTCAAGGCCCGTGCCGCCGCAATGTCCGCCCGCCTCCAGCCAGCCACGCGCCTCAAGTCCTGGAACTGAAATCTCGGACAGTCACCTGTTTCCGCCCTTCAAGCCCCCTTTCGCAACGTATCGTTCCATAGTCACTTTACCGACGATTGCAGCATACCGTTCGAAACTTGCTTTTTCCGCCGCCCCAACGTATCCTCGTCCGCAACAGACTCGCAAATCGCACGGAGATAACGTCATGACGAAAACAAAGATGTCAGGAGCCTTTTCCGCTGTCCTCATCAGCGTCGCCCTTCTGATCGCCGCCGGCTGCCAGACGCCGCAGCCGTCCGCCGGCCAAACCGCCGCACCAGACCGCCCCCTCATCGGCATCACCAGCGTCTACAAAATCGACAAGGCCGACAGCCCCGTCGTGTCGTGCAGCTTCGCCTACGTCCGCGCCGTCGCCGAAAACGGCGGCACACCCATCATCCTCCCCGCCCTCGCCGACGACGCCCTCATTCGCCACTATGTCCAGGCCCTTGACGGCCTCGTCCTCATCGGCGGTGCAGACGTCCCCCCGCAGACCTACGGCGAAGAACCCCACCCGACCACCCGGGTCATGCCCCTCGAACGCTTCAGCTTCGAAAGCAGACTCATCGACGCCTGGCTCGCCTCCGGCAAACCCACCCTGGGCGTCTGCCTCGGGATGCAGTTCGCCAACGTCATCTCCGGCGGCTCCCTGACCCAGGACATCCCCTCCCAGATCGGCACAACCATCCGCCACCGCCCCTCCGGCTGGCACCGTGTCGACATCGACCCCGAAAGCCATCTCGCCATCATCCTCGCCGCCAACACCGCCGAGGTCTATTCAAATCACCACCAGGCCGTCAAAGACCTGGGCAAGAACCTCAAGATCGTCGCCCGAAGCCCCGACGGCGTCCCCGAAGCCCTCGAACGAACCGACGGCCCATTCGGCCTCTTCGTCCAATGGCACCCCGAAGCCATGGCCGACACCAACCCCCGCCACCGAAACGCCATCTACGGCGCCCTCATCCGCGCCGCCACAAAATAAAGAGGCCGGATATGTTTTACTGCAAGACGTTGTCCTCAAAAGACTTACATCACCATCGCCGCACCGGCACCACCGAACGCCCTTGCACCGCCCCACCTGACTAATACCCCCACGTCCGATTCCCGACGTACATAATACTATGCACGAGCACAGCCACACACACCAAACGCGTTACGATGTCGCCTTCATCGCAGGCGTCGCCCTCAACACCGCCTTTATCGCCGTAGAAGTCATCTTCGGCCTCGCCGCCGGCTCGCTGGCCCTCCTGTCCGACGCCGGCCACAACCTCACCGACGTCGCCGCCCTCCTCATCGCATGGCTCGCCGCATGGCTCACCCGCCGCCGCCGCACACAACTCCGCACCTACGGCTGGCGAAAAGCCAGCATCCTCGGCGCCCTCCTCAACGCCGCGCTCCTTCTCGTCGTCGTCGGCATCCTCGTATACGAAGCCATTCTCCGGCTTGCCCGCCCCGCACCAGTCCAGGGCGCCGTCATGATGGTCGTAGCCTCGATCGGTGTCGTCATCAACTCCCTCACCGCCATGTTCTTCTTCCACGGCCGTCGCCAGGACCTCAACATCCGCGCCGCATTCATCCACATGGCCGCCGATGCCGCCGTCTCACTCGGCGTCGTCGTCGCAGGCGCCGCCATCCTCATCACCGGCTGGACCTGGCTCGACCCGGTCGTGAGCCTCGTCATACTCGCCCTCATCCTCATCGGCACCTCCCAACTCTTCCGCGAAGCCTTCGACCTGGCCATGGACGCCGTCCCGGCCGGCATCGACCCCCGCGCCGTCCACGACTATCTCGCAGCCCTCCCCGGCGTCATCGAAGTCCACGACCTCCACATCTGGGGCATGAGCACCACAGAGGCCGCACTCACCGCCCACCTCGTCAAGCCCGACCCCTCCACCGACGACGCCCTCATCGCCCAGATTACTCATGACCTCCAGACTCGCTTCCGCATCGGCCACCCCACGATCCAATGGGAACGCCCTGGACAACCGCCGGTTGTACCCCACTGATCAATCCGTTGCACCCAGAAACAGCTTTACACAACAGCACATGCAAATACAATAGCTGTTGGACATATTGTCCTTACGCGCAAAGGGCGTGGCATGACATCGCACCCAAAACACACTGCAAACGCACGAACATTGTTATCGCTCACATGCCTTGTGTTCACTCTTGCCGCCGCCTCCTGCCAAAGCCCCCAGTCCCCGCGTCCGCGTCGCACGATCCGCTATGACGGCCTCGGCCCCATCCCGATCGCCTCCCCGGGCCGTGCCGGCATCCAGCAACTCGTAACCTTCTTCACCCAAACAAATCCCGACATCGATCCCCACCAGCTTCGTTACATCGCCTACGTCTACATCAGCGAAGCCGCCGCCGAAGGAATCAACCACGACGTTGCCTTCTGCCAGATGGTCCACGAGACCAACTACCTCCGCTTCGGCGGCGATGTCGACCCGTCCCAGAACAACTTCTGCGGCCTCGGCGCCACCGGCGGCGTGCCCGGCCTGTCCTTCCCCTCCGCCCGAATCGGCATCCGCGCCCACATCCAGCACCTCAAGGCCTACGCCGACATCCGCCCGCTCAGCGGCCCCTGTGTCGATCCCCGCTTCGAAAAGGTCCGCCGCGGCAGTGCCCCTCGCGTCGATGACCTCACCGGAAAATGGGCCACCGATCCTCTCTATGGCCAGAAGCTCAAACAAAAACTCAGTGATCTCGAACAGCACCTCCAGATCGACCGCACAGCCCTGATTCCCGCCGCCAGTCCCGCCGGTACCCGGTAGTTGTTTTCAGCATTTGCCCCGCTGTCAGCCCCGTGCTATAATAGCGCCATCGACTGATTGCACCTGAAAACCGTCATGGAGTAACAAACCGTGAATCGACGCGAATTCCTGAAAATCGCCGGCACAGCCGCCGCTCTAAGCACCCCCGCATTCGCCTCCGCCCCGGCCGCTTTGCCCACCCGCAAACCCAACATCATCTTCATCCTCTCCGACGACATCGCCCAGGGCGACCTCGGCTGCTATGGCCAGAAGCTCATCAAGACCCCCAACCTCGACCGCATGGCCGCCGAAGGCACCCGATACCTCCAGGCCTACTGCGGCACCGCCGTCTGCGCACCTTCCCGAACCTCCCTCATCACCGGCTTGCACATGGGCCATTCGCCCGTCCGCGCAAACCGCGAAATCCAGCCCGAAGGTCAGATGCCCCTGCCAGCCGAAACCGTAACCGTCGCACAGATCCTCAAACAGGCCGGCTACGCCACCGCCTGCTTCGGCAAGTGGGGCATGGGCATGTTCCACACCACGGGCAGCCCACTAAAGAAAGGCTTCGACCATTTCTTCGGCTACAACTGCCAGCGCCACGCACACAGCTACTTCCCCCCGTACCTCTACAATGATGACAAGCGCATCGAACTTCCCGAAAACAATGACGGCGCCAAGAAAACGTACGCCCAGAACCTCATCGCCGACGACCTCCTCGCCTGGATCCGCGCCCACGCCGACCGCCCGTTCTTCGTCTTCTTCGCCGTCACGCTCCCCCACGGCCGCTACGAAATCGACGACCAGGGCATCTACAAAGACAAGCCCTGGTCCGAACAGGAAAAGAACTACGCCGCTATGGTCACCCGCCTCGACTCCGACACTGGTCGCCTCCTCGACCTCCTCAAGGAACTCAAGATCGACGACAACACCCTGGTCATGTTCTCCGGCGATAACGGCTCCTCGTTCCCGCCCTCCTCCGCAATGGGCAAGCGCTTCGACCAGGCATCCAAGGGCCTCCGCGGCTTCAAACGCAGCCTCTACGAAGGCGCCCTCCGCCAGGCCGCCATCAGCCGCTGGCCGGGCCAGATCCCCGCCGGCCGCGTCACCGATGAACCCTGGGCCTTTTGGGACTTCCTGCCCACGTGCGTCGAACTCGCCGGCGCAAAGCTCCCCGAAGGCTTCACGCCCGATGGCTTCTCACTCGTCTCCTTCCTCAAGGGCGGCCACGCCCCCAAACGCGACTACTTCTACTGGGAGCTCCACGAAGGCAAACCCATCCAGGCCATCCGCTTCGGCAATTACAAAGCCGTAAAGAACGGCCCCAGGGCCGAGATCGAACTCTACAACCTCGACACCGACCCCGGCGAAACCACAAACCTCGCTGCCGACAACCCCGACCTCGTCGCCAAAGCCAAAACACTGATGGCCGAAGCCCGAACCCCCGACCCCCTCTGGCCCCTCACAATTTAATAGACGCAGCGGAGCCATTGAAAGACGAGGACCACCGTCTAACCCCCAGACCTTGCGCCCTCCGCAAACGCATGGGTGTAATTGCCAAACGCACATGGTCTCCGTAGCCTGTCAAAATCTATTGACGGTCCCGCTCTGCCGAGCACCACGCCTTTGGTTATATTACATGCCAGCAGGACCATCCGCGGACTGGGCCACATCAACCCCCACCGCGCACCCGCACGTCAGGAAATACAGCCACCCTGCCCGCACGGGCCGCCGCAGAATCCGCCCGGCCGCCTTCGCATAATACTGCATCTGCTTGCGGTAAAGCTCCGCCCGCTGCTCCGCCCCCGCCGCATCCACGTTGTCCGTCTTGAAGTCAATCACAACCAAGCCGTCACCCGTCCGCACCACCACATCGATAATCCCCTGCACGATCACCAGCTCGCCCGCCGACGTCGCACCCAACTCGCGTGCATCCAGCCCGATCGTAAACGGCCACTCCCGCAGCACCCCCGCCGCGTTCTCCCTCACCAGCCGCCCCAGATCGCTCTCGAAGAACCGCACAATCGCCCCCGCATCAACCGCCGCCGCGGCGTGCTCCGCCATCGCCCCCGCCGCAACAAGCCGCTGCACCGTCTGCTTCACTGCCTCCGCCGTCACCGGCCCGCCCAGATCGATATGCTGCAAGACCAGGTGCACCGCCGTCCCGCGCGCCCGCGCATCACCGCCGACCCTGCCGCGCGGCTCGTACACCGCCGCCGGCACGCGATCAAACGCCGCCGCCAAGTCCATCGCCCCAAATTCATCCTCACGATGACTCAACTCGCTCACCGACTGCTTGGCCGCAATCGCCGTCACATCCGCCCACGGATAACGCCAGTTCACCGACGCCGCGATGCGCTCCACCGCCGCCGCCCCCTCCTTGCTGATTGCCGCCGACCCGCAATCCCCCCCCGCCGCAAACATGCTCTGCCGCTTCGTCATAATCATCGTCGACAGCCGATCCAGCCGCCCCCGATCGACCCGCTCCACGCTAAACAGCGCCCCCTCCGCCGTCTCCGCGCCGCCGTCCAGTCCGAATGCCTCTCGCACCCGACGCTGCCCGCCGAACGCATACAGCAGCCAGTCGAAATGGCATTGTGCCGACCGAACCTGCCAGTCCGCAGGCCCCGCACCATCCATCACCGCACACTCGTTCAAAATGCCCGCACACTGCCGCGCCGTCCGCGACGACGTAATCACCAGCCGCTCCCGCGCCCGCGTCACCGCCACGTACAACAGCCGCATCTCCTCCGCCAGCATCATCGCCCGCTTCTTCTCCGCAATTACCTGGTGCCCGATGCTGCCCAGCTTCGCCCGCGAATACGGCTCTACGATCCGCAGCCCTATCGCCTCCGGATCGTCTACAAGACAATCGCTCGTCACGTCCCGCTGGTTGAACCTGCGATTCGTCTCCGCCAGGAACACCACCGGAAACTCCAGCCCCTTGCTCTTATGAATGCTCATCAGCCGCACCGCATTCTCCGCCGACGTCTCCGGCGCAGCCGGCGCCCAGTCCTCCTCCTTCTCCAACAGCTTCTCGACGTACTCCACGAATCGCGAAAGGCTCGTCGTCCGCATCGCCGCAAAACCACCGAACTGAATCGCACGATCATGCAGCTTGTAAAGGTTCGCCTTCCGCTGCCGCCCGTTCGGCAGCGCCGACACAAACGCCGCGTAATCCGTCTCCGCGTACACAGTCCGGATCAGCTGCGCCAATCCCTGCCGCGACGCCACGACCCGCCACGTCGCCAGCCGCGCCAGCACCGCGCCGAGCTTGTCGCGAAGCGCCGCATCCCGCCCCGTATCAACATACTTCTGCACCCGCTCGCAGAAGCACGTCCTCCGGCCGCCTCGCCCGTGATTCCCGGCATGCACGCAAATCTCCGCAAGCTCCGTCTCCGTCACCCCGAAGAACGGACTCCGCAGCACCGCCGCAAACTCAATATCCTGCCGCGGGTTATCCAACACCTTCAGCAAACAGATGCAGTCGGCAATCTCCGTCGTCGCAAAGTACCCCGCGCAGCTCTGGCTGTTCACCGGCACGCCCGCCAGACGCAGGATCTCCACGTATGCCTTGGCCGTATGCGACAGACTCCGCATCAGGATCACGATGTCCCCATACTGCACCGGCCGGTATGTCCCCGTCGCGCGATCGTAAACCTCGAACTCCGCCTTGCCGCCGTCCGCGCCCACCATCTGCCTGATCCGCCACGCGACAAACGCCGCCTGCCGCTGCACCGCACTGATCGTCTGCGCCGCCGCATTCCCTGCGCCGCGTTCCTCCCCGTCGGCGTCGTCATCACCCGCATCATGCTCCGCCGCATCCTCATCGAGCACCACCAACTCCACCAGCCCGTCCTTCGTCTCCCCATCTAACGGCCGATACTCGAGACCCGCCGTCAGCGCCGCCCGCGAATCGTAATCGATCGCCGCCACTGACGCCTTCATAATCCGCCCGAACAGCGCATTGGCAAAATCCAGTATCCCCGCCCGCGACCGGAAGTTATGCCCAAGATCCACCCGTAAACCAGCGGGAAGCCGCCCCTTTACTTGCTGATCTTCTCCATCCGCGTCTTCTACCGTCGCCCTCGCTAGTCGCTCTAAGAAAATGTCCGGCCGCGACTGGCGAAAACCATAAATGCTCTGCTTGATATCCCCCACCGCAAAAACGTTATCCCCCGCCGCAATCCGATCGATGATCGCCTGCTGCAGCGCATTGATGTCCTGATATTCGTCCACGAAAATATGTGCAAACCGCTGCCGCAGCTTGCCTGCAATATCCGCATTCTCCTCCAGCAGCCGCAGCGCCAGGTGCTCCAAATCCGCAAAATCAAGGCAGTTCGCACGCCGCTTCGCCTCCTCGAACCTGCGATCGAACCGCTGCACCAGCTCAATCAGTACCTTTGTCTGCAACCCCGCAGCACCGCCGACAATCTCGGCATAGTCCGGGTTGATCACCGCCAGATCGCGCAGCCCCTTGAAAATCTCCATCGCCTTCTTCGCCGGCCCCTTGACGGTCTCAGCGACCTGGTCATCCATTCCCTTCGGCCTTCTTATGAACTGCGCCGGCTTGAAGTCCCGCACCGCCTCCGCACATCCCGCCGCATCCCCCGCCTCCATCAGCGCAATGCACCGCTCCACCGGCCCAAGCATCTGCTCCTCGATCTGCCCCGACCAGTGCCCCCCCGCCAGCCGCCCATCCAGAACCAGGGCATACCGCAGCCGCGACCAGCACTCCTCCAGCTTGCCCACAATGATCGCCCGCTGCTTCTCGGCCAGATCCCCCGACACCGAACACGCAGCATCCGCAAGCCTCCGCGCCCGCTCATAGAACGCCTCACGTCCCGCCACACTGTCTAAGAAATCGCTGACCTCCACAACCGTATTCAAAAAGTCCATCCGCCCCCCGCCAACGTTCCGCCGCTCCAGGAGCATCGCCAGCCCCGGCGCCACCGCCGCATCCGCCCACGCCTCCTCCACCACCTGCGACAGGATATCCGCCTTCAGCAGCATCTGCTCATCCGGCTCCAGGATCCGAAACGCCGGATCGATCCCCAACCGGTAAAAATGCTCCGTGATCAGCCGCTTGCAGAACGAATGAATCGTGCTGATTTCCGCCGCATCGATCATCAGGAGTTGGTGCCGCAGCCGCGCATCCCGCGTCGCCGCATACCGCTGCCGCAGCCGTGCCGCAATCCGCCCCCGCATCTCCTCAGCCGCCGCATCCGTAAACGTCATCACCAGAATCCGCCCCACGTCCACGGCATTCGGCCCCGTCAGCACCTGCACGCACCGCTCCGCCAACACCGCCGTCTTGCCCGTCCCCGCCGACGCCGTCACCAGCACGTCCCGCCCACGGGTCTCAATCGCCAGACGCTGCTGTGCCGTCCACTTTGGCTGCCCCTGGGTCATGCCCCACCTCCCATCCGCGCAAGCACCTCCTCCTTGCCCAACAGCTCCAGCGGCGCATAATCATTCACCTGCCAGTCGAACCGGCACAGCGCCCCGTAATCACACCGGCTGCAAGGCGACTTGCCCCCCATCCGGTACGGCCGCACCTCGATTTGTCCCCCGACAATTCCCTCCGCAAACGCAACGATCCGCCGTCGTACCCCCTCCAACACCGCCCGAAACTCCTCCGACCGCAGCGCCGCGCTGCGCCGGAAGTTATTGTACGGCCCCCCATCCTTATCCACCCCGAAATTGTAATACCGATTCCACCCCCGCCCCAACTCCGCACAGAGCAGCCCCGCATATCGCCCGTCCACAATCCCCTTAGCCTTGTAACGAAATCTTTCCCTCTTATCGTCCAGCTCGCTGAGCGTCTCCGTCGTCGGGCCAACCTCCACCGGCAGGAAAAACGCCCCCGCCACCGCATCCACCGCCGCTTCGCCCACGCTCGCCCCCTCAAGCGCCAGCATATAAACCCCAAGCTGCATATCCAGCCCGTGATAAAGCTCCGACCACGACACCGACTGCCCCCGCCGCTTATAGTCGAAAATCAGCGCCACCCGCTGCCCGTCCCACTCCGCCGCGTCCACGCGGTCGATACTGCCGCGCAGGCTAACCTTCCGCCCGTCCCTCAGCGCAAACCGGCACACCAACCCCTCGCCCTCGTCTTCGACTCCGAACCGCAACTCCGATGCGCACTGCCGAAACCGCCCAGCCCGAGCCATCTCCGCCAGGGCAGGTACACACTCCTCAATCGTCCGCGCCGCCGCATCGAGAATGTACGCATTGTGTGCCCCGCGCCGCCGGAAGTTCGCCAGAAATGCATTCGTCTCGAACACCCGCGCCACAACCTGTCGACAAATCGCAACTGCCTCCTCGGCCTCCACCGTTGCCCAATCCTTTCCCGCATCCTGCATCGCCCGAAACATCTCGTCCAACACACGATGGTAGAACTGCCCCACGTCCACCGGCTCGAAACGAAACAGCTTCCGCGAATCCAGACCCAACAGGTACTGCGCAAAATGCCGAAACGGACACGCCGCAAACGCCCCCAGGCGCGTCACCGAACTCTCCAGGCACTCCCCCACCAATCGCCCGCATACCTCCCCCGCCAACGTCGCCCGATTATCGTACGCAAGCGCCCGCCGCACACGCTCCGCCGCCGCGCGCAGGCCCGCATCTCCCGCCCCCGCCATCCCCCGCCACACCTCCGCCAACAGTTCCCGCCGTTTGTCCGCCTCGCGCCAGTCTCGCCCCAACCGCTCACACAAGAGCCCCGTCAACTGCCGCAGGCCGTACAGCTCACCCGCATGCGAAATCCCCTCATCACACGCCTCCACCCGCACGTCCCCGAACAGCCCCGCCAACTGATCCACAAAACTCGACCGCGCCACGGGCCGCCCCTCCGCATCCATCGTCGGCCACGTCACGTACAGCCGCGACGCCGCCCGCGTAAACGCAATATACGCCAGGTACTGCCGCGCCGCCAACTGCCGCGACAGCCGATCCGCCAACTCCACCCCGCACCCCTCCGCCATCTCCCGATCCTCATCCGTCAGCACCGCATCATAGCGCACAGGCAACGGAAACGACTTCTGCGTCGCCCCCGCCAGAAACACCACCGCAAGATCCGGATGACGGCTCCGCTCGATAGTCCCAACCAGCACCTGGTCCAGCCGCGACGGCACCAGTTTCAGCGTCAACTGCCCCAGCGCCGCCGCCAGTATCGCCGCAAAATCCTCCGCCCCCATCACGTCCCCCGCAAACACCGCGCACATCTCATCAACCACCGCCACGAACTTCGCAAAGAACTGCCGATGCCCCATCGCGTCCTCCGCATCGTCCTCACACCACGCCGCCAACTTCTCCCGCACCCCCAACAACTCCAGGCACCCCCACACCGCCTGCACAAACGCCTCCGCCGTAATCCCCCCTCCCTTTGCCTGGCCATCATCACACCGCAGCGCCTCCCTCAGCCGCACCAACGGCCTCACCGCCCGCCGCCGAATCGCATCAATCGCCGCCTCATCATCCCCCCCGCCGCACCCCGCAGCATAATCCCACGCCGCCTGGCGCACCCAGTCCGCCCCGCTCACACCATGCGCAAGACCATAATTCTCCAACCGCGCGACATCCTCCGCCTCAACACCCGCCAGCCCCGTCTTGAGGAATGCAAACACATCCCCCGACGCAAATCCCCCAAGTGCCGCCTGCAGCCCCGCCGTAACCAACTCCACCACCGGATGCCCACCCGCCGGCCGCGGCCGATCCACAAAGAACGGCACACCATACTCCCCGAATGCCGCCTCGAAATAATGCTCGTACGCCCCGATATCGCTGACCACCACCGCGATATCCCGATACCTCCGCCTCTCCTCCCGTACCAATCGCACAATCTCCCGCGCAATCCACTCCGCCTCTGCCCGCGCCCCCGCCGCCGCCAGAATCCGCACCGCCCCGTCCGCGCTCGCCCGCACCTCCGCCCCGGGCACAGAAATATGCCGCTCAACGTGCTCCAGCGCCGGCATGTCAACCCACCGCCGCCCCTCACCCAAGATCACCGGCTCCTCCAGCGGCAGCTTGCACTTCACAACCGCCTCCCACAACTCCGCATACGTCCGCCGCGTACCGGCAAACAGGTCCGCCGGATCAATCTCAGCCGCCGTCGGCCGCACATAATCGAACGCCGCCGGATCCAGACACAGCGCAATCCACGCTTCCCCGGCAACCTTCAGCAGCTCCACCAACAGCGCCCGCTGCTGCACGGTAAAACTCGAAAACCCATCCACCCAAAGCCGCACACCCGCAAGCCACGCCGCCCCCTGCACACGCTGGCGCACCGCCGTCAGGCGCGCATCCGGGTTCACAAACACGTCGGAGTGCCTCTCCAGAAACTCCAGATACCCCCCGTACACCGCCGCCAGGTCCGCAAACTTCCCCGCCGCCGGATGCCCGGGCCTCTCCCGCTCGATCGCCTCCGCCACCTGCCGCACGTCCTCCGGCGTCTGCTCGTACTCCTGAAACTCCACCAGCGTCCGCGCCACCTCCGACGCAAGCCCAGCCGCTCGCGCAGTCCGCCCGAACGTCCCCAACTGCTCCGCCCGCTCGCGCAGCACCTTGTGCACAACCATCTGCTGCCCCAACCGCGAGATCTCCGCCCCGGCTTCAAGCCCCGCCCCGGCCCCCAACAGGTGAAACATCAAGCGGTCAAACGAAACCACCCGCAGCCGCCCATACCCCGCAATCCGGTGATCCGCCAAGATCGCACGCTCCGCCTGCCACGTCGCCTGCTCCGGAACCAGGAACACCAGCCCCGGCCCATCCTCACCCTCGGAAACCAGCGAGTCAATTATCGCGCGCAGACACCAGGCCGTCTTCCCCGCCCCGCTCCGACCCAATACAAACCTCACCGCCATAGAACAGCTTCCATCCTTAATCCCCCAAATCCCCCAGCGTACGCCGCCCGAATTCCCACGGCATTACCCCCCGCTTCTTGGCAGGGCACACCAGCCCACCAGCTGTCACCGTCAAAAGACGAACACCTATCCCTCCATCCGCCCGAACGTCTCCAACCGCTCGCCCGCTCGCGCAGCACCTTCTACCACGAACCCCCGCGGTATTCAACCGTTAACCACGCTATCAGCAGGCAACACCCATCTGGCCCCCACCGTCGTAAGGAACAATTGACTGATTCCCCCTATTCGTGGCTCTGTTTGCGGCTGACCCGCCCCAATTTGCAGCGTTTCACCGGCAAAAGCCGATACATCCACCGCGGCCGCACACCAATACCCGCCGTTCGACCGCCAGAACACGCAAAAAACACGGGAAAAGCAAAGAATACGCCGCTGTAAGGAGACAGAAAATGAAGAGAGTCCACCCAACACTCAAGAACGCCATCGTCCTGATCGCCTGTGCCGCCGCCATCTGGCTCGGCGCAGTAAGTCCTGCCGCCAACAAGACTTACGAACTCCGCCCCGACATCCCGACCAACTACCAGAACCCTAACAGCACCATCATGGTCCTGGACGCCTACGAGCGGCTCATGGACAACTATATGTCCCTGGTACAAAGCAACTTACACGCGATGGCCGGCGACGTCACCCAGTCCACCAAAACCCTCGTGGAAATCGACCGCAAACTCGAGAATCTTACCGTCCGAATCGCCAGAATAGAACGCGCCCTCAACCTGCAAGCCGTCCCGGGCACAAGTTCCGCCGGCGACATCTACTAAGGGCTTGCTGAATAGATTGTAAGTTGCTGTTTTACAGTGGTATGCGTTTCGGTTATCGTCTGACAGGTGAATGGAATTGGCCGTTGATCGGCAAAAACCCTTGCACTTGGAGACATGGATGTATC
>Ga0209407_1000258_pt1 | contig 75511 bp, 72 predicted proteins | sample AD_JPNHG3_MetaG_FD_184410 | JGI IMG/M metagenome (GOLD analysis project Ga0209407, IMG submission 184410) | Active sludge microbial communities of municipal wastewater-treating anaerobic digesters from Japan - AD_JPNHG3_MetaG (SPAdes) (version 2) | ecosystem: Engineered > Bioreactor > Anaerobic...
ATGCGAAAAAGTTGGTCTCCGAATCAATTTTATCGATTAATGCTATATTACCTAATGAGAAGGCTGTGTTTTTTTGCATGAAATTATATAAACACTACCTTCTCATCCTTCTTCTGGCGAAGTCAGGCAGATGGGTGATTTTTCCAGGCCGGGGACCATCCATGAGCCTGAGTAACCGATTACCCGCTTTTTCTCCATTTATCCCGTGCAAGGATACCCATTGGGGTGATTAAGAACTGGATCGATACGAGAGTGTACCCGTCAGCCGCGATGAACGGCAGGATGAAACCTCAAACCGTCCAGCCGCGATGTCCATCGATGGCTGGTATTAAAACCGTGTCCGCGGTTTTTATCAGGGGGGATGTGCCCCGACAGTCTCATGGGGGTTTCATTCGAAAAAAAAAACAGGGTTCAGGGTGGCTTTGCGACCGGCAACCCTGCGCTCTTCCAAGCCGTTATACCACCGAGGATATTGGCAATGTCCTTGTACCCGTTCCGGGCAAGGATGCTTGCTCCCAGCGACCCTTTGAACCCCACATCGCAGTACACGGTAACCTGGCCGCTTTCCGGCACCTCGGATATCTTTTGGGGAAGCTCTCCGATATAAATATGGTGCGCTCCCGGAATGATCCCGGTGCGGTTGACGTTTTTGATGTCCCTCACATCGAGAAGGAAGATGTCAGATGTCTCCCGTCTTCTGGCCAGTTCATGGACTGTCCAGGCAGCAATCTTTCCGATTGGTGCAGCCGAACTCAGCCATGCCGGAAATCCACCGGCAAGGTATCCTGCAAAGTTATCGTAGCCAAGCCGCATGAAGTGCCTGGTTATTTCTCCAAGATTGCAGTTGAAATCATCAACAAGGATTATTGGATCCCCATAATTCAGGAACCAGCCCATGAACTCCGGGAGACCTTCTCTCCAGATTGAGAGGGATCCAGGGATGTGTCCTGTGGCAAAGGATGTCGGGGACCGGATATCCACGATCTGCGCACTGCTCTGGCTTTCCCGAAGCTCCTCAACCCCGAATGGCTTCGGGTCAGGCAGATGGTGGACGACGGGCGCGCCCTCCTGGTTATACTTCTCCATCATCCTGAAGTAGGGAGGGAGGTAGTGGTGCTCGGTCACCTTTCTCCTGATGAACTCCTCGCGGGAAAGTGCCAGGAGAGGGTTGGCCTTCTTCTCATAGCCAATGGTGGAGAACTCGCGGTCGCTGATCTCCGATCCGCAGATCGAGCCGGCTCCATGGGCAGGGAAGATGACGGTCTGGTCGCCAAGCGGAAGGAGTTTTTGTGTGATACTATCGTAGAGCATCGCTGATACCTGGGGCCGTTTCTTCTCGCCAAAGAAATCGGTCCTCCCCGCATCTCCGGCAAAAAGCGTATCGCCGGTAAAGACCCCGGAGGGGAGCTGGGAGACATCGTGGTCGGTCAGCACCACAGATATGCTTTCCATGGTATGTCCGGGTGTTTCGAGTACCTTCAGTTCGATCGGACCAAGGCGGAAACAGTCCCCCTCCTTCACCGGTTTGCCATAGGCAAAGTCCATCTGGTGCCCATGGAGGATCAAAGCACCGCTCCGGGCGGCAAGTTCGAGCGAGCCGATGACGTAGTCCTCGTTCCGGTGGGTCTCGAAGATATATTCGATCCGCGCTTCTTCTTTTCGTGCGAGATCCAGGTACTCATCGACATCGCGCCTTGGATCGACAACGGCAGCATGCCCCCCGGCACTGATGAAGTAGGAGTTGTGAGAGAGCCCTTCCGAAGTAATCTTTTTCAGAATCATGTGTAAATCCCGATCGGCAATAGCGTTTCCGTGAGCGAAATACCTTTGTTCCTGTTGCCGGGGGGAATAGAACTATGATGTTGTCTGCAAGAGATCATGCCGTATATGCCGGGGGATGGAATCTCGTCGCTCATTTTTGACATGGATAATACCCTTTTTGACCTGGTGGGGGCGAAGATGCGGGCCTGTGGCCGGGTTTCGGAGCACTGCAGGGTGGGTTCTGCCGGAGAACTCTTTTCCTTCTTTCTCCGCAAGGCAGGAGGCTTCGAAGACCCGGAAAACATCAGGGACTTTTTAGACCACCACGGGTGCTATAGCGAAGATGTTTTCCAGCATTGCACGGAAATTTATAAGAGAGAGAAGCTTCGTGATCTCGCCCCCTACCCCGGGGTCAGGGAGACGCTCCGGCTGCTTGCAGATGCCGGGTTCCGGATGGCCCTTGTGACCGATGCTCATCTCCCGGACACGTGTGCCCGGCTGAGTCATACCGGTCTTGCAGAATTTTTCGATCCGGTCGTGACCTACGAAGTTACCCGTGCCCATAAACCAAGCACGCTCCCATTTCTCTCCGCGCTCCTGCAGTTGAGGGCAACTGCACGGGAGACTGTTCTCATCGGTGACAGTCCGGTCCGGGACATCGCCCCGGGGGTGATACTCGGGATGACCACGGTCTATGCCCGGTATGGCGACCGGTTCCCCCGCACCGGGCAGGATGGCGGTGCCCACTATGCTATCGATGACTTCCGGGACCTTGCCGGTATCCTGGGCCTTCCCCTTTATGACACCGGGCATGGCCAGGTCGGGTGATACCTACGTGCGGACGCTTCACCATCACTGTGACCATCGGGCTCCCGGAGCGGTTCGGGGTTGCTGGAACAGAGGTCCAGATTGAGCCCCGTTACAACATCGCTCCCTCACAATCGGTCCCGGTCATTTTTTTTGAGGAGGAGGGCGGGCGGCTCATGGCGGAAATGGTCTGGGGTCTTGTCCCCCACTGGGCGCGTGAACCGGCCGTTGTCCGACGCTCCATCAATGCCCGGTGCGAGAGCCTGGCAGAGCGGCCATCGTTCCGGGATCCATTGAAGTATACCCGCTGCCTGGTCCCGGTAAACGGGTTCTATGAGTGGAAAAAGGCCGGAAAAACGGCGTATCCCTATTACATCCACCGGAAGGACAACCGACTCATGGCGATTGCCGGACTGTACGACATCTGGAAGGCCCACGATGGAAGGACGCTTCGGACCTTCACGATTATCACCACAGAGCCAAACAGTCTTGTCTCCTGTTACCATGATCGGATGCCTGCGCTGCTTCGGGAAGAGGATGAGAGCCGGTGGCTTGAACCCGGCCGAATCCCTGCCGGAACACTCCGGGAACTCCTCAAACCCTATCCCGCAGAGTTGCTTGAAGCTTACCGGGTCTCCGGCAGGGTGAACGACCCGTCAGCTGAAGGTGAAGACCTGGTAAGGAGGATCCCTGACGGCACCCTGCTGGTCTGATCTCATCCTGCCAGCTCTCCCAATCGCCTGCGAGCTACTTCGACCTGCCGGTAAAGATGAATCTTTTCCAGTCAACGGCGGTAATTCCCTTTGAACCGAAGAGAAAAGTGCTTCGCCTGGGTTCCAGTCATAATCAAAGTGCCCTCTTTTCCATGCGCCGTGAGAACTTAGTACATCATGTTTCGGATTGGATCCTGAACCTGGTATCCCAGGTCATCGTCAAATTTTCTATTGTTGTCCACAGTATCCACGCTCGCACTGAGGAACTCTGCTCCAGGTACGGAGAATTCGTCACCGCATCCGAGAAACCATAGGCTTCGCCGGTACAGCCGGGAGTGTTATCCTATTGATAGAAGATAGAGAATAACCCCCTCCTGAAAACAGTCTCTCAGGCATACCCTTTTTCCATGTTGGCATGAGGAATCCAGATTTCAGCCCCCTGAATCCGTAAAAATCCTTCCAAGGGCGACTGCGAGCCGGTGCCATCCGTCAGGTTACGGCGAGGTGGAATCCTACCCGGAGCACTTGCGGTAGAAAAGAAACGGCTCAACCATTGCGGCCCGGTCCTCTCAGGGTTCTCCATACAATGGCGTTTTTCAGTTCCGCGCTGTCATTTTATGGGATGAGTCTGACTATCAAAGAAATTTTTACCGCTAACAATAAGTTTTAATTATTTTGATTTCAATTAAAAACCAAATCTTCCGGGTTCCACAACGGCCATCAAGGGACAAGGACAGCTTCTTCGACAATCCAAACTCTGGCCGGACAGGAACCAGGAGCACCTTTCACAGAGGAGCCAGCCATGAAGAATCCAAAGTATCTTATCAGTCTTGATCAGCTCAAACGGCTTGCGCTCAAAGAACGTATCCGCCTTGAAGAGGTTACCCGGAAATTTGCCTTCAGAACGAATGAATACTATGCATCCCTGATCGATTGGGACGAACCTGAGGATCCTATCAGAAAGATCGTGATCCCGGATACCAGGGAGCTGGAAGAGTGGGGAGCCCTTGATGCTTCATCGGAAAAGACCTATACCGTCGCGCCGGGAGTACAACACAAATACCCGCAGACCGCCCTTTTCCTCGTTGTTGATGCGTGCGGCTCGTTCTGCCGGTTCTGCTTCAGGAAACGACTATTTATGAACAGGGCCGATGAAACTGTCCGCGATTATTCCCAGGGAATCGAGTATGTCAGGAAGCATCCCGAAATCACCAATATCCTGCTCACCGGAGGGGACCCGCTTATCCTTGCAACAAGCCGGCTTTCGTCGCTCATTGGACGTCTCCGGTCGATAAAACACGTGAAAATAATCAGAATCGGGAGCAAGATGGTCGCATTCAACCCGTTCCGGATCCTGAATGACCCTCCTCTCCTTGATATGGTACGGACATATTCCACAAAGGAGAAACGAATCTACATCATGGCCCACTTCAACCATCCCCGGGAACTCACCTCCCAGGCAATCGAAGCACTTGACCGCCTCCGTGACGCCGGGGCTATCATCGTCAACCAGACCCCACTCATCCGGGGGATTAACAGCGATCCGAAAGTCCTCACCGAACTTTTCCGCAAGCTTTCATTCATCGGCGTCCCGCCATACTACGTTTTCCAATGCCGGCCGACACTTGGAAACCGGCATTTCGAGCTGCCACTCGAAAAAGCATACGAAATATTCGAACGGGCAAAGATCGGCTGTTCGGGGTTGGCCAAGCGTGCCCGCTTTGTGATGTCGCATGCATCCGGCAAGATCGAGGTTGTCGGTAAATCGTCCGACGCCGTCTACTTCAAGTATCACCAGGCGGCATACCCCCCGGATGCGGGACGATTCATGGTTTTCCGGAGCAATCCATCAGCATTCTGGTTCGATGACTACGAAGAGCTCATCGATGATTTCCGGATCTCCGGCAACGAGGATGAGGACTTACCGGCCTTCCCGTTCGGGGGAAAAATCTCCGATAACTCCCGCGTGACAGGGTAGCTTGGAATCCCCGCTGTTCTATTTACCCTTCCTGAAGTAACCGAAAGGATCGCGGTAACCAAAAAGGAGGAGAGCCGATCGTTGCTCCGGGAAGATCCCTTCAGCGACTGACTTAACATCTTCAACGGAGTAAAATGCTTTCGGGAGATAATGTCTCACGCCAGTGACAACTTCTTCGAGATCCTGGCGCTTTATCACCGAGAGAATAATCTTTACCTTTCCCTTCGATCCCTCTCCGTCTGCGATCGTGACCCCGAAGCTCCGCTGACGCAGGTAAGCGACCAGCGGGGTGACATCCTCTGGGGATATCACCCGGACTATTACGGTCCCCAGGCGAAGGCGCTCCTCGACCTTCATGCCTATGAACGTCCCTGCGGCAAATCCTCCACCGTAGGCAATGTAGGAGGCGATATTGCTGATATTGGACATCACCTGGCCGATGGCGACCAGCCAGATGATCACTTCGAAAAAGCCAATAACGGGGGCGATGTATTTGAAGCCCCGCGCGATAAAGATGACCCGCAATGTCCCAAGGCTAACATCGCAGATTCGGAAAAAAAAGATCATGGAAGGGAGTACCACCCATGCGAAGATGTCAGCAGACACTGGCGGTGCCGTCATAGTATCCTCTTATACATCGTATTGTATGTAAAATCTCTCAATGAAGTTTCTTTTTCCGCCATTACCCGGGCGGAACAGAGGGGATCCGGCCCCATGCCGCACCAGACCCCCGGTGGTGCATCACCTGGGTCAACCGGCTAACAGTGATTGAAAAGTCCGCCTGGCGCACCGGAACTTGGCCCCAGGATGAGAGTCCCTGCACCGATTGGTAAAAGTCTGTCACCCTCTTTTTGAGCCGGTAAAAGACCTCTTCCTCGTCCCGGTGTTCGAAATTGGCATTCAAATATCGTCTTCTCGGCGATCCGGGAATACGCGTCCATCATCCAGGCCATGGTCCGGGCTTTGGTATACATGTCAGGAGCCGGGACGACACCAACTCTCCATGCTCACCTCTTCTTGTCAAGGATGGCCCGGATTGCCTTCTCACGGTCCGTCCGGGTCAGGCCTTGATGGGGATACTGCTCTTCAAAGACTGGTTTTTCCTGCCTGAAGAAGAGGCCGAATGGAATCGGGGCGTCCCTGTTGTAGTCCCATTCCTGCGCCTTGTGGCATGCAGCTTCAAAATCCGTCGGATCGTGACCGGAAAGAGCATACCCCTGCCGGTCGTAGAGCTCGCTTGCGTTGAAGTAGCTTGCACAGACCTGGAGCACATCGATAAATGCGAATCCCCGGTGCCGCAACCCCTGAGAGATGAGGCCCTCCAGTTCCTTCATCCTCCTGCTGGTACCTCGTGCGATGAAGCCTGCCCCGCTGATCAGCATCAGCGATAAAGGGTTGAAGGGAAGTTCCACGGTCCCTCCCGGAGTGGAACGCCCCTTGAAACCGAGCGGCGAGGTGGGAGTATACTGGCCTGTGGTCAGTCCGTATACGCGGTTGTTATGGACGATGACGGTTATATGGGAATTCCGCTTTGCGGCAAAAACGAGGTGATCCAGTCCTTCGGCATAGGCGTCGCCGTCCCCGGCACAGCAGAGAACGGTGAGCTCGGGGTTGGCAAGTTTGATTCCGGTAGCGACAGGGATGGTCCGCCCATGTATGGAGTAGAAGCTGTTGATGTTCAGGTAATCGGCCATCTTGGCATGACACCCGATCCCGGTCACGAGCACGATGGTCTCGAGCGGGACACCATCGTCCACGAGGCCCTGGATGGCGTTGCGGAGGGCAAACTGGATGGTGAAGTTGCCGCACCCCGGGCACCAGGTGTTCTGTGCATCGGTTATCAGCGTCTGGTTCATTATCAGGTCACCTCCGAAAGCCTGCGCTCCAGCTCTTCTATGGCAAATGGCCGGCCATCATACTTCAGGACGGTCGCGTCAACTCCAATCCCGTTCCGGGCGCAGAGCATTACCAGCTGGCCGAGCGCATTCTCCTCAACCGCGATGATTCGCTCTGATCCGGAAAGGGATTCCCTCAGCTGCTCGCCGGGAAAGGGGGAGAGCACTACCGGTTGGACAACACGGAAGCCCAGGGTTCCGGCAACTTCACGACAGCCAGATAGCGTGGAGCCCCAGCACAGGAGGGTGACAGGATTACGATCGCCGCCGAATACTTCCACGGGCGATAGGGTTGCGGTCCGGGCACGAAGAGTCTCTTCCTTTAAAAGCCGCTTCTCGGTCATCCTGGCGGTGAGATCGGCCCGCTCGGTGGTTATTCCTGCTTCATCGTGAACGTAGCTGTTTACCTTAACCATGGAGCCGGGGACCGGGGGATGAAGCATCGGGGAGATCCCGTTTCCGGTAAAGGAATAGCGGCGATAGGGGCTTCCGGCAGGAACATCCGGATCTTCTTCGGCAGGGAGGGGTGGAAATGCCCCATCCAGGAGAGGGGCTGTCCCTTCGCAGAGCGTCTTGTCTGTCAGGATAATGGCCGGGACCTGGCATGTCCAGGCAAGAGAGAGCGCCCGGGCTGACCAGACACAAGCCTGGTTAATATCACCGGGAGCTACCACCAGCCGGGGGAACTCTCCCTGGCCTGCATGGAGCATGAAATGAAGATCGGTCTGACCGGTGTAGGTGGGAAGCCCGGTGCTCGGGCCGGTCCGCTGCCCCATGACCACCACAACCGGTACCTCGTTTGTCCCGGCCATGGAGAAGCTCTCGGTCATCAGGCAAAACCCTCCGCCGGAAGTCCCGACCGCTGCTTTTTTTCCAGCATAGGCTAGACCATGGGCCATCAGGATGACCGCTATCTCGTTCTCCGGATGTACCACGGTCAGGTGATGCTCTCCTGCCATCCCTGCCAGGAAGTGGAGGAGGTTTGAGGTCGGTGTCATCGGGTAGGCAACAAATGCATCGAGGCCTCCGTGCAGGAGACCGAGGCCGATCGCTTCGTTCCCCGAGACAAGGGGGAGGGGCTCTCCAGCCCCCGGCTCTATGGTATGCACCTGTTTCACCGTATCGTATCCTCTCCGGGCAACCGCGATATTTTTGTCAAGCCCCCGCGGGATCTGTCGCGAAAACACCTCCTCCACCACGGTGAACGGTATACCGGTAACACCGGAAAATGCCCCAATCATGCATGAATTTCCCATTACTGCGGGAGCCTGCTCCTCGCGGAGGATGTCCTGCACCGGAACGCCCTGCCCGTCCGCGGTCGCTCTTCCACTATCGAATACCACCACTGTTTCGTCATGCATGAGATCACGATGGAAATTGATGGTGTCCTGGTTCAGGGCAAGCACAATATCGATCCGTTCCCGGCATGCACCGATCGGCATATCGGCCGCCCGCGTGATGGTAAAGTTGTGCCCTCCCTTGATAAGTGACGGGTAATCGAAATACATGTACGAGAAATATCCCATCCGGTTGAGAAGATGAGAGACGAGCAGCCCGGCACTGTTGATGCCATCCCCGGCCCTGCCCCCTGTGAGAACCGACAGGTCAGCCATAACCTCCTCCTGATCCTCTGGTGTCCGGGAAAGCTGATATATATTCCGGGAAATCGGGATATTTCAGAAAAAAAAGTAAATTAATGGTTTATTTTTTCTTAGCAGGAGCGGTGCGCCTGATCAGGTCTGCCTCACCGGGATCTCGTACCTGCACAAGAAAGGTCCCGTAACATGGCTTGGTATAGGGGAATGTGATTGTGTCCCCGTCAAGGCCGATCGAGATGGGAGGAACACCGATTACCGCTTTTCCAAAGATGCGGAAGCCGGGATCAACATCATAGTGTTCCTTGCAGCGGGTCCTGACATATTCCCTGCACTCCTTGAAGCTGGCGCCCTGCAGGATGACTTCGTATTTCAGAGATTCGAGACAACCCATGGGAGCACCTCGTCTATCTTTTTCTTCAGCGGCATTGGGTTATGCACCGCATGTGCCGCGATCTTTTCGCAGGGGAATTCGATGGCATCCGCCATTTCCTGGAAATGTTCTCCGTAGATTAGCCCGACAACCATGGCGCCGGTCAAGGATTGTACTGTTGCCGCATAGCTGATCCCCGCATCGTTATGAATAAAGATAAAATAGTAGTCAAACCGGCTCTTACCGTCAGCAAGGTCTTCAATGAACCGGTCCAGGTCGATATAAGCCCCGGTATAGCGGCGGTCAGGGTCGGATACCTCTGCATTAAGCCGTGCGGCTCGGTTCCCGGCAATAATTGGGACAATCCCTTTTTTCCGGAGGCTGGCTGCAAGGTAGAGGGAGATACTTGTCTGCACCGGTACCTGCGGACAACCGAGGACAAGGACGGCCTGCTTTCCTCCCGCCACGTTCTCTATGCTCATACCGGTATTCTATTGGACATCGGCCTTCAAGTGTTTTTCCGAAGGTGTTTTGCTCTTACGGGCTATCGGTGGCGACTCCACGGACCCTCCAGGGATGGGTGTAGACCGTAAACCGTTCCTCCCGGGAGAAACAGATCAGGGTGATCCCGAGCTCATCGGCGGTCGCAATACCTCGGTCGGTTGACGCCGCCCGGGAGATAACGATCGGGACCCCGGCATTGGCATACTTGATCACCATGTCCCGGGGCTGCCTCCCGGTGCAGCCGATAACGCATTCAGAGAGATCGATCCCGTTCAGCACGCCGTAGCCGATTACTTTGTCGACGGTGTTATGCCTGCCGACATCACTCGCCCGGAAAAGGATCTCGCCGCCGCGGGCCAGGACCGAGCAGTGGACACCTCCTGTCCTTCGCCAGAGGTCGGTCACGATCTCCCGGGTGATGGAAAAGACCTCGGGGATGGTAATACAACAGGGGGACAGGACCGGTTCTGGAGGCCGGCAGATGAATCCCACGGTCCCGGTTGTCTCGATCTCCCGCTCACAGGACACCTCAAGCGGAGCGGATACCCGGATCTCATTTCCCTCGACCGTTACGGCATCGACCGATCGCGAGAGCCCCTGGCAGAGGACGAACCCTGCCCCAAGCTCGCGCAGGTGTTCACCGCTTGCCACCATGTCCAGAAGCCGGGTCCCGTTCAACACGAAGATGAAGTGTTCTTCCCGCACGATGGTATCGTCAATCCCGGCAACCTGTTCGCCCCTGACCTGGAAACCGGTATGCCGCACTGTTCTCATCGCCGAACCTCATCGCAGAACCATTGGAGATAGGGAAGGTAACCCCCAACCACCGGCAGCAGGATCATCTCCGGAAGATCGTAGGAATGAAGCTCGCGTACCCGGCTTATCGTCGCATCACTCTGGTCCCGGGTGGTCTTGATGATGAGAAGCTGCTCAGGATCCTCGCACAGCTCCCCTTTCCACCTGTAGAATGAAGTGACATCAATGATGTTCACGCAGGCTGCGCAGCCTTCCGAGACAAGGGTCCGTGCGATGGCTGCAGCTTCCTCTCTCCCGGCGGTGACAAGGATAACGACCGGTTCCTGCTGCATACTCCCCATACCGTTTCCATTCCACCATTGTGAGGCCGGAGATTTTATTCCTTCGGTCCCGGGGTTTTACGGCAGGTCACCTTAATGTGTGCCGGAAAAGAATACGTACCCGCATGTACGCGAAACGGATGGGGGAGCTCCCCCCCTACCTCTTTGCGCGAATCGATGAACTCAAAGCCGCACAGATAGCCCGGGGCGTTGACGTGATCGACTTCGGTGTCGGGGACCCTGATCTCCCCACCCCCCCACACATCGTTGATGCCCTGTGCCAGGCGGCACAGGATCCCCGTAATCACCACTATCCATCGTATGCCGGGTTGGAGCGATACCGGGTCGCCGTCTCCGGCTGGTATGCCGCACGGTTCGGCGTGAAGCTTGACCCGAAGAAAGAAGTCCTGGCCCTGATGGGCTCAAAGGACGGCATCGCCCACATTCCCGAGGCATTCATCAATCCCGGAGACTATGTCCTTGCCCCAAGCCCAGGATACCCGGTGTACCGGACCTCGACCCTGTTTGCTGAAGGAAAGATCCATGAGATGCGCCTTTTACCGGAACGGAATTTCCTCCCTGACTTCTCTGCGGTCCCGGGGGATATTGTAAGGAAGGCCCGGCTGGTATTCCTCAACTACCCGAACAACCCCACTTCGGCAATCACCCTCCCGGGCTTTTTTGAGGAGGCGGTCGATTTTGCCCTGGACAAAGACCTGATCATCATCCACGACAACGCATATTCCGAGATCGCCTACGATGGCTACCAGGCACCGTCATTCCTTTCGACCCGTGGAGCCATGGAAGTGTCTGTGGAGATGCACTCCCTTTCCAAGACTTACAACATGACCGGGTGGCGGATCGGGATGGCCTGCGGGAATGCCGAGATTGTCGCCGGTCTCTCCAGGGTCAAGACCAATGTGGATTCCGGTGTGTTTGATGCCGTCCAGCACGCTGCTATTGCAGCGCTCTCCGGCCCGCAGGACTGTGTCCGGGAGGCCTGTCGGATCTATGAAGAACGGCGGGATGCCCTGGTTTCCGGGCTCCGGTCGCTCGGGTATATTGTCAGTCCGCCGAAAGCGACCTTCTATGTCTGGATGCCTGTTGATGATTGCATGCAGTTTGCCGCCAGGCTGCTGAACGAGGCCGGGATCGTGGTCACCCCTGGTATCGGATTCGGGAACGGCGGTGACGGTTATGTGCGGTTCGCCCTTACACGGTCAACTGAGCGGATCCGGGAAGCGATTGAACGGCTGGAGAGGCTTTCCCCATGAACCTTCCACCGCACCTAGCCATCCGGGACGATCATCTCTGGATCGGGGAGCACGATACCGTGGAACTTGCCCGGGAATGGGGCACCCCGCTATTCGTTACCGACCAGGACCGGATTGAAGCCTGCTACTCGGCGTACCGCGATGCGGTTTCTGCAGAATATTCCCGGATGAGGATCCTCTATGCAGCCAAGGCAAACGGCAACCTCGCGGTACTCCGGACCCTGGCGGCACTCGGGGCCGGGGCCGATGTCTTCTCGTCCGGAGAACTCCTCCTGGCACTCGCTGCTGGAATGCAGCCGGGAACCCTCCTCTTCAACGGGAGCTCAAAGAGCCGGTCCGACCTCGCCCTGGCTGTTGAGAGAGGAGTCCCTGTCTCGGTGGACTCTCTCGACGAGCTCAGGCAACTCGAAACCGTTGCCGCAGCAGCAGGGAAAACAGCCCGTATCGCGTTCAGGGTCAATCCTGCAATCGATGTTCCCACCCACCCAAAGATAGCTACCGGCCTTGCCACAAGCAAGTTCGGGATAGCCCATCACCTCATCCCCTCCGCGTACATGGAAGCCCTTGCCTGCGCCCATATCGACCCGGTCGGGATCCACTGCCATATCGGATCCCAGATCCTCGATGTGGAACCGTTTGCACGTGCCTGCGAGGTGATGATGGTGATCGTCGGGGAGATCACCGCGTTGGGGGTCCGGCTGGAATTCGTCAACCTTGGCGGGGGGCTCGGCATCCCCTACCACCGCGGGGAGGGGGAGCGATCTCCCAGCCCTGCAGATTATGCCAGTGCTGTTGTACCGCTGTTCAGGCAGGGCATCCGCGAGGCAGGAATAAGCCCGGAGCTCTGGATCGAGCCTGGCAGGTCGCTTGTAGCCGACTCAACCATCCTCCTTACCGGAGTCAACTCGGTCAAACCGGCACACCGGAATTTTGTTAACGTTGATGCAGGGTTCAACCTGCTCGTGAGGCCGGTTATGTACGATTCCTGGCACGAAGTGATTGCGGCAAACAGGGCCGGACAGGAAAGGACGACCATCTGCACCATTGCCGGGCCTATCTGCGAGACCGGTGATATCCTTGCTCATGATCGGCTGCTCCCAAAACTCGCCGCAGGAGATCTTGTCGCTGTGCTCGATGCCGGCGCCTACGGGTTTGCCATGTCCTCCCAGTATAACAGCAGGCCACGATGCCCGGAGCTCATCCTGAAAGGCCGCTCGGCCGCCCTCATGCGGAGGGGAGAGGATATCGGCGACCTGACCCGGACCATGGAGACCCCCCCCTGGCAGGAGCGGGGTTGCTAGCAGGGGACCACTGGCAGTGCAGTTCCACTACGCGCTCGTGGATGACCTGGTAAGCAGGGAAGAGTTCGAGAGGCGTGTCGAAGAAAAGATGCAGGAATGCGGCGACCTCCTTGACGAGGTCACAGCTGCAATGGTCGTGGTATACGATCTCGGCAGAGAGCATGTCAAGGTCCGGGACCTATCGACCGGATCCACCCTCTCGTCATTTTTTGGCAAGGTTATCACCATCTCCCCTCCACGGGAATTTACCCGTAAAGATGGTGATAAGGGGTGGGTAGCTCACATTATCGTCGGCGATGAGACCGGTCAGGCACGGGCGGTCCTCTGGGATGAGAAGGCTGCCGCGGTCGCAGAGATAGAGATCGGTGACGTGCTTGAAATCATCGGAAAACAAGGAGGGCGTCCAGGGGATATCGTGGTGCTTGCCCTCCGGAAATCACCCATCGAGATATCGTGCGGGACTGCAGTCCAGCCCCAGTATCGCCCTGCGGAGCGGACCGATGTTGAGGGGATTGTTCTTCTCCTTGGCGAGCCTCGTACCATCGTCCGCAGGGACGGGTCAACCGGAGGGATAATCGAGGGCTGCTTTTATGACGGTACCAGCACGGCCAGGATCGTGTCCTGGGACCCTGCCCTCCTGGCCGGCGTGCAGGAAGGGGTATGCATCAGAATTGGGGGAGTGTTGCTGAAGCAGCGGACAACGGGAACTGAGTATGTCATCGATGAACGAAGTACGATCTCCCCCGCGTCCTGTACGTATTCCTTCAGGTTCAGTATCCCGGGTGATGTCCGGGAGGGGGGGGTGTTCTCAATCGAGGGGGTTGTTGCATCCGTCCAGCCGCCCCGGGCATTCACCACCCGGGATGGCCGGCCGGGCCATGTCCGGAACCTCGTGATCACCGTATCGGCCACCGATCTCAGGGTGGTCTTCTGGGGTGACCGGGCCCTCATCCCTATCGTTGCTGGTGACCGCATCACCATCTACCAGGGATCCGGCAGGACCGGCCGGGATGGCGGACTCGAACTGCATGTCGGGGCAGGCGGATTTGTCAGGGTGCAGCCCCCTTCCGCAGGCCAGGAGTTCGAGATGGATGGAACCATCATTGTTACCCGGGAAGGCACATTCATCGATGATGGAAGTGAGAGGTTCCTTCTTTCCGGAGAGCACCCCCATGGGCATGAGGTCCGGGTCCGCGGGTTCCGCTCGGGTGATCGGATCACTGCGGTCGTTGTCGAAGAACGGGAGCCGGATCCTGCAGCGGTCCGGGATCGGATATGCACGGTTGCCGGTATGTCCGCAGACAATACTTTCACGCTGCATGGCCGCCAAGATATATGACAGGGAACACCATGCTCTCTCTGTCAGAGGTGACTATACGATGACCAATGGACCGCTGGACCTTGAAGATCTCCCTGGAGTCGGGCCAACGACCGCGGAGAAGCTCCGCGAAGCCGGGTTCGTTACCGTGGAGAGCATTGCTACAGCCTCTCCCGTCGAACTGGCCGAGACTGTCGAGATCGGAGAAACGGTTGCAAAGAAGATGATCAAGTCCGCCCGCGAACTGGTGAATATAGGCGGCTTTCGGACAGGGAAGGACGTGTTCGAGCAGCGAAAGGAGGTCCGGAAGCTCAAGACCCTCGTCCCCGAGCTCGATGAGCTTCTGGGTGGGGGGATGGAGACCCAGGCCATCACTGAACTCTACGGAGAATTTGGCTCGGGGAAGAGCCAGATCGTCCACCAGATGGCGGTCAACGTCCAACTCCCCGAAGAGGAAGGAGGACTCAACGGGAGCGCTATCTATATCGATACCGAGAACACCTTCCGGCCTGAGCGTATCGAGCAGATGGTACTCGGTCTCGGGATCGATGCCGACCCACAGGACTACCTTGCAAACATCCACGTGGCCAGGGCACACACTTCCGATCACCAGATGCTGATGGTTGAGACTGCGCGGGAACGGGCCGCGGAGCTGCGGACCACCGACAAGCCTATCAAGCTCTTCATCATCGACTCACTCACATCGCACTTCCGTGCCGAGTATGCCGGGAGGGGGACGCTTGCCACACGGCAGCAGAAGCTGAACCGCCATCTGCATGATCTCTTCAAGCTGTGCGATGAGAATAACGCGGTCGGCCTGGTCACCAACCAGGTACTCTCCAATCCAGCGGTATTTTTCGGAGACCCAACCAAGCCCATCGGTGGAAACATCGTCGGTCATACCGCAACGTTCCGTATCTACCTGCGGAAGAGCAAGGGTGGGAAACGGATCGCACGCCTGGTGGACAGCCCGAACCTCCCCGAGGGCGAGGCGCCGTTCATGGTAGAGGAGGCAGGACTCAGATCGTGCTGAAGGGGATCGTAACCGATATCGATGGAACAATAACCGACCGGCACCGGAGGATCCATACCGGTGCCATCTCTGCTTTGCGGGAGTTGTGTGATTACGGTGTAGAAGTGGTGCTTGCCAGCGGCAATACACCCTGCTTTATGGATGCAATTTCGAGAATGATCGGGACCCAGGGAAGCTTCATCGCAGAGAACGGTGGGGTCTACCGTGCTGGATACACCGGAGACCTTTGCATTCTCGGTGACCAATCCGTGGTCAGAGAGGCGCTTGAAACCGTTATCACGTTCTACCAGAAAAAAGACATCAACCTCGATATGTACAGCCCTACCTACCGGTTTGCCGACTGTGCTTTCGCCCGGACAGTCCATCCCGGTGAGGTACGGGAGATCGTGCAGGGTTTCCCGGTGGAAGTCATTGATACCGGTTTTGCAATCCATATCCAGGCCCGTGGTATCAGTAAAGGCCGTGCGTTTCTTTCGCTTACGCGTGATCTCGGGCTCAGCCCTGCTGATTTTCTGGCGGTTGGTGACGCCGAAAACGATATCGAACTTATCAAAAATGCAGGGATTGGAGTGGCTGTCGGGAATGCCCCGGAGGTGTTAGCCGCAGCCGCCACATGGGTCTCGGAGAATAAATATGGCGAAGGATTTATCGAGGCCCTCACCCGGTATAAACCCTATTTTCTTGAGAGATAACGGTCGACGATAATATAGTCCTTGATATCCTTGACCGCCTCAAAGGTGATGAACAGGCGGTCGCCTTCCATCCGGTAACCGGTGGTGTCAAACGACGGGTCGGGATAAATGATGAGATCAACCACCTGACCGGTATCAAAATCGACAACGAGGTTTCGGAGGGTCCCAATCATCTTCCCCTCGTTAGTAACGATCTTCTTCTTGGAAAGGCTGCGGGCTAACACTCTGGCCATGAGAAAACTGTTGAGTTCTAAATATTTAAATATGTTACAAAACGTCCGGATGGTTTGGCAATAACTTTTATCGAAAGCATACATGCGTCACTGAATTGAACGCGAAAGTTTGATAAAATGGCTGATATATCAATGCTGTCAACATCCGAGGATCTAAATTACCACATCTCGGGTTATAAGCCAATACTGTTTCCTTCAACAACATCCACCTCACTGATATCGATAGTCCTCCCCGATCCCACAATCCGGTATGGTCCCCGCGTATGGACCGGATACTCCCCATCAATCGTTGAATAGGGAAGAATGAATGAACCATTCTCACTTTCCTGCCGGTAGGTAAATACCCTCCCGATATTTGTCTCCACGGTTGCTTCGATGATTCCTTCTCCCTTCAGCTGTGCTCCTTTCACATATTCAAATACCTTTACTGTATTGGAAAAATCCGGAGCTGCTCCCTCATCCCGGTTAAAGCCTTCGTATACCAGGCGGAAATGCCGGAGAGCACTCACCTTCTCGACTGGAGAGGATAGCTGTACACTGTGAAGGGCAGCCTCTCTACCTTCGGTAGGTACGGCATTGAATTGAAGGACTTGTTCGTATGCTTTACCAGAATCCATCTGTTCAAGGACAAAAATGACAGGGACCGCCTGCCTGGCTGAAGCTGGAGAATACTCGATATAGAGAACCTTGGCAGGATTGGCCAAAGATCCATCTGAATTATACAGCCGCGATAGCATGGTTCGATAGTAGGGTTGACTGATCAGGGTAACCGGAAGTAGTTCTGATGTCCCATTGGGATCGGGTAGCAGGTAATTCTCAAAATAGTAATGTTTTGTGAGGGATTTATTATATAGAGGGATGGTGGGCTGGAATTTTGTATCAACCATCTTTCTGTCAATAATAATATAGCGGATACCTGTGTTTTCTGCAATCTCGCTGGCTATACTTTCATATTCTGCAAAGAAAAATGCATATGCGACCGGGGTATTGTCCTGGAACGGGTTGGTGACCGGGATCCGTTTACCCAGGAACGTTATCCAGTGCCCACAATCCCACGATGACAGGATTCCATACGCCTCTGGAGGATATTTCCATCCATCGGCAGAATAGGGACCAAGATATGGAACTCCGGGATCCGGTGTGGCCTGTTCGATCCATCCAAGCGTATCAACCCACGGGGAGGGGATCTGCATTTTCTGGGTGTAATCCGTAGCAAGAGAATAATCACTGATAAGAGACATTCCGCAGAACACGATGATGCACACCACTACGATTGATATCCCCCTTCCTTGCCCTGAGAGGTAATTGATCCATCCCCCGGTTGGTGCTATGCTTGATTTTTCATCTTTGTTTCTGCTCCCGACCGATTTTGCTTTCCTTCCGGGCGAGGGGAGATTGTTCCAAGCAAGGGCAGCATCAAGAGCGCAGGCGGAGAAAACGAGAACTACCACCGCACCATAATATGAGAACCGCATATATTGGAACATGAGGAGGCTAACCACTGCTCCCCAGACAAGGGCGAAAAGATGGATCTCGGATTTCCTCTTCCAGGCGGCACGAATGAAGATGACGAAACCGGCCAGTGCCAGAATGATACCGATATTAAAATCTTTCCATGCGTCTGCAAGAGACCATGGTTCCAGCTCGATAATTGAGAACTGTTCACTGGTGCTTCCAAGGAATAAACCCACCGCGGAGGAGGCCATCGGAACGACATCACTTTCTACGGCAACAGCACCAGCAAACCCTATGATTACGGAGAGTATTACAAGTCCGAGAAACCGGATGGGCTTTTTTTCGGATACCAGGGAATAGAGGTAGAGGAGAATGGTTCCTGCCAGCAATATGAGGAACACGTGCACCTGCGCCATTGAATAGGTGGAGAGAGAATATTTTGGAGACGGAATTCCCGTAAGAGCCAGGGACGCAAGTAAACAGAGCATGACGATGCCGTTGATCAGCATAAGATGCTCAGACGATCTTCCCCTGACGGTGTCCAAAATAAACAGGATGAATGAAAAGACGATCAGGATACCAGCAAATATCAATATGGTCGGAACAACAAGGAGACCGGCAGCCAGTGAAAGACCGGCAAGGATTGATGGTATGATCACAGGAACATATGTTCCCGGATCGTGGAAATCAAACCTGGATGTCCCTCGTCCTTTGATTGCATACAAGAGAAACAGGCAGAATAGGGAAGTAAAGAGGATCTCGGCAATATGGTGATCGGCAACCCCAAACGATGATGCATAATAATACTGGCCAGAGATAACCGTGATAAAAATCGCTGCAATGATTCCTGCTTTCCAGCTGGATAGTATCCGGGAGATGCAGAAAACAACGGGTATCATCACCAAACCGATCAGGATCGTAGTCAGCGAAGAGGTGAAGATCAGATCACATCGGTCTGACACCCCTGTGATGAGATACAGGACTGATGCAAGAAATGGAAACATTGGTCCCCAATCGACATGTTTTCCGGTCGGATAGGCGGTCATGGGATCAAACCACGAATAGAGGGGAAAATCGGATGTCATCACCTCAATCTGACGGTAGGTATACCAGACATCAGGATCGCCGGGAATCCTGTATGATGTTAGATCCATCTGAAAGAACGGAAGGAAATGCAGGAAGAATGCAGCAACCATGCAGCATATCAGAATGCCGAGAATGAGTATCCTCTTCTTGTCTAACGTAACCTTCATATCAGGTAAACCGTGCCTGTTGTGAATCGTCTGGTTTGAAAGGATTAAATGCAGGTAGGACAATCAATTTTGCAGATATTCCGAAATATAGTTATCGGGATTTCCTCAAGGAAGTCTCACCAGCGGATTGCTTAAGGCAATCCCGGAGATTCACGCGGTGCTTTTCTTATCATATCCAACATGAAAAAGATATAAATTGATAGCCGAGGACTGTCATTCCACATGCCCAACAAGTACAGGATTCAGGCCCATATCACAATCTGCCTGTTCATCTCTGGTATCTTTTTCTCCATCATCGGGATAGTAATCTCATACTTATCTGTGCAACACTCGTGGGCTGTTTAGCACCAAATGACTTTTTTATGATGAGCCGGGCTGCAGGCAACGCGGGAAAGTCACAGCAACTCCGTCATTGGAGAAACATCAGTAACATCGCTGGGGCTGGATAAGGCTGTCTCTGGATTGCGAGGAAAATCAGGATGAATTATACCCCGGACTCTGCGCCTGCCGCCGCTCAGATCCATTGCCGTTTCCGGAAGTACGCGAGCATGATCACTACAATCGCAATCATGATCCCCAGCACTGCATAGTAGCCGTATTCCCAATGCAGTTCAGGCATGTACCGGAAGTTCATACCATAAACACCGGCCACAAAGGTAAGGGGGATGAAAATGGTTGCAATAAGGGTGAGAACCTTCATGATCTCGTTCATCTTGTACGAGAGGCTGGACAGGTAGATATCGATCATTCCTGAGACCATGTCCCGGAATGTCTCGAGCGTGTCGATCACCTGTATTGCATGGTCATACACATCCCGCAGATAGATGCGGGTATCCTCCCTTATCAGCGGGGAATCAGATCGTTCAAGGGCAAGGATCATCTCGCGAAGCGGCCAGACAGCTTTTCTTAGGAAGACCATGTCCTTCTTCAGGCGGTTGATCCTCGGCAGCGAATCCCTGGTAGCGTTGACAACCAGCTCCTCTTCAAGCGACTCTACCCGTTCTTCGATCTTTTCCATCACAACAAAGTAATTATCAACGATATTGTCGATGAGGGCATAGGCAAGATAATCCGATCCATTCTTTCTCACGCGCCCTCCTTCTTTCCTGATCCGCTCCCGGACCGGGTCGAATACGTCCCCGACGTCTTCTTGGAACGACATGAGATAATTTTTTCCGATGATGAGCGAGACGTGTTCGCCCTTTATTTCCCCAGTCGCTTCAGGGAGCATCAACATCTTGAGGTTGAGGTAGAGGTAGTCTTCCAGGTCTTCCATCTTCGGCCGCTGGTCTGTGTTGAGAAGGTCTTCAAGGATGAGCGGGTGGATAAGAAAATATCGCCCGATCTTCTCGATCACCTCTGTGTTGGCAAGACCATCGATATTGATCCAGGTGACCGTTGACGTATCGCGGTAGGGGAAACATTCCTCGATTGTCATGACTCTCCGCTCTTCAACATGATCTGCATCGTAATCGATGACCGTAATCCGGATCGGCCCGGTCATGGGTTTTCCGTCCAGGTGGAGCGTTCCGGGAGGCAGCCCGGCCTTCTTCGAGAGCTTGTGCCGGTGGCGTGACATGGGTGCTCTTCTGATCATCAGTATGGACAATGGGCCCAGTTAAGGGTTGTGCGAAGTATGGGATGGTTCCCGGCACATCAATCGGACCGGTCCGGATCGCGATCGTGAGTCTCACGGCTGATTACGTTCCGGTTATCAAGGTGCCCGCAAGATGATCCAGTTCATGCCGGCTGACAGCAGGGATCCCCTGATCCATCGTGCCGAGTACCGCTTCTCCACCATCACGAGTCCGGTAGCAAACCCTGATTGCTTCAGCCCGCCATCACAAAATGGGAAGGGCTGCAGATGTATGACTCCCAGAACCAGGAATTCCGGTCGCTGATCCAACAGATCTCCGGGTTGAGGAGCACCTCCGGCCCTTCACCCGGGTCGACAACAATGATACGAAAGTGAATGCCCGCTATAAAGCCATTTTCCTTGAATAACTTATATTATCTCATAATATAGCGATCTATCGGTGTTTCAGTCACCGATTCGACTTTGAGATCTAATCTATCAGGATTTAATTACGACCCAATTAGCTGAACAGTTACCCCTCTTTTTATGGTATTCTGCATACAAATAAGAACAACTGCGGGCGCCAGGCTGCATCTGCAGGAGAACGAGGTCGCATGATTATCCCCCTGGTCCTGTTTATCATTGGCCTTGCCCTTCTCCTGAAGGGTGCCTCTATCGCGGTCCGGGGTGCGGAGGGGCTTGCACTCCGGTTCGGGGTTGCACCGGCGACCATCGGCTTGACAATAATCGCGTTCGGGACCTCGCTTCCTGAGCTGGTGGTGACCACAGAGGCGTTCGCCGGGGGGGATTACGGTATCGGGTTTGGCAATATTGTCGGAAGCAACATAGCCAATATCGGTCTCATTCTCGGCCTGATCGCCCTGTTCCAACCGGCCACGTTCTGCAATACATCGTCACGGAGCACTGGCATCAGGACGAGCCTCATGGTCCTTGGGGCGACTGCTGTTTTTGTTCTGTTCACCATGCGGGGGATGCTCGATACCGTATCAGGCATTGTGTTCCTTGGCGTGTTTCTCGCAATCCTCTTCTCTCTCTGGAGGTCGGATCCCCTGGTTGATTCCATGTCTGATGAACAAGTCCCTTACCCACTCCTCCTCACCGGAGGAGGGCTCGCAGCGGTCATTCTTGGTGCACACATGTTCCTGACCGGCGCCGTGGAGATCGCGCTCGCTTTTGGCATCTCTCCTCTTGTTATCGGACTCTCCATGGTGGCTCTCGGGACTTCGCTTCCTGAACTCGCGACCTCTGTTGTGGCTGCCGTGAAAAAGAGCACGGGTATCGCCATGGGAAATATTCTCGGCAGCAACATTTTCAATCTGCTCTTAATCGGGGGGATCAATGCCCTTGGCCGCAAAGTCCCGATTCCTTTGGACTGGAGTCCTGTGGTTCTCTGCCTCTTCTCCATTGGCATTATCCCGCTCCTCAGTAGACGCTCCTCGGTCACACGGATTGCCGGTGGTACCCTCCTGGGGGGATATGTCGTCTATATCGCATTCCTCTTCCTGGGATGAACAACGATCACCTATGCCGGGAGCTCCCTGGCATGCATCAGCAACAGGGTACTGAGGCTGCAGATCACCCAGGTTACAACAACCTGGAATCTCTCACACTCCTTTCCTTGCTTCTTTCAGGCAGGTTTCGAAGGTGCAGTAAACGACGATAGGAATGCCAGAAAGCCAGCCAGAAAGATGAGGACCGCGGGAGTCACCTCCGAGAGTGGACCACGGGCGGTGTCCCATGGGGCTTAAAGAAATTGGCAAGCCCGGGGGGATACCGATCCGGAAAGAAGTGGCGGATACGATCGGCCAATACAAAGAGGCACCGTGGAGACTTTCCCATGGTTAAGGCAGGACAAAACCGCTGTTGTCACCTATAAACAGTCAGGCATCGCAGTTGCAGGTTGTGTTCTCACAGAAAGTGCAGGATATTGCTCCATTTGTGAATCATCAAATGTTCAGGCTTGAATTAATTGCTGCGATGAACATTTATGGAGGGTATTAATATTGGCACTCAAGAAGACCTGTCCATCAGTAGGGGCGTGGGTGAACCATGCGATGGCCCGCCTGTACCCCTACAACAAACCCGTAGGCATCTGAATAGTTGGTGTTCCTCCCTATATTCTTATGCCTACTCCCTCATGTAAAAATCGCAAAAAACACCTGCTTTCGAACATGAGCGGGTTTCGTCTACCAGTCCATCCAGATCCGGGAGTACCTGCAGCCTACATTCAATGCACCCACCCACTGGCCGATCGATCTGGATAACCGTTGAACGGCCAACCGGCGGGATGATCGTACGGGCATGGCAAATTGCACCTGATGTGACTTCGCACACAGGGGGTGTCCCACACCGGGAGAGATGCTTCGGGTGTGGATCAGGAATGCACACAGTCACCTGGTGCGATCCTGCCAGCGCCGCACCATATCGGAATATGCCAGACCGCTCCTTCATGTAGCTGGCCGGGATGTAAAGGGGACGTCTGTCGGCAAGCAACCCGGTTTCGAGGTCAGGTGGCATATAAAGCCTCGTCCCGGGAATAAGAAACCCAAGGACGGTGCATAGTCTGCCCTTTCGAAGGGGCAGGCCCCGTTTCTTTTTTTTATTTCCAGATCGAGGCCATGGAACTGTTAGGCTGCTACAACTGGATGGCAAAAAACTGATGCTTTCCGGGCATTGTCCGGAGCTTGGCGTTGAGATACGCGGTATGCGGGGGAGTTCCCCTGCCATGAGAATTCTTTTCGCGCTCCAGGAGCAATACGACTACTATGGAATTCAACCTCATCTTATCAGTCCTCATTATCATCTTCCTCGTGTTCAGCCTGATACTCGTGGCCAGGAGGATGAAGGCGCTGCTCGGCACACCGCTTGGAAAGGGGATCGGCCTTGCACTCGGCCTCGCTGTCGGGCTTGCTCTCTGGCTGCCGCTGGGTTATCTTGCCGGAGACAAGAGTGCTGGCATCATCCTCGGCAGCATCATTGGAATTGCCACCGGTATTGGCCTTGAGCTCTGGTCGAGAAGGCAGGAAAAAGCCATCTCCAGGTAGACGAACCGCCATGTGGTCAGGAGATCCCGGCCAGGGGACCATTAACTGATTCCCAGGCATGGACCGCCTTGGGAGCACCCATGAGGAGTCGCCGGATGGTATGGTGGATAACGGCAGATGTGTCGGGATCGAGCTGATCCCTGACCGTGACGAGCAGGCCGATGAGCGGGAGGTGGTATTCTTCCTCCATCAGGTCGATGGCCCCAAAAGCCCTGAGCAGGGATACGACCGAGTTCTGGTTTACCGGGGCGAGCTCCAGCAGGATTTCCCTAAAAAGTTGCCTCCCTTCCTCGGTCTGGAGTGAGATCTTCCGGTTAGCGGCAAAGGATCCATAAAGAGCCCGGTGATCGTTGACCTGGTTCACTCTGAACCAGGGTAACCCCGCTGCCCTGCGAATCAGTGCCACGGAGTCTGGGGCCGAGCAATTCCCGACCACCGCCAGGAACGCCTCCCACGAGACGGGATGGGCAGACGCCTGCCGCCCAGCTGCTTCCATCACTTCCAGCCGGTCCGGAGCGGTGCTCTGCAGGTAAAGGGAGAAGGCATGCAGGCGGTCGGTGGCCACCTTCCCCGTATCGAATTGCGAGCGCACCAGATCGTGAATTTCCGGTGTATCGAGGGTCGCAAGGAGGGAGAGGCAGATATTCCGGATCTGCCGCTCCTTGATCGCCGGAACCTGTACCTCCATCGGGGCGGTGAGCGGAACCTCCGGTTGAAGTGATTCGTAGATCTTCCGGATCTCTTTTCCGTATCGGATGGCGAGGGCAGTCTCAATGCCACGCCGGGCATCATAGAGGGCTCGGTACCGGTGGGCATATACAGGGGAATCGACCGTGTCATACAGGGTCAGGGGTAGTCCTCCCAGGGCAAGGAATCGATCCCGGTTGGAGAGAAGGCGGAAATACAAGTCGAGATATTCTCCTGAGGGAGTTCGTGCGGGACTATCGACCAGGCCGATGATCTCCTGTTCGGTAAGCCGGTATAAGGCAATGAATCGGTTCACCGCATCGCTATCGACTTCGGCCTGGAGGCGGAGCGCGGCCGGGTCGACATCATTTTTCACCTTGCCGTAGAACGAGTATTCCCGGTTCAGGGAAAGGAACGCTGGCTCATCTACGTCTTCGAATGTAATTTCTGCCTCTCGGCCCTCCAGGCGGACGAGGGTCTCGGCACAATCACGGCCATCTCTATTAACCAGCGCTGCCCGGAAGGGCAGAGGCCAGGGAGCAGCGTTCCCGGGAACTACCTGGCGCAGGTTCATCCGGAACCTCCGGTGCTCCCGATCATACTCCCCTGACACCGTAACAACGGGAAACCCGGTCTGCTTCAGCCAGACCCGGGCCATAGTGGAGAAGTCCTGACCGGAAACCTCCTCCATTGCAACAATCCACTGCTGCCAGGTGGCATTCCCGTGCCGGTACTGGGTGTGGTATCTGTCGAGCCCCCGGGCAAACTGCTCCCTTCCCATGAGAGTCTCGATCATACGGACAAATTCCGCCGCCTTGACATAGGTGATGCCGGTAATCAGGTCGTTTGGATCGTTGAAGCCATCAGGCTCGATAGGAAGCGATGCCGCCCCGGCATCGAGCGCGAAGGTGCCAGTTGATGGTGCGAATAGGCCGAGCACGGTCCCGAGCCGGGAATAGTCCTCGCCAAAGAGCCTGGCATGGTACCGGTTCTCCATGAATGCCGTCACCGCCTCGTTGAGCCAGAGCTCAAACGGCGTCATGCCGGTAACTTCAGACCCGTTCAGGTTGTGGTAGAACTCATGTACTTTGACCCTTACCATGTATTCGAACGCCGGATCGGTCATCTGTGGATAGGGCATGATCCGGTTCATGGTAATTGTAGTGTTCCCTACATTTTCCATGCCGCCGAAGTCGGAGTTCTGCATACCGATCTCACGGTACACGGTGCCGGTATACCGGTATCCAGGAACGATCGCATCGGCCAGTTCGCGGAGTCTTTCCCGGACCTTCCCAAGTTTTATTGCATCTCCCTGTTCATCCTTCAGCCGGTCACGCTCCCTGACTAGGGAATGTATTTCCTCTTTTTCCCTGGTCTGGTGGAAGCTTCCCGGTCCAGTAAAGAGGTACACCCAGAGGATCGCATCGGCAAGCACCTGCAGTGCACAGCCTGCAATCACAGGGTCCGATCCCACCGGGACAAGGAGCTCCAGCCCAAACTGCTCACCGTCCGGGTACTCGAACTCCCGGGTGAAGGTTTCGTATGTACCGACACAGAGGAAGAAGAGGTAGGGTGCCATCGGGGTGATGGTGTTATCGTAGGTGATGCTCACCCGTCCCGGACCGGACCTGTGGCGTGGAATGGAGACGTCCCCGTTCGAGAGAAGGTTCGTGTAGCGTTCATCGGCAATGATAGTGGTGGTGTAGGTGCATTTCGCAGTCATATCATCGATGCAGGGAACAATCCGCTGGAATCCCCATTGCTGGCACTGCGAGATCTGGGTCGGCGGGGCCCCTTCTGGTGTGCGATCGTAGTAGAGCCCTTCGAGAAGATGATCGCTCGGGTGGCAGACGGTCTCGGTCCTGATGGAAAAACGGCTATGTGGGGAGAGTTCCCGGTCGAACCGAATGCAGAGAAGGTTTCTATTGAGCTGGTATTCCGTGGTCACTGCTGCAGTATCACAGGATACCGCAAGGATCTCGAGGTTGTTTGCATTCAGCGCGACCTCCCGGACGGGCTTGTCGAGCACCTCGGCAGTGAGGACCGATGTTGCTTTCGTATACTTATCATGGATATCAAAGACGAGATCCATGTGGATGACCCGTACCGTCAGTTCGCCGAAATCTTCGGGATAATATCGGAAAAGGCGTGATCCTTCCTGTAAAGCCATTATCAACCACCAAGTACCCTCCCGCCGGACCGGTAGGGGGCATATACATCTCCTATAGTGTAACTGAAAGGATAAGGAATACTGTCCCGGGCCTTCACTGGTCGGCTACAAGGGGCAACAAAGATATGCTCTCATACCAATGGCTGACTTGTGGAGTTGTGTGAAGCCATGGTTAAAAAACTACCCGTCGAACAATACCGGAACCGGTTTGACGCCTCGCTCCTCGATTGCCGGAGCACCCGCGAACTGAAACCGCTGGAAGAGATCATCGGCCAGAAACGGGCTCTCTTTGCCCTTACCTTGGGGCTGAATATCGAAGAAAGGGGGTTCAATGTCTACGCTTCCGGCATGTACGGTACCGGGAGGAAATCCGCCGTGAAAAAGTTCCTCGATGAACTGGCAACGAAAAAACCGCGGGGCAACGACTGGATTTATGTTAACAACTTCAAGAACCCCTATGAGCCAAATGCCATCCGGTTACCTACGGGAATGGGGAAACAGTTCAAGGAGGACATGGCTACGTTCATAGAAGAGGCAAAACGGTTCGTCCCCAAGGTTTTCGAGAGCGAGGATTACGCGAACCGCCGCGATGCAGTCATCAGCGGTATCGAAGACCAGAAAGCCCGGTTACTCACCCACATCGATGAAGTGGCCCGGGGGAAGGGCTTCCTCATCCAGCCCGGGCCCCAGGGCCTGCTCACCATCCCCCTGAAGAAGAGCGGCGAGCCCTACCAGCAGGAGGAGTATGTCGAACTGCCTCCCGAGACCCAGGCGGCTTACCAGAAGAGCAAGGAGGAGCTGATGGTGGAGCTCCGGAACACATTCCGGCAGCTGCGGGACCTCGACCAGGAAGGCGGTGAAGCGATTGAAAACCTCAACCGCCAGGTTGCGCTTGCCGCGATCGGTCGCCGCATCGCCGCTCTCACCGATAAGTACCAAAAGATCGATGAGATTGGGGCCTACATCGAGGCCGTGCAGAAGGACATCGTGGAAAACCTCCCCCAGTTCATGCCCGAGCCTGTCCAGCAGCAGCTGCCGCCCCAGTTCACAAATCCCCTGATCCGGGAGCTTGCTTTCCGCAAGTATGAGGTCAACGTCATCGTTGACAACTCCGGCAATGATGGTGCACCGGTAATCTATGAGCAGAACCCTTCCTATCAGAACCTCTTTGGCAAGATCGAGAAGGAGGTTCAGTATGGGATAGTGACCACGGATTTCACCATGATCCGGCCGGGTTCGATCCACAATGCAAACGGGGGGTTCCTGGTGGTGATGGTGGAAGATCTCTTCCGAAACCCCTTCTCCTGGGACGGCCTCAAGACTGCGCTCAAGACCGGTGAAGTCAGCGTGGAAGAACCGGGCGAGCGGATGGGGTTCATCTCCACCAAAGGGATCAAACCCGAGCCAATCCCCCTCTCCACAAAGGTGGTCATCATCGGGACTCCCCAGATCTACCAGATCCTGTCCACACAGGACCCCGACTTCTCCGAGCTGTTCAAGGTCCGGGCGGATTTTGACACTACCATGGACAGGAACCAAGAAAATATCAAGAACTACGCTTCCTTCATCTGCAGCCTCTGCGAGGAGGGGGGCCTCCACCACCTGGACGCCTCGGCGGTTGCCAAGGTAATCGAGTACGGATCCCGGCTGGCAGAAGACCAGAACAAGCTGACCACCAGGTTCTCGCATGTGGCCGATATCATCCGGGAAGCGAGTTACTATGCAGGACAGGACGGATCCGAGTCTACCCGGGACCAGCATATCGTGAAAGCCATCGAGGCGAAGACCTATCGCTCGAACCTGATCCAGGAGAAGATCCAGGAATACATTACCCGGGGGGTCTTCCTGATCGAGACCGAAGGAGAAAAGGTCGGCCAGGTAAACGGTCTCTCGGTGATCGGGCTTGGGGACATCGCGTTCGGCCGACCATCCCGGGTGACGGCCACGGTCGGGACCGGTCGGGGCGGGGTCATGGACATTGAGCGTGAAGCAGCCATGGGCGGGCCGATCCATACAAAGGGGGTACTAATCCTCTCCGGCTTCCTGAATGCCAGGTATGCCCAAGACAAGCCGCTCTCCCTATCAGCAAGGCTCGTCTTTGAACAGAGTTACGAAGGTGTCGAAGGTGACAGTGCATCGAGCACGGAGCTCTATGCCATTCTCTCCGCGCTTTCCGGCCTCCCGATCAATCAGGCCATCGCTGTAACCGGGTCGGTGAACCAGGCCGGCGAGGTACAGGCCATCGGAGGAGTCAACGAGAAGCTCGAGGGATTCTTCGAGGTCTGCAAGGCGAAAGGGCTCACCGGGAAGCAGGGTGCCATGATCCCGGCAAGCAATGTCCAGAACCTGATGCTCAAGGAAGAGATACTCGAAGCAGCGCAGGCAGGAAAGTTTACCATCTATCCGGTCACGACCATCGACGAGGGCATCGAAGTGCTTACAGGGGTGAAGGCCGGGACGAGGCAGCCTGATGGCAGTTTCCCACAGGGGACCGTCAACGATCTGGTCGACCGGCGGTTGAAAGAGATGGCAGAAACCATGAAGGAGTACCGGGCAGAGGCTCTTTGAACGGATTTCTTTTCTTTTCCGTATCCTCCAAGATAACAAGAAACTGGCTGAAGGTTCCCGGACCCGCTGAAGTTCGCGGAACCATTTTCCTGGAAAAAGCGGACAGAACAGAAAAAGAAGGATTATTTCTTTACAGCGAGTCTGTGCTTGTCAGGATCGACGGTATAGCTTTTCGGATATTTAAGGAGGTCAAGAGCATTGATCTCCATATCAATTAGTTCGCGGTAGGTGAAGCTCTCGAACTCCTCCTCTCCCTTCTGCCCATAGTAGCATGCGACACCGTTTTCCATCTTCCTGGTAGCAATAATGTCCTTCATATGATGAGGGTATGGAGCCACCTCTCTTATGAACGTTTCTCACAGAAGGGCTGCCGGATACCCGGCTGGTCCTTTTGTTTTCGGGTTCATCCTCCCAGGAGCGACTGATCCTTTTACTGCTATCCAAACCCGGCATCAAGGATCATCATAACCAGGAATCCCGCGAGGAAACCACCCGTCGCCGAAGCCTCAAACCCATGGTGGAGCGACTCGGGGATGACCTCCTCGATCACCACAAAGATCATTGCTCCGGCGGCAAAGGCCATGGCAAATGGCAGCAGGGTTTGCATGGTGAGCACGACCGCCGCACCGAGAACCGCCGCTGCCGGTTCCACAACCGCTGAGAGCTGCCCATACCAGAAGCTTTTGACAGGGGATATCCCCTCCCGTCGCAGTGGCAAGGAGATGGCCAGACCTTCCGGGAAGTTCTGGATGCCGATCCCGATTGTGAGCGCAATCGCACCGGCAATGGTGGTCGCTGGGATACCTGCGGCAACCGCCCCGAAGGCCACCCCGATCGCCAGACCTTCGGGGATGTTATGGATGGTGATGGCTAACACGAGCAGCGTTGTCCGGTGAAGGGATGAGGGAAGACCTTCAGCTTCCTCCACCGGGAACCCTATATGGAGGTGAGGGATGATCCGGTCGAGCGCCATCAGGGCGATCCAGCCAGCAGCAAACCCTACCGCTGCCGGGAGCCAGGGAATGAATCCGAGCCTCTCTGAAAGCTCAAGGGCGGGAATAAGCAGGGACCAGAAACTGGCGGCGATCATCACCCCGCCCGCAAACCCGAGCATCATGTCCAGGAGCCGCTGGTTGAAACCGCGGGTGAAGAAGACCATCGATGCACCGAGCGCAGTCACTGCCCAGGTGAAGCAGCCGGCGAGTAGGGCCTGAACGGTGTGATTCAGGGATAGGAAAAGATCTATCATGGCTCCTCCTGCTTATGGTCTTGACGGCATCGACTCGTCAGAACAGAATAGGACATCCGCATGTTTATGCTTACGTCCTGATCCTCACCGAACAGCCCGGGAAAAACTGGTGTGGTCTGGTCCGATATCCTCATCAAAGGAAGACGAACAGAGACGTCGATTCTCCCTATGCATGGAATCGTATCTTTCCGGGGGACGCCGATTGTTCCAAGAATAACGGGGGCGGGTTTGGTGGAATCATAAGTATACAGGTGAATAGATGTTGGAAATCACAGAACTTTGCAGGTGGTCCGGCCAGCAACCAGCAATCCGCCGGAAACACTTTCCCCTCCCCTGTTGCAGGGATACAGGACGATGACCAGCTTGGATCTCCATGACAGCCTGGCCTATCATGAAGTCCAGCAGTTCCGCCAAATCTGGATAGTCCTAACCGTGGAGTTCCTGGCGGTTTTGGCATGGTACAGCTTTATTGTCCAGATCCTGCTCGATGAGCCGTTCGGCGCGAACCCGGCCCCTGATATCCTGGTACTGATCATTCTTGCGATTTTCGGAATTGCCTTTCCCCTCTGGTTCTGGGTGATGAGTCTCGAAATCCAGGTTACCAGAACGGCCCTCAAGTTCCGTTTCTTCCCCTTCCACCGTTCCTGGCGGGAAATCCCGTTCGATTCAATCGCCCATGTTAAAGCGGTGGTCTACCGGCCCCTCTGGGAATATGGTGGATGGGGAATTCGGTGCGGCACAAAGGGCATGGCCTACAATGTTTCAGGGGATTGGGGGGTACGCGTGACGCTGAAAAACGGTAAGTCATTCCTCCTCGGATCCTTGCGGGCAGAGGAGCTCGAACTGGTGCTCCAGTCAAAGATACACCAGAGAGAGATATGAGAGCCCCATCGCCGATATTCCGAACGGACGGGCGTGGTTTTCCAAAGCGTTTCCCAATCCCGGGAGCCGGAAAGCGGACATTGCTGCAACTGCCGGCCGGAAAAGAGATTAGGCCCCGGACCTACCGGGCCGCAGACATGAACGGTGCCGTGAAGGTCATCTGCATCCAGCCGGTTACTTTGAGAGAGGGAAAACCGGGTTTGTTACCTGTAAAGAGGTTGCTGGAGGATTCATTTCTTCACAACAACATTCCTAAAGTTATTTCCCATAGAGTGAATTCTATGGTTAAAATTGTGAGAGCATAGCAACATGCCAGCCTGGTTTTTCTCATTTCATGGTGTACGGAAGACCTAGAATGAAAATATATAAATATATTAAAACTCTTCGATATATAATGAGGTAATCAAGGTGGCAGACTTACCTATTGCTGCAGTTGTACGAATTGCAAAGAAGAGTGGAGCGGAGCGGGTTGGCCATGATGGAGCCGAAGCTTTGCTGAAAGAGGCAGAAAACTATATTGCCCATCTCACGAGGGAGGCAACAAAGCTCGCCATGCACGCAGGACGAAAAACACTCAAGGAAGAGGATGTGTATCTCGCAGCACGATCGGCGTGAGATACCTTCCCTTTTTCATTCATTTCTCAGGCCGGGTCGCCTGGATTGCGGGACCGGGGTAGAAAAGAAGCTATAAGTAGTTTCAGGATCATTTCCAGCTGGTGCTTCAATGCCATCGTTTAAATGTATTGCCAAGAACTGTTCGTTCGAGACCTCTGCTCCAACCGAAGCCGAACTGATGAAAAAGATTGCCGAACATGCAAAAACCGTCCATAATATGGATCCCATTCCAGCGGACATCCTTGCCAAGGTGAAGGCAGCGATAAAACCGTAATGAAAATCTCCTCGCTGTTTTTTCGATTGTCATTTATTCTTTCGGTGGTTCCCTGTTGTGTGTTGGGGGAATTGGGTTAGATCTCCTTGAAAGGGATTAAGTCCCTGGATGTCCAATCCCGCTTTTTTTCGCGGTAACGGTACGAATATGATACAGGAAGTATGTGTGAAGAAACGATGTGCACCATCGCGCAGCCCTGGGATTGCCGGTTAAAGGGTATGGTAAACACGCGGGCGCGACAACAACAGAACGGTGCCACGTTCTGCTGGGTGGGCAAGTTACCCCAAACAGCGTCCATCCTCATGATGTTCATTAGCTAGCGGCAGCAAGGAGATACTCCAACACTCTCCCCGGGCTTTGATACAAATCCTTGCCTGAAGGGAATTCCCTGTCCGGTTCGGTCGCAAACAAGGAAACCCCGCTTCCAGTATTACTCTCATATGCCGTAAACCGGGGAGATGTTCATCAAGTTCCATGCTCCCCAGGCGCCCATCAAGGGCTTGAATTGAATAAAAAAAAAGAGGTGGATCGTTCAGATAGGACCCCCATGAGGCCGTTTGCATCAGGGCAGGCATGGCAACGGGCAGAATATTGAATTTCTCTATGAATACTGTTCCCGGAAATGAAATCAGATTACATGAAATGGGAAAAAATGGTTAAGGTTTTGTCGCATGAGGGGTTCGTGATACCGCTAATTCCCATTTCATGGAGCCACCTTGATTGATGGTCAGAATTGACTTTATCTTAAGGCTTAAATATTTTTCTATTAATCTTGAGTGCCGAATAGATACGCATGAGACTTTTTTACTTGAACAGGGAGCTAGGTGCCCATTGATGGATCAGCGCTACAGAGAATTCCGGGGGGACATAGCCACTGCGGTCCCGATTTTGTTGACAATAAGGCAAAATAGTTTTCTGGCGAGTTTTGATCTGTTTGCCGGAGGCTGAAGAGAAGTGAACAGGCAATGAGATTGGCGGCTCATGCCTGAATGGGTCTCATCACCGCCCGGGAGGGATTCAGCCGTTTGGGTTCACCACCCGTCCCATGAAGAGGATATTCCCGGTATCACTGTCCTGGATGAAGAATAAAAAAGGATGATCGGCCCGGAATACAGGAATCGGCTCATAGCCCATATGATAGGCTAGCGGTAAAATTGCTTCTGGCGAATTGGATTAAGTCGCCTAATTTTATAGAACGACGAAAAAAGTAACGAAGTTAGGATTCTGCCGGGTTTCCGTCACTAATTGTGATTATGACGTCATTGTACTAGGATCTTGCGGTTGAGCCTGGACAGTTACAAAAAAAAGTTCACGCCGCCTCATCGGTGGCGAGCGTCACGTCTGCGATGTTGTGCTGGCGGAGCGCCAGTTTCTTGGCCTTAAAGATATTCTTGCCTTCCTTTCCTATCGCGATCCCCCGGTCCTCAGGCCTGACTTCGATATGAGCAACCCGGCCGTCATCGCTCTCATCGAACTCGATGGCTGTCACCTGGGCAGGGAGGAAACAGTTCTTCAGGAACTGCTCGGGACTGGTGGAATATTCGACCACTTCAATCTTTTTGCTCATGACTTCCATGGCCTTCTTGATGGAAGCTCCCTTCTTCCCTATGGCAAGGCCCATCTCACCGGGATTCACCACGAAGATGAGCCTGTTGTTCCGATCATCGATGATACAATCCCTGCTCCCCGCCCCGGTAAGCCGCTCGAACTGCGAGATGAGGTTCATGCAGTCCTCAGTCAGAACGAACTCTGACATGGCGTTCACACCCTCTTTAAGGACAGAATGTCGGATTCTCCGGGGCTCACGACTGCAAGTGCGCTCACCATGAACGGTTTTCCGCAAGCCTTCCCGAGCTGGACTCCGGAACCCTCAAAGGTATAAACAAAGAGGTCGTTCTGTGCAAAGAGCGATTCTCGGAATTTTTCCGGGCAATTATTGGCCACGACAATCATCTGTGCCTTGCCCTCATTGATGCATTGTTCGGTTTGGTTCTGGCCAAGAATGACCTTACCGGTCTTTATAGCCCTTCTCAAAGATACGTTAAAATCCATTACGATTCTCCTGATTTCAAAGGTTTTGCGATAAGTTTGACGTCCCCGGTTCCCAGCTGGATGGGCTGGCCCACGATAACGTTCTCAGTAACTCCGGAGAGTTCATCGACCTCGTTTGCCACTGCTGCATCGAGAAGGTGATTCACGGTCACTTCGAAGGCAGCCCGTGAGAGGACACTCTCCTTCTCACCGGCAATCCCGTGGCGCCCGATCTGCTTGACCTCGCCATCCATGCACATCATGTCAGCGACCAGCATGATATGCCTCACATCGACAAGGATACCCTGTTCGGAGAGAGTGGAGAGAGCCTCGTAGATGATGGAGTTGCGTGCTGCTTCAATCCCAAGAACCTGGGATATCTCGCTGATGTTGTTGGTGCGGGTACGGGTCGTGTCGACGCCCTCGACATCAAACACGTCTTTTAGGTTGGAGCCTTCAGTATAAAGGATATACTCTCCGCTTTCCTTCCTGACCACCACCCGTTCGATGTCATCTATGCCCTGGACGATCACGTTTCTCACATGTTCTGCCAGTTGAAAGAGGTTCTGGTAGCTTTCCTGATCCTTGGGCACGAAGTTGATGGTTGCCGATTTTTCATCGCTCTCAAACTCGAAGTCGCGGTAGTGCCGCCGTTCACGGATCTTCCTGGGCGCAGCTTCGATAATAGCTGCCGGTAAGATCTTCCGCTTCTCGCAGACCGCGGTGTTCAGGTGAACCACGATCTGCATATTCTCCATGTCGGTCGTGATATCCCCGAACTCGTGGAGTGGGGCTGCCTCGATCTGCCAGCTGACTTCCCGTGCCCGGTCCCTGTCGCCTGAAAAATCGGGTTCAAGGTAGATAGTCATCGTCGGCGTGCTCGGCTCTTTCCTGGCATCCATGATCTCGATGAGACGCGGAAGACCGAGGGTGACGTTAATCTCCGCCACGCCTGCGTAGTGGAAGGTCCGCATGGTCATCTGGGTACCAGGTTCCCCGATCGATTGGGCGGCGATGATACCGACCGCTTCGCAGGCCTCGATCCTGGTTTTCTGGTACTCGCTGATCACCTGGTTCATGATCCTCTCAAACTGGTCGGGAGAGACTTCCTTTTCAGCGAGGTATATCTTCATCTGGTCCCGGGTCTTTACCGGGAGGTCGGCAGCATCGATCTGCCGTGTATACTCTTCCCTCATCGTCAGACCTCCTCCTTGAGGATACTCTCGACAATGCCTTTCACGTCCACGGGATCGCCGAAGCTGCTCTTCATGGGATCGGTCCCGTCCTCGCCATACCTGAACTGGATGATCCGGCCTCCGGTGGTCCTTACCGTCCCATCGTAGGCTACCTTGAGATCCTGGAGGGCGTTAATCATCCGCCGCTGCAGGTACCCGCTCTGCGAGGTTCTGACTGCCGTATCAACGAGACCTTCCCGGCCACCGATAGCATGGAAGAAGAACTCGGTTGGGTTGAGACCTTCCTTGTAGCTGTGCTGGATGAACCCATGGGCATCCGAACCGCGGTCTCCTTTCTGGAAGTGGGGGAGAGTCCGTTCATCGTAGCCCCGCATGATCCGCTCCCCGCGCACAGATTGCTGACCAACACACCCGGTCATCTGCGTGAGGTTCAGCATCGATCCCCTGGCCCCCGAGATCGCCATCACCACTGCGCTGTTGTTGAGTCCTAGATGCCGACCGGCGATCTCGCCAGTGCGGTCACGGGCCTTTCCGAGCACCTGCATGATCTGCATCTCAAGGGTCTCTTCAGGTGTGCGGCCGGGCATTGGTTCAAGCTGCCCGTCCTCATATATCTTGATACGGCGCTGCACATCGAGGACTGCAGCATTCAGTACTTCCTCGATCTGTCCATGCTCGGTGCGGGAAAGGTCTTCATCATCGATACCAAACGAGAACCCATTAAACATTATCGACCGGATGGCCAAGTGGGCGATGTTGTCGATAAACTCGGCGGCACGCTTCATGCCGTACTGGCGGATGATGCGGTGCACGATCTGGCCATCGAAGGCCCCAATTGCCTTCTTGTCTATGTTCCCTGATTCCAGGTTTCCGTCGATGATCCGCACATAGGCGTCCCGCTCGCAGAGTTCCCGCTTGCAGACATCGCAATTCTGGCAGGAGCTGGCCTTGAAGACCATGTTCAGCTCCTTGGGGAGCACCATGGAGAAGACCTGCTTGTTGCTCCATTTCTGCTTGCCATCCCTGACAAGCCCCGGTTCTGGGAGCGATGTGATATTGATATCCTTCAGGAGGTACATTACCTCGTTTTTGGAGAACCAGCGGGTCTGGTTGGTGAGCAGGAAGATACCGGAGACATGGTCGTGGATGCCCCCGATGATTGGTCCACCAAAACGGGGGGAGAGGATGTTTTCTTCGACGGCAACAAGTATGGCTGCCTCGGCACGGGCCTCCTCGGTCTGGGGGATGTGCAGGTTCATCTCGTCTCCGTCAAAATCCGCGTTGTAGGGCGGGCAGACCGCGGGATTCAAGCGAAACGTCCGGCCATCCATCACCCTGACCCGGTGGGCCATGATACTCATCCGGTGCAATGACGGTTGCCGGTTGAAGAGCACGATATCCTCGTCCCTGATCTGCCGTTCGACCGTCCAGCCGGGTTCCAATTGCTCGGCGATGGTCTCAAGATTTCCCTCGGCAAGGCGGAGTCTCCGCTTGTCCGGCCGGATCACGTAGTTCGCGCCGCAGGGCTGGCTGAGGGTCGCTCGTGACGGCCCGTTCAGTACCATCTGGCGGAGTTCATCGATGTTGTAAGGAGTGACCTGGACTGGTATGGACATCTCGTTTGCAACGGCCAGCGGGATGCCCACTTCAATCACACTCAGATTCGGGTCCGGTGAGATTACCGTGCGGGCCGAGAAGTTGACACGCTTTCCCGAGAGCGAGCCCCTGAACCGCCCGTCCTTGCCCTTGAGTCGCTGGGACAGCGTCTTGAGCGGTCTGCCACTCCGGTGGCGGGCGGGGGGACACCCTGCAACTTCGTTGTCGAGGTAGGTGGTCACGTGATACTGGAGCAGTTCCCATAGATCCTCAATGATGAGCTGGGGGGCTCCGGCATCCTGATTCTCCTTGAACCGCTGGTTGATGCGGATGATGTCTACCAGCTTGTGGGTAAGGTCATCCTCGGACCGTTGCCCATTCTCGAGAATAATCGAGGGCCGCATGGTCACAGGGGGGACCGGCAGCACGGTCAATACCGTCCATTCGGGGCGGGCAACATCGGGATTGATTCCCAGGTGCCGGAGGTCTTCATCCGGTATCTTCTCGAGCCGGGCCCGGATGTCAGCGGGAGTGAGCTTGTGTTCCACCTTCCGGCCCTCTTCCATCATGATCTCGGAGAAGGTAGTCGGTTTCTCGAAGTTAATCTTGAGCTGTTGCTCGCCGCAGTGAGGACAGAGTCGTTCCTTCTTGATGTCCTTTTCGGAAAGGATGTCTCCGGTCTGTTCTTCCTCGGTCCCCACTACCTTCTCAATCTCTTCAGGAGAGAGGAGGAGCCTGCTGCAGTTCCTGCAGGTGGCGCGGAGGAGTTTCCTGATCAGCCTGGTGTATCCCACATGGATGACCGGTTTTGCAAGCTCGATATGGCCGAAGTGTCCGGGGCATTCGCTGGCCTTCTGGTCACAGGTCTTGCACCGCAACCCCGGGTCGATGACCCCGAGGTTCAGATCCATCAGGCCCTGGGGATAGGGAAACCCATCGTCATCGTAGGTGTCAGCCCAGATGATCTTCCGAACACTCATGGTGCGGATTTCCTTGGGGGAAAGTAACCCGAACTCGATCTTTCCGATTCGTTTTGGGCTTGGCATAGTGCTTGTCTCCCTCCTAAACCACGTCCTCGAGTTTCATCCTCGGCGCGATCCCCATACTCTTCATCTCGTCGAGGAGGAGCTTGAAGGCATAAGACATCTCGACAGGGTAGATATCGGTTTCGCTTCCGCAGGACAGGCAACGGGTACTGTTTGCTTTCCGGTCAAGCATGGCAACCATACCACACCGCGCACAGACGTATTCCTGGACTTTGTCCGATTCATCGAGAAGTCGTTCCTTGAGGGCCATGGCCGCACCATGGCCGATCATTACGTCACGTTCCATCTCGCCGAACCTGAGCCCTCCTTCCCGTGCCCTGCCCTCGGTTGGCTGGCGGGTCAGGACCTGCACCGGGCCACGCGAACGGGCATGCATCTTGCTCGAGACCATGTGGTAGAGCTTCTGGTAATAGATGACTCCGATGTAGATGTCAGCGGCGAACCGTTTCCCTGTTATCCCGTCATACATCACTTCGCGGCCGGTGTGGGAGAATCCAAGCTCCTTGAGCGAGTTCCTGAAGTTCGCTTCCTGGGCACCCGAGAACGCGGTGGCATTGATCCGGTGGCCTTCCAGCGACCCGACCTTGCCGCCGATCATCTCGAGCATGTGGCCGATGGTCATCCGGCTTGGTATGGCATGGGGGTTGATCACCAGGTCGGGTGTCACTCCCGATTCCGTGAACGGCATGTCTTCCTGGGCTGCAATGAGACCGATGACTCCCTTCTGCCCATGGCGGGACGCGAACTTGTCTCCCACCTCCGGTACCCTGAGGTCGCGGGTCCGGACCTTGACCAGGCGGGAGCTGTTCTCACCTTCGGTGATGATGACCGTGTCTACGATACCCCGCTCGTTGCTCCGCATGGTCACTGAAGTGTCGCGTCGCTTCTCCACCGTGATGAGGTCGCTGGTAGGCTCTTCGAGGAACCGCGGGGGCGACGTCTTGCCGATCAGGACATCCTTTTCATTGACTACCGTCTCCGGGTTGATAATTCCATCATCATCGAGGTTCTTGTAGCTCTCGGCGCCGTGGGCTCCGGTCACTTCTTCGTCCGGTATCTCGATCCGGTCGACCTGGCCGCCGGGATACCGGCGTTCCTCGCCCTCGTAGGTCCTGAAAAAGTGGGAACGGCCGAGACCACGGTCGATCGATGCCCCGTTAAAAATCAGAGCGTCTTCGATATTGTAGCCTTCAAAGGAGAGGATTGCCACCACGAAGTTCTGGCCGGCGGGTCGGTCATCCGACCCGATTAGGTCCGAAGTCTGAGTATGGACGATGGGGCGCTGAATGTAGTGGAGCAGGTGCGCACGGGTATCAGGACGGAGTTTCATGTTCGCGGTCCCAAACCCAAGTGCCTGCTTGACCATCCCGGCTCCCATGGTAACACGGGGGCTTGCATTATGCTCAGGGAACGGAACGTGAGCGGCACCGATGCCGAGTATCAGGGAGGAATCGATTTCCAGGTGGGTATGGCTTGGGGTGATGTCTCCGGTATTGATAGCGATGTACAGATCCTCCTCCTCTTCGGCATCAACGAATTCAATCATGCCCTTGCGGATGAAATAGTCGAAATCGATCTCCTTTTTCTCCAGTTTTTCAATCTCCTCGGGAGTTATCAACGGCTTGCCGTTCTGCAGGACGATGAGCGGTCTCCGGGCCCTGCCGCGATCAGTATGGATGATCACGTCGTTATTGAATTCCTTATAGGAGACGTTCACCTCAATGGAGAGCGCCCCCTGGCGGCGCATGTTCCGGAGTTGACCGACAAATTCCTGTGGATTGTCAACAAGCCCTATCAGGGCTCCATCGACAAAGACCCGTGCCTTCTTCATCGGGCCTCACCCCTGATGTGTTCGACCCCTAGGTTATAGAGCATCCGTACCACTTCGTCGTCGTCGGGGACACCCCTGCTGATCTCGACCATCTGAGCAAAGTTCTTGACCAGCCCGCAATTCGGCCCTTCAGGGGTCTCGCTCGGGCAGATACGGCCCCACTGGGTGGGGTGCAGATCGCGAGCCTCGAAGTGCGGCTGCGACCGGGAGAGCGGGGAGATCACTCTCCTGAGGTGGGAGAGAACGCTCATGTGATCGATGCGGTCGAGCAGCTGGGAGACACCAGTCCTGCCTCCGACCCAGTTCCCGGTTGCCAGCGGATGCAGGAGTCGCTCGGTCAGCACGTCGGCACGAACCGCGGTTCCAATGGAAAGGTCACGGTGGCGCATGCTCGCCCGCTCCAGCTGGTACTTGATATCGCGGGTCAGCCGGTTCAGGGAGATCCGGAAGAGATCTTCCATGAGGTCTCCGGCAAGTTTCAGCCGCTTGTTCGAATAGTGGTCCTTGTCATCGATACGGCGCTTGTTCAGAACCAGGTCGAAACAGGCTTCGGCCATCCTGCCAAGGAAGTGGGCCTTGGCCAGGCGAACCTCATCGACCGCGTCCTGGTAACCTTCGTCCCCTTCCTTGAGGGTGACCGGCATAAGGTAGTTTAGGTGCGGCAGCAGGTAGTTGTCCAGCACGAACTCCGCCCGCTTCCGCTGGTAGTCACGGGTCTGGTTTGGGGCAAGCTTCTTGCCGACATACATGATGCCGCTCTCGACATCGTTGCACTCGCTCTCTTCAAGGTTCTGCATCATGAAGGTGAGGATATCCTCATCAGTTGATACACCGTTGACGATCTCCCGGTCGCTTACCATCCCGAGAGCCCGCATCAGATCGACGAAACGGAGGTGTCCGGCAACCGACGGAAATGATACCTCGAGCAGGTTCTTACGGTTCCGCTCGACAACCACGAGCGCACGGTATCCACGGAACTGGGAGAAGACCTTAGCCACATAGATGCGCTCGTTGTAGCGCTCGGTATACTCGGTCATGATCTTGTTCGAGGCAAGATCCTCGAGGGTCATCAAGACTCGCTCCGTTCCGTTCACGATAAAATAGCCGCCGGGATCAAACGGGTCTTCGCCATGGGCGATGCGTTCCTGGTCGTTCATCCCGGAGAGGTTGCAGGATACCGAGCCGACCATGATGGGAAGCTGCCCGATAGTGGTGACCACCGGTTCCTGCCGGTCTTCACCGTGGACTAGAGTCAGCTCAAGCATGATGGGCGCCGCGTAGGTAAGGTTGCGAAGACGTGCCTCGCTCGGGAAAAGATCCCCCTGGGACCCGTCAGCCTCCCGCACCAGGGGTTTCTTGACCTCGATCTTTCCAAGCTCGACCCAGACCGGTTCGGTGCTCTTTCCCCGGATCTCGATGTCGGTCTCGATGATCCGCTGCTCGTTGACCACTTTCTGGAGATTGGTTTTGATAAAATTGTTGTATGAGTCAAGTTGGTGGCGCGCAACATGCTCACGGGAAAAATATGCCCTGGATAATACGCTCCTGTCTATCAGAATGATCAGCCTCCGCCTTACTTTTTCGGCCGCCTGACAACCAGGCGGAAGGATTCTGCTCTTCCGGCCGTCTGGCTTTTACGGATGATGCGCACGACGTCTCCCGGTTTTGCCCCAATGGCCCTGACCGCGGGATCATCATGATACATTTTTGGCAATTGCTCGTTTGTGATATTGTAGAGAGAGAGTAACCCGGCTACCTCTTCCTCATTCATGATCTGGTGATCGGGCACCATGGTGTGGGCCAGTACATCCAATCTGGTGCTCATACACATCCCCCCTTCATAAGAGAATTCATACTTTTTTGATACCTCACCGTTTTCAGATTCCTCACCGCGAAAAGTCACTGGCACCGCGGCAGCGGGCCTGGAGGGATTTGAACCCCCGGCCACCTGGTTAAAAGCCAGGCGCTCTACCTAACTGAGCTACAAGCCCACCCTGGCGCACTGTACAGCATTATTACAATGCGAGAAAACTATATAAATATATTTTTATATGATTCTTTTTTTCACCGGGAGCGCGGATCGGATGTAGAAGACCCCTTTCCCTTCTTCGAACTTCCCTGGAGAGGTACTTATTTAACCAAAAAATTTAATAACACTGGTATAATTCATGGAAGATATTACCTCGTGGCTGAAAAAGAATCTCTCTTCATTCCATCCTGATGAGCGCATGGCGCTCTCTGCCACGAGGCACCTGACCGGTCTCGAACGGTCCCGGCTCTTTTCTCCCGAGATCGAAAAGATGAGAACCGCAGAAGGACGCTGGTACGAGGCCCTCATCTACGAGATGTTCCGCTCGATGGCATCGGAAACAGATGGGATAAGGCAGCTTGCACTGAAGGGGATGGATGTTCCCCGGCAGGCGCGCCAGAAGATCCGGCTTGGCCAAAACGGGCTCTTCTACTCCCGGTGCGGAGACATCACGGTCCGGGGAAATGGCCAGGATCTCGCCGAGTTCGACCTTCTGTTCATCGATTGCCATGACCAGGTGGCCTTTGCCGAAGTGGTCACCTCAGCATCGGATATGAAGGAATTCGAGAAGGAGATCGCCTACAAGCGTAGACTGCTCGGATACCTGTTCGACCAGGAGGATGTCTCGTTCCTTCTGGTCTCCTCATTTGACGTGACCAATTACGTGGTGGGAAGAAGACTCCTCAAGACCCCAAAGACGGTATATATCCAGACTTCATCCTGCGAGGAACTCAAGTCCTGCCTCCATCGGGATCGGCAGAAAGTGAGGTTCCAGCGCCAACCGCCCCACAAGAGACTGGTGCTTGCCCCCGAAATCCAGCTCCGCAAGGAATTCTGCTACGAGACTTACCACGAAGAAGAACGGGCACGGGTGTTTGACCGGGTCTCATCTCCCGATGGAGGACTTCCGGATATCACCAACGGGACCGGCCAGCTCGTCAAGAAGATCCTCTACGGCGGGCTCTATCCATCCGCAATCCGCTCGATGTGCCGGGATCACCGGTTCCTTTTCCAGGGGCGGGAGATAAAGTATTATGAGATTATGAACCTGTACTCCAAGGCGATCCTTGCCACCGATCTCCCAGGTTACGATGCAATCGTGTACCTGCGCCCGAGGCGCAAGCAGGAATATCTCAAGATGGTCCAGAACGGCGACGGTAACTTCAAGTTCGAGCGGTTCACGCCGGCCAGGGTCGGGTTTTATCTCTGGCTCGAGTCCATCTCACCGTCGCTCGGGGCGCGGATAACACGGAACCTTGTCGATGCATTTTCCCCGGATGGTTCAAAAAAGTGCGGGGGGAATGATCCGTATCGGATATCAGTCGGGCAGGACGGTCAGCGCTTCGCCTCCCAAATGCGCCCATGAAGTAGGCAATACCTTAGATTTCCGATGCTTCTTCGGCCAGGCCATCAGGTCGTTCCAGGAGCTGCCTTTCTGGCCCGGGAGCGCGGGGTCAATACCGCCCCCATATTTTTCTGACAGGTCCCGAATGGGTTGCTAACCAGGGATAACCCCTGCCGGGGATTATCCCGGTGATGAGCCGGCTTCTCCGGTTGTCATATCCAGCCCCTCATCTTCATGGCCCCGACAACCCTCGCAATGGCGATTGAGTATGCCGCCTCCCTCAAAGGTGTATTGTTCTTTTCCGCAAGATCATAGACCGCGCGGTAGGCATCGACCATCTTTTTCTCAAGCTTCCTGTGGACCGTTTCCTCTTCCCACCGGTCCAGGGAGAAGTTCTGGACCATCTCGAAGTACGATACGATAACTCCGCCCCCGTTTGTGAGGAAGTCTGGTAGCACGGTTATGGATCTCTCGAAGAGAATCTCGTCAGCTTCATTGTTTACCGGATCGTTTGCAAACTCTGCTACCATGCGTGCACGGATATTGGGAGCGTTCCTGCGGTTGATAACATTCTCGAGTGCCGCAAGGATGAGAATATCCACCGGAAGTTCGAGCAACTCTTCGTTTGTGATGTTCTTGGCTCCGGGAAAGTGCTGCACTGCCCCGGTCGCAGCCTTGTGGACCATCAGATCCCTGATCGAGAGCCCCTTGGGATTATATACTCCCCCGCAGCTGTCGCTCACCGCCACTATCTTTGCGCCGAAGACCTCCTGGCCGAGGAGTGCGCCAAACGAGCCCACGTTCCCGAACCCCTGCACGGCTACGCCAGCTCCGGCGATGTCTATCCCCAGATCCTTTGCGGCCTCGCGGACCACGAACCACCCGCCCCTGGCGGTGGCATCGGACCTGCCCTCGGACCCGCCCAGGGCAACAGGCTTTCCAGTGAAGGATCCAAATGCCGGCTTCCCTGCAATCTTCGAGTACTCGTCCGTCATCCAGGCCATGACCGTGGGATTTGTGTAGACGTCGGGAGCAGGGATATCCCGATCGGGGCCCAGGAATGGAAACATCTCCTGCACGTATCCGCGGCTGAGCCGCTCAAGCTCGTGGACCGAGAGCTCTTTTGGGTTGCAGATGACTCCTCCCTTGGCACCGCCAAGGGGGAGGTTGTGGAGGGCGCACTTCCAGGTCATCAGGGCTGCAAGCCCACGTATGGTGTCGATGGTCTCGTCGGGGTGGAACCGGATACCTCCTTTTGTTGGGCCGAGCGCATCGTTGTACTGGACACGGAATCCCTGGAACACCCGCGTGCTGCCATCATCCATTCTCACCGGGATCGAGGCGTGGACTTCCCTTCGCGGTATCTTCAGCATCGCCTCCGCATTAGCATCCATGGCAAGGCAGGCTGAGGAGGAGCTGAGGTGCTTTTTTACCATATCAAAAAGGTTCCCTTCGGTCATTCGTCACTCCTTTTACGTGAGGTATGCAGGCTTTTCTTATATAGGTGGTGGGTGAGCGGGTCGGCACGACCGGTGACCCGGTGATTGATCCTGGTTACTGTGCCATCATCTTGCACGACAACAGTACTCCGCAGGTCATTATAGGTTGAGCCTGAAGGCGGTAGTGGATATCGGCAAACCTTCCTGACCCTTGATGGTGGAGAGATAGGATAGGTCTATTATGCGAATTTACAGGTTGGACAGGCTCAGAATGCGTTGTGGTAACACTGGTTATCCTTTCACACCGTAGTTGGGAAAACGGGGGATACCTGGCCGCTTCCCGCAGTCGAGTATCCACCGGTGCGACCGATCATGTCCCGGAACAGTCCTGATTTCAGGATCGAGATTATCCCGATTGTTGCAGGGTCCTCGAGGTAGGACAGGGGAATCACCAGATTGTATGATTCATACCCCAGGGGAGTCCAGGAAAGGGCCGATATCTCCGCTGTTTTCTTCCGACATACACCCGTATCGGCGCTGCCATTTTGTATGGCGGTGATGACACCTTCTTCGCTCCTGACCTGGTTTTCATACCCGGGCACCACCTGTGGCGTAATGCCCGAGGATAGGAGGATCTCATCAGTAAGCGTCCGGGCAGTGGTGCCCCGTGGCCTGTTTATGAAACGAACCCCGATGAGATCATCGAGAACAATCCCACTCCGGGAAGCAAGCCCCAGCTCAGCCTCGGCAACGGTCACTCTCACAAAGGTTGTATTATCTACAGGATCGAAGAGATTGGATGCAACCCATGACCCGATCCGCGGCAGGGCAACTGATGCAGCATGGCATCTCTTTTCCCGCAGGGTAAGCAGTGCCCTTGAATCCAAGGTATTACAGCAATGGAGGGAGAAACCCCGTGTGGTAAGGAGATCCCCGAGGGTGTGGATACACTCATCCCTGGTTCCGCATACCAGGAGGTTCCTGTCGAGATGTGCCGGTGGTATTGTCAGCTGCACGGGGACTTCTTCTCCGGCTTCATAACCTTCGTACGAAGCGGGAATCTGGATGAAGCCATCTGATCTTACCAGGGACATATGGATACCGTTTCCCCGTGAATGAGGCATGACAGAGACACGGTTTCCGACCCGGGCTGCTGAAACATGTACGAACTCTTCGTAGCCGAGGTCGGAGGCGATTCGCTGGGCGAGTTCTGCCCGTATAGTGAAAATCGGGTAGGGTGCAAGCCCCCACCACTCCAGGAGCCGTGCGACGAATTCCTTTATCACGCAGGCTGCCGCAATAGGAAATCCCGGTACACCGAATACGGGTTTTTTCTCGACGGACCCAAGCATCACCGGTGTTCCCGGCTTCATTCCCACGCCATGAAAGAGAAGAGTCCCGCACGATGAAATCACCTGGTCCGCATAATCCCTTGTACCAGCCGAAGATCCTCCGAAGAGGAGTACCAGGTCATGATCCCTGATCGCCCGGGACATGATGGCAGTGATCGATTCTGGCTCGTCCCGGGTAATGGGATAACGGTGACAGGATGCACCCATCCCGGAAAAGTAGTGATGTGCAAAGAGGGTATTGCTCTCTACGGCAGCCCCGGGCTTTGGCCTGACCCCTGGAGGAACCAGTTCGTCACCGATGGGAATGAGGCCGATGGATACCGAACTCACCAACAGGCTCGGAATCCCATAGGTTGCCAGTGCCCCGACGTCAAAGGGCCGTACAATATGGCCGCGGGGAAGGACCAGTTCCCCTTTCCGGATATCCTCTCCGGCAGGCCTTATGAATTGTCCTGGAAAGGCCGATTTCCGTACCTTGCATGTTCCATCACTGACCCAGACATCCTCGATCATGATGACCGCGTCAAAACCCTGCGGAATGACCTGTCCGGTGTTAACCCGCTGGAAGTGTTCGAGGGTCACAGGATGCCGGTCCATCGCCCCGGCGGTATCCGCACTCCGCACGGCGATTCCGTCCATGGAGGACAGGTTCACTTCCGGTACCGAGAATGGTGCATAGACCGGTTCGGCAGTCACCCTTCCGACTGCCTGCTCAAGGGATACCCGTTCCGTCACCCCCGGAGCAGGAAATGTTTCTTTCAGGATGCGGATTGCATCATCGAACGAGGTTAGAGAGAAGTACCGGCGTTTCATGCGCATCTCCAGGGATAAACATGATTCTCCACTGTCTGCCTCTGGTCTTGTAAATCACAATTTATTAATTTCATTTTGTAATTAATTATGTTACTCAAGTTGTCAGCTTCTGGAGAATTGGTAAACCTTGAACATTTATTAAAAAGAATAACGTAACTTCATGGATCATGGCCAATCGTCCTCGCATTGAAGTTATCGGTGATTCACCTCCCTTCCTTACCCTCGAATACGAAGTTCTTGCCTACGAGAGCGGGAACCTGGTTCAGCGGACCGTAACCGTCTGCCAGGAAGAGCCTGTCCGGCTCATCGTGAACGGCCATGAACTTGCGACACAGATGGTGAGCCCGGCTGATCTTGCAGAATTTGCCTGCGGATACGTGATCAGCGAAGGAATTATTCGTCATGCGAATCAGATCGGAGCCATCAGGATCTCTTTGCCCGAGCTTGCAGTTACGGTCACCGGCTTAAATGGGGAGATCCCCTTGCAGAACCGCGAATTGCGGACATCGGGAGGTCTCGGTATGGCTGTTGATGCATCTGAGTTACGAAACAAGATCACATCAACCACACTGGTGTCCCGGGATACTATCTTTTCTGCGATGAGCTGTTTAAACGATCACGCTGTCCTCTGGAAACAGACGGGAGGGACGCATTGCACGGTCCTCTTCGATGCCGGCGGGAACGTGGTGGCTCACGCCGAGGATATTGGGCGTCATAATTCTGTTGATAAGGTGATCGGGAAAGCCATCCTCGCCGGGATCGATCTCGACCGGACATTTATCACCTGTTCGGGGAGGATGCCCGCCGGCATGGTAAGCAAATTCTGGCGTTCCGGAATCCCCATCGTGATAACCAACAATGCCCCCTCAGCGGCAGGAATCGATCTTGCCAGACGTGTAAATCTCACCCTGGCAGGCTTTGTGAGGCCTCCCCGGATGGTCATCTATAGCGGCCCGGAGAGGATTCGGTTCTGATCGCCCCGGGGCTCCTCTACCGTGGAAGTGTCGCCGGAGAAAACAGGGTATTTTCCAGCGATTCTGTCACACCTTCCGTAGAGAGGCTGACAGGTTTTTATGGTGAAGACCCATTCCTTTCCAGGACGAAAAATTGTTACCCGGTCCCGTCAAGGGCTTCCAGGTATCCCCTAACAATGACGATTTCACCACGCAGACCCTGCAGCGGCTTTTCTGCCCGGTCCTGATCGGTTAGCGTACCACACCGACCGGCATCAGATCCGGCAGACCGCTCACCGTTTCCTCTTCCTTCAGAAGGTGCGACCATGGTAGTGCGATGTCATCGGCATTTCTCGTAATACGCAAGGCTCCCGCATCCCGCGCAAATACCCCCTTCCATCAGGTCTTCGGCTATCTGCTCACCGCAGGAAGGGCAGGTTGCCGAGCGCCATTTCTTTTTGTGGGTTACTTTCATCCTGATACGATCAAACGAGAGGATGTCCCTCCCGGAGGTGAGGATCTCGTCTACCAGCTGCCGCTTCATGGTCCCGGCGTTGAAATCAGGACTGTTGTCGAACCAGAGCGCCACAACCGGGTATTTTTCAAGTTTTTTCCGGTCGATATATACCCGCACCCCATCTGCGTACTCTTTCGCAGAAAAAGGGGTCAGGGTCAGGGCGAACTTGCCAATGGGGAGAACCCGGAGCCGGTGATTCCCGATCGTTGCATGCATGATAACCTGTGGCGGGTCCGGAAGGCACTTGTGCGTTTCACAGGTGACATAAATCCTATCGGTAGGTTTCTTTCCCAGCAATTCAAGGGCATAGTCCACCATGAAGACCCCGATCAGGAGACCGGGGGCAGCGTAGGTATGGAAATCGATGCATTTATTGAAAAATTCCCGCAATTCCGGTTTTATTCCTGCAGCAACGAGGCGCTCGGATACTTCTACCTGGGAATATTCTGGAACCAATTGCATGAGGAAATATCAATCAAAACGGCTAAATAGGTTGCTATTGTTAAATTCGTCAGATTAATGGTTGAATCAGGCAAACCATCATAAAGATCTCCCATATCGTTCCCCATGAGGATTTCCCGTCCGGAGTCGTTCTTGTAAACAGGATACATGGATATGTGCTGTCCGGTCCGGGAAACGAGATATCAGAATCAGGCTGGTTATCATCAGAAATGGGCTGATCAGTGTGAAGTAGGTCCACATCGAAGGAAGAGTTGATTGAATAGCCCGGACAGGAACAGTATATCACATGACCATTCTCACCGATATCCTAGCCACCCTCCCAGGAGACGCGCCCGTGCGAAATGTCATCGTGGGTGCTCACTGGACCATGGTGTGCAGCCGTTACTGTGGGCTCGCCAGTACCATCGCACCCTCCAGCCCGCATATGCACCACGACGCCCCGGTGCGCAATGCCGGGCGTCTTCATAAGAAAAGTGCCCGTGAACTGGCTTCGTATGCCCTCTCAGATAACCTGTTGGAAGCGGGTATCGGTATCGCAGCCATCAACTCGCTCCTGCCCATAGATGAAAAAAATGCTGTCGATATCAATGCATCGCAGATACTGGCAGAACGGGGGCGTGGGAAAAGCGTGGCCCTGGTAGGCCATTTTCCCTTTATCCCGCAGCTCCGGAAATCAGTCAGTACTCTCTGGGTAATCGAGCAAAAACCGTTCGGAGACGATTACCCTGCACATTCCGCCCCTGACCTCATTCCAAAGGCCGACGTTGTCGCCCTTACCGGAAGTGCCCTGATCAATCACACCCTCGATGACCTGCTGGCCCTGTGCCGCGCGGATGCACTGGTTATGGTCCTTGGACCGAGCACCCCGCTCTCACCTGTGCTCTTTGAGTATGGGGCTGGAATCATTGCCGGCTCGCGCGTAGTTGATGAACGTTGCGTAATGCAGTTCGTCTCGCAGGGGGCAAACTTCCAGCAGATTGAAGGTGTTCGCAAAGTGGCGCTTTCCGCATTTTAAAATAGCGCGATGATGTTATTTTCAGGGATTTGTCATGAAAACCCGGGACGTCAGGTTCCCAGGGATTTCCTCATTGAGAAAGATCGGGTCCTTCAACAATCTGGCAACCGGCTTAAACCAACAATTCGAGACCAGCAGAAACAGAAATTAATCCAACCTCCCGTGGATTCGGTAAACATGAGGATTTTGGAAGAGTATCTTTCTCCTTGTACATCTCGCCATTTGTGAGGAGGTGCCAGACGAATTTGAGGATCTTCCGAGCCAGCTACACAACGGCTTCCTTATAGCTTAAATGATCTTCTGGAGATGGCCCGGGCGGATCAATTTTATCGATCAATGCAATATTTCCTAATGAGACGGCTGTGTTTTTCAGCATAAAATTCTGTAAACACTACCTTCTCATCTTCCTCCTGGCGAAGTTACTCGATATTCAGGACAGGCCCCCCCGCTATTTTCATTCTGCGTGCATGTGTCTCACCCAGGGGTTCATGTTGTTTTTTTTTTGGCAGGATTTCCAAATATTTAAGGTGCACGGGTGGCTATGTGCACAAGGGTACCGCAATGGAAATCGTGAAAATACCCCGGATGGACAAAGGCGATTATGATCGGCTCATCGAAGAAGGTTATGTCTGCCGCATCGCCTTCCAGGGCGAAAAATATCCCTATATCGCACCTTTTCTCTATGTGTATGACGGAAGGTTCCTCTACTTCCTCTCGACAAAGTATGGTAAGAAGATCGAATACTTCCGTAAAAGCCCTTACGTCGCCGTGGAAATTGAGAAGTACTCGCGCGATCTCTCGTTTTTTACCTTTGTCAGCCTCCAGGGTTACCTCGATGAGGTAACCGATTCTATCGAGAAGAAGATCATCCGCGATGAATTCGTGAACCTGATCAAGGAGCGCCACCTCTCGAAAAATATCCTCGCTGCTCTCGGGCACTCCCCACAAGACCCTCCCGAGGCCATCGCGCTCGAGGAGAGGTCGCTGGTATGGAAGCTGACCGGGGTCAAGGACCTGATTGCGTTGAAAAATATCTGATCTTTTTCCACATCCACGGCCCGGAATCCCGGATATAATCTGATCAGGCACTATGAGAGATTTGGTATTTGGAGGAGAGCCTCGTATCGATACGGGGGTGGGGGGTGGTTGCGACCGGCACAACCAAGGGTTCGGGGATCAATGTATACCCGGGGAAAACGAGGAAGAGTGTCCCTGGCGGCTCCGATAGCCGGGTTTCTTTGCGGGCGCAGCCACGCTTGGATAAATATCGGGGCGAGGCAGAAAACATGTGGGCACTGAAACGGCCATGCTTCTGCAGCGGCTCTTGGTTCTCCTGGACATCATCCTGCCTGTCGGCCGGGGGTGGGAAGATCGGTATGCATTTGTCGTTTTGTGAAGACACAATACATGATATGGCTGAGCGCAACCCACGGCCGGTGGAAAAGACGACGCCGGCCATGGCCCAGTATTGGTCGATCAAAGAGCAGCATCAGGACGCAATCCTGTTCTTCCATATCGGTGACTTCTACGAGACCTTCTGCGAGGATGCGGAGACCGTATCCCGGGAGCTAGATATTGCGCTCACCTCCCGGTCACGGGACAGTTCGGGCGCTAGGATCCCCCTCGCAGGCGTCCCCTGCCATGCGGCAGAAGGCTATATCTCCCGGCTGATCGCTAAGGGCTACCGCGTGGCGGTCTGCGACCAGATCGAGGATGCCAGGCATGTGAAAGGGATTGTGAAGCGCGAGGTAGTGCGGGTCGTAACCCCCGGCACGACCATTGATGAAGACTTGCTCTCCTCCCCACAGGCCCGTTTCCTGATGGCTGTTGTTCCCGGTGACCGAAAAACCGAACTGGGCCTTTCATTCCTCGATCTCTCCACCGGCCAGTTCCTGGTTACCGCCTGCAGCAGGGACCGGGGGAACGGGGATCTGGTCTCTGAGATACGACGATACCAGCCTGCAGAATGCCTCCTTCCCGCCGCCCTCGCCGATGAACTTGGAGATATCGTGCGTACCTGCGGGGTCGTGGTCACAATAACCGGAGCATCTCCGGGCACGGACGAGGCATCATCTTTTTTAAAAGAGCAGTTCGGTGGAGAGGAGCTGGGGCGGTCCGGGGTCCTGGGGTGCCCGGCAGCGGTGAGGGCTGGCGCCATCGCACTCCGGTACGCGAAAGAGATGCAACGGAAAGAACTCTCGCATATCAGGTCCCTGTCCTTCCACCGGTTATCCGAGGGCTGTGTGATCGATGGTATCACTCAGCGGAACCTCGAGATTATCAGGAGTATCAGGGGGAGGGCCGGAGACCCGACCCTCCTCTCCATCCTTGATTTGACTGGAACCCCGATGGGGAGCAGGCTCCTCCGGCAGTGGCTTACGACCCCGCTCCTATCGGTAGAGAGGATCAATGACCGGCTTGATGGTGTTGAATTTTTTACGAAAAATACACCGGTCCGTGCAAAAATCCGGGCGATAATCGCAAAAACTGCAGACATCGATCGGATTGCAGGGAGGATCTCCTGCCGGACCGCGTCGCCGCGGGACCTTATCTCCCTTGCCCGATCCCTTTCCACGGTCCCTGCACTCAAGGACGCCCTTTCCGAAAGCGAATTGCCCCGGCTCGTTTCCGGAGCACTTGGAAATCTCGGCGATCCCGGGGCCATGACTGACCTTATCGGGCGGGCGATCACTGACAATCCGCCGGTCTCTCCCCATAGCGGGGGAGTCTTTCGGGACGGCTACGATTCTCACCTTGACATGCTCAGATCACGATCCGCACGGGGAAAGGAGTGGATTGTCGCCCTGCAGCAGCAGGAACGGGAGCGGACCGGGATCCGGTCGCTCAAGGTTGCGTACAATTCCGTGTTTGGGTACTACATCGAGGTGACCAGGCCGAATCTCCACCTGGTCCCGAAAGAGTACGAACGGAAGCAAACAACATCGACCGGAGAACGGTTCACCCTTCCTGCACTCCGGGAGCAGGAAGCGGTAATCGTTACCACAGAGGAGGGCCTCCTTGCCCTTGAACAGGAACTCTATGCCAAGCTCCTCGATACCCTGGCAGAGGCCATGCCCCTGTTCCAGGCCATCTCGCAAGGCATGGCGGTACTTGATATCATCTCATCGCTGGCAGAAGTTGCGGTGCACCATCGCTACACCCGGCCGGTAGTGGACAAGTCTCTCGATATCCTGATCCGGGAGGGCCGGCACCCGGTCGTGGAACAGTCGCCTGGGGTATCCTTTGTTCCCAATGACACCCTCCTCTCCGCTGGCGGCGATCAGATACTGATTATCACCGGTGCGAATATGGCCGGGAAGTCCACGTATATGAGGGCCGTGGCCCACATCGTTGTCATGGCCCAGGCAGGCTCTTTTGTGCCTGCCGCCCATGCCCGGATCGGCCTCGTGGACAGAATTTTTACCCGGGTAGGCGCCTTCGACGACCTCGCCAGCGGACAGAGCACCTTCATGCTGGAGATGCTCGAACTTGCCAATATCCTGAACAACGTATCCAGCAGGAGTCTGGTCATCCTCGACGAGATTGGGCGGGGTACGAGCACGCTTGACGGCTACTGTATCGCGCGATCGGTTCTCGAATTTTTGCATGGGAAAAAACAAACCGGACCCCGTACGCTTTTTGCCACGCATTTCCATGAGATTATCACCGCCGAATCTGATCTGAAGAGGGTGAAAAATTGTCATTTCGCCGTCAGAGACACCGGATCAGATGTGGTCTTCCTCCACACTCTCCTTCCCGGGGCAACCGACCGGAGCTACGGAATACACGTCGCCACTCTTGCAGGAGTTCCGACAGACGTGACCGGGCGTGCCGCCGCCATCCTCGATGAACTGGTCAAGGGCGGGGGGCATCCGGGTGAACGGGTGAAGCGGTATACACAGATGTTGCTGGTTGATGCGCCGCAGGCAACCCCTGATCCTGTCATCGCCGATCTCAACGATCTCGATCCGGACAGCATGACACCCCGCCAGGCCCTTGAAGTGCTCTATGAGCTTCACAGGAAAGCCGGTGGGCGTAAAGGGGCGGATCGCGGTGGATGAGTCCCGGTGCAGTATCCGGCAGCTCGATGAGGCCACGATCAGCAGGATCGCTGCCGGCGAAGTGGTGGAACGACCGGCATCAGTGGTAAAAGAGCTTTGCGAGAATGCGCTGGATGCTGGTGCTTCAGCTGTCAGAATAAGGATCATTACCCATGGAGGGCGGATTTCTGCCATAACCGTCACTGATGACGGTTGCGGGATGAACCGCGATGAGGCCCGGTTGGCTTTTTCCCGCCACGCAACGAGCAAGATAAAAGAGATCGACGATCTCTGCACCTGTAAGACACTGGGGTTCCGTGGTGAGGCATTGGCAAGTATTGCTGCAGTCTCCCGCGTCACGCTGACCACCAGGGAGAGGGGAAAACCGGCAGTTGCCGGCACAAGGCTTGTAAACGAAGGCGGAACGATTACCGGCGAACAGGAGGCCGGGTGCCCTGTGGGAACGAGTATTACCGTTGAGGATATCTTCTACAATACTCCGGCGAGGAGGAAATTCCAGCGGTCACAGGCAGCTGAAATCGCACAAATATCCCATGTCGTTGAGCGGTTAACAATCACCCACCCGCATATCGCATTCAGCCTCATCGTTGACGAGCGGGAGAAGATCTCGGTCCCCAGGGGCGGCTGCCTGTATGACGCAATCGTCTCGTTGTTCGGCCTCGAACTTGCCGAAGCACTCATACCTGTTACAGCCGAGGGTGAACACGCAGGCGTTCGCGGGTACCTAGCGGCCCCGGCCCAGTCCCGAAAGGATCACTCCCGTATCTTTCTCTCGGTAAATTCCAGGCCAGTCTCGTCACGGCTCCTCGTATCCGCTGTGCGGGAAGCCTATGGTACGCTGCTTCCTTCTGACCGGTATCCCGTGGCATTTCTCGATATCGTGATCCCTGGGACCGATGTTGATGTAAATGTCCATCCCGCGAAAAGGGAAGTCAGGTTCGCGCACGAGCGGGATATCGCGTCTGAAATTACCGCACTCCTCAACAATGTACTTCTGGCCAGCTGCCTCATTCCCGCGAAGGACGCCGGGACAACTGCCCGGGCAGCCACGAACATCCCAAGCACTCCCGTCCGGTACCAGCCTTCGGATTCCGGTGTGGCGGGTGTACAGGAGCCCCGTCTGCGTGAACAGCTCCTGACCGGGAGGCAGTTACGGTTGACCGAGCGGGGCTATGCGGACCACCCGGGTCATGATCATGAAGAGGGAAGGCTGCCTGACCTCCGGGTTATCGGGCAACTGTCGAATCTCTATATCCTCTGCAGCACACCCGAAGATGATCTCCTCCTGATCGACCAGCATGCTGCGCATGAACGGATCCTCTACGAACAAATCGGTAGCTGGCCCACATTCCGGGATCGCGCACAGGAGTTGATCGAGCCGGTGATCATCAGGCTGTCTCCTCGCGAGGCTGAACTCTTCGCTGCCGCCATACCGGTACTTAACCAGGAAGGTTTTACGGTCGAGCCCTTCGGACCGAAGGCCTGGGCAATACGATCCGTCCCGGTCATCCTTGGGAGGACGGCCGATCCGGTAATGGTGAAGGAAATCGTATCCGATCTGATCGAACCCGGGATTTCGCGGGGGGTCGACAGCGTGGAACGGTTGAGGAGGATTGTTGCCTGCCGGGGAGCGGTGAAGGCCGGTGCGGTGTGCACACCCGATCAGTGCGAACAGCTGATCCGTCAGCTCCGGAAAATGCAAAACCCGTTTACCTGTCCCCACGGCCGGCCGACCATGGTGGTGTTCACCAAAAAGAAGCTTGATGGGCTCTTTGAGCGGATTTGAGCGGGTTTCCTGAACCTGGAGGTTCAGAAAACTTATAAAGTCCTGGTGTCATTGGTAACGTGGCAAAGGATATTCAACCGGAACAGAGGGTATGTATGATTTCGGGAAGATGTATATCAATTCTTCTGGCACTCCTGCTGGTGCTCCTTCCAGGAACGGTCGCAGCGGAAGACTATGCCACGACCTGGGGGGTCTTTTCCACAGCGACGACGATATCGGCGATAGGGACCGGCAATGAGACAGTCTCCATCGAATATATCACCTACGATGATGGGTTGGCGAAAAAAACCGAATGGGTTTCCTCACAGACCCTGGACAACCCTTCCGCACTCTCGTGGAGTTCAAAGCTGAACCTCGGCCTCCAAGGTGATTCATTCTGGTGGGATTTCCAGGATACCGGGCTTACGAGAACCTGGGAAAAAACCGAGACAATCCTCCCGTTTGTAGCTCCGGAGATCCAGAAACCGACTCCTTCTCCGATAACCTCGAAATATCCCCTGACACCAACAGCTTCTCTAATAACCATGAAAAAATTGTTATTTTTCTGAAACAAACAATACCCCTCCTTTCCCTGATCGTCACTCCTCGGTGCGGGATTCCAGATCCATTGTTCCCCGGAAGCTACCGTACAGAATAGTCCTGCAGGGGAAGGGGTTGTACATTCCCTGGTACTGACGCTCACCAGGGTCCGGTGCTTGTCGGTGATCTTGATCTGGCGAAACAGGAACCCCTCCACTGGAATCCTGCCGGGGATCAAATATCCGGGTAAAGAATATGAGTGGATACCGCTGTAAAAGATCTCTCCGACGAAAATACAATTTGTAAAAAATCCTTGATTTCGTCGTTTTGCAATATACTCCACATATTGCCTCCAGCGGCAATTCCGATTATGGAATGAAGTAACTATCTCTCCGATTTTTCCCTGGCATAGAATCCCTCAAAAGAGCAGATCTTATCTCCACATTTCATGACTTTCTTCAAAAATTATGTGATAATTTTTTGATTTTCCAGATGTGTGGACACCGGTTCCCATGGAAGTAGGAATTTCGGGAATCACGGGCTGGATTGGAGACCGTATAGGGCTTATTTTTGTCTATATCAATACAGAGAAATTCATCAGCAGATAACTATCTCCCTGTTCTCCCTCATAGGAAACTTCATTTGGATTTGAAATGGCTAACTACCATCTTCCCGCTGGCATTTTTTTGGGAAAGGATCAGGCAAATGTTTATCCATTATTTTTTTAAGAATCGTACTGGCGTGGTATACGAGGAGGCCCTTCCCCTCATTGAAGAAACCCTGGACCGGGAAAAACCACGCCACTGCTGATGGACTACGGTTGGTACCGCGGAACCACCATAGAAAATCCAAACCGGCGGAACAGGCACTATGTCCGGCAGGCACCCTTTGAAGGGTCGAATCAACAGGTCCGGGGAAACATTCTCCGGCTGATGGTGGTGAGCGGGGATATAACGGTTGAGGATCTCTGCCGGAACCTTGATCTGCCCGTGTAAGCGGGCAGGGTGGTGCTATGCCAGCTTGGGGAAGAGGGATTCATCCCCCGGGAAGGAGGCGAGGTACGAATTGGTTGATCCTGATGAGGAACAACCCCCATTAAGGGGGGGTATCCTGCATGAGTGTTACCAGAACGGAGAGATTCCGGACTATCACCCCTGTAAGCGGATCCCTCTGTTCCCTGGATTCACCTGGCAGAAGGGGTTCCGGACTATCCTCTCAGGAAATAGCCGATCAGGATGAGCAGGAGCCCGGTGTAGAACATGATCGCCCAGGGCCACGAGAAGCCCGGATCGATGGTGGCGAACCCCTTGAGATCCTGCAGCAGCACAAGGAAAAACCCTGCCACGAAGCAGAGCAGGCTGAGCTGTTTCTTTGTCGTTTTCTCCATGCTGTATCTCCGTTGTTCTTCTCCTTAAAAAGAGGGTATGGCGTGCTCCCATATATTCTTTCAGGGAAATTATCCACGATTTGCTGGGAATCTGACGAAGAAAAGGGAGAAAAGGCGGGAGTGCGGGACCTAAGGATTGAATACCGTACCGGGCTGGCCAGTTCGATGGATGCACCTGACCACATCGTCACGGATATGTGCTGAATAGATTTTCTATACGCAGGGTGTGGCATGCACGGCGACCTTTCCAGTCCCGCAACCGATGTCCACCATCACATCACCGTTCCTCAGGCCGAGTCTCTGGAGCAAAGCGGTCATGATCTCATCCCTGGTGGGGCCTCCGGTAAGGGTCATCCCTCCTTTAACCGGATTGTGGCAGAACAATATAACATGTCCCCGGGGCGTGATACCGCTTCAGAGGCGAATGAGTTCCTCCCCTTTGCGATAAAGGGAGACCACCCTGCCAATGACGATGACTGCCGGGGGCTTCACCCCTTGCTCCCCGGCAATCTCCCCGATATCCCGGAGGGTCCCGGTGGTCACCCGCTGGTTTTCCCGGAGCCCGTTTTCGATTATTGCCACCGGGGTACCGGGATCCATTCCGTTCCCCATCAGGGATGCTGCGATTTCCGGGAGGTTCTTCACTCCCATCAAGATTACGAGGGTCCCCTGCTGCTGTGCCAGGAGTTTCCAGTCTAGCGCCTGTTCCGGCTTGGTGGGATCCTCGTGGCCTGTAATAATCGTGACCTGCGAGGCGAACTTCCGGTGGGTCAGGGGAATCCCCACCGCGCCGGGAACGGCAAGGGCACTTGTGATGCCAGGGACAAGTTCCACAGGGATGTTGTTGGCCCGGAGAACTTCGAGCTCCTCCCCACCGCGCCCGAAGAGGAAGGGATCACCGCCCTTCAACCGGACCACCTGCTTTCCCTCACGGGCCTTCGCCACCATCAGGGCTTCGATCTCCTCCTGCTTTAGGGTATGTTCCGACCCGTATTTTCCACAGTCGATCTTCTCAGCCTTTTCCGGCAGTCCGGAGAGTATTTCCTCACCAGGCAGCTGGTCGAAGAGAATCACGTCAGCCGAATCGATCACTGCGCGGGCCCGGATGGTGAGAAGTCCCTCCCCTCCTGGCCCTGAGCCTACCAGATATACCTTACCGCTCATCCCTGATCCCCATTCTCTCGTATGCTTCCCTGATCAGCGTTCTTCCTTCCTTCCGCAGTATCCTTCCGCAGGCACGGGCTTCGTCCATCGATGTGACATCCTCCTCGATCCTTACCTGCCGGTCACCGTCAAGCGAGAGGATCTCCCCGATTAGGTGGCCGTTTTGGCAGGAGATACCATGAGGGGTGAAGCATCCACCGCCCACTTCCTCCATCACCGCCCGTTCAATCCCTGTATCGAAGCGGGTCTCAGGGTGATCCATCTCCGTGAGGATCGCTGTCAGCTCCGGGTCATCCCGACAGACCACGGCAATGGCCCCCTGGTTCGGGGACGGTACGAACTGGTCAGGGGATAGCCTCGTACCCGGAACCGAGAGTGACATCCGCTCGATGCCTGCCTCCGCAAGCACGATGGCATCGTACTGGCCGTCCGCGAGTTTCCGGAGCCGGGTGTCCACGTTGCCCCGCAGCGGTTCCACGAAAGTTCCCGGCAGGTTGCGGAGGATCTGGGCCCGCCGGCGGGTGCTCGAAGTCCCGATGATGTGCACGATATCGAGCGGGAGTGTGTGGGCCAGGAAATCGGCGGGCGAATCCCGTTTAAGGATAGCGGCCGTGACCAACCCGGCCGGCCGGAGCGCGGGGATGTCCTTCATGCTGTGGACGGCACAGTCAATTCCGCCTTCGAGAATGGCATCGTCGAGTGCCCGGACAAAGACCCCCTGCCCGCCAATTTCATGGAGCGGCACCCCATCTATTGAATCCCCCCGGGTGGTGATAATGGAGAGCTCGGTCCGGTGTCCCAGGTCACCGAGCAGCGCCGCTACCCGCTCGGCCTGCACCATGGCCAGCCGGCTCCCCCGGGTCCCTATCTTCAGAGACATGCCTGGTATGCCGCCGCAATCCTCCCGATATCTCCTTCTTCATGGACGGCTGAGAGGAAATTGGTCTCAAACTGTGACGGTGGGAGGAAAATTCCTTCTTTTCGCATTGCATTCCAGAATGCCGAAAATTTTGCGGTATCGCATTCCTTCACCTCCTGGTAGGTGCGTGGGGGTCGGTCCCTGAAGAAATATTTGAACATCGATCCCAGCTGCACAAACGACCCTCCGGTCTTCCGCTCCACGGCCTCGCCGATTCTCGCTCCTGCAGCCTGCATCGCCTGGTAGCTGTCCCGGTGTGCGTGCAGCCATCGGACTGTGGCTATGCCGGCAGCGAGGGAGAGGGGATTTCCGGAAAAGGTTCCTGCCTGGTATACCGGGCCGGACGGGGAGACCAGCTCCATGATCTCTTTCCTCCCGCAGAATGCTCCGATGGGAAGACCGCCACCGATGATCTTTCCAAGCGTGGTGATGTCGGGCCGCACGCCGAACATCACCTGGGCACCTCCGATTCCCAACCGGTAGCCGGTGATGACCTCGTCGAAAATGAGGAGCACGTCATGTGCCCGGGTGATCTCCCGCACCTCCTGGAGGTAGGGGCCATCCGGGAGAACGGGGCCGATATTCCCCATCACCGGTTCGAGGATGAATGCTGCGATGTCCTTTTCGCGGGACAGCAGGCTCTCCAGGGACTCCGGATCATTGTAGGGGACCTGCCAGGTATGGGAGACCACATCAGGGGGGACACCCGCGGAATCAGGCACGCCATGGGTGGTTGCTCCCGACCCTGCTTTTATCAGCACGCTGTCGTGGGCGCCGTGGAACCCTCCCTCTACCTTGACGATGTCCTGTTTTTGGGAAAAGCCCCGTGCAAGGCGGATGGCGGCCATGGTGGCCTCTGATCCACTCGAGACGAACCGGATCATGTCCATCCCGGGATGGTCGCGGATGATCATCTCCGCGAACTCCGGTTCGACCGGTGACGGCGTCCCATAGAGCCAGCCTTTCGAGAGCTGCCCGGTGATGGCCTGGTAGACGAGCGGATGGGCATGGCCGAGGATAAGCGGGCCATAGGCCATGCAGCAGTCAATAAGGGTCTCGCCGTCAACTGTGGTAATCCGGCAACCGTCCCCAGATTTGGTATAGAACGGATACGGCTTGATGGCCCGGACCGGGCTGCTCACGCCGCCGGGCATCAGCCCCCGTGCCTTCCGGAAGAGATCACGACTCCTCATCGAGCCACCCTGCCACATCCCCGGCAAAGTAGGTGATGATGAGGTCTGCGCCTGCCCGCCTGATGCACAGGAGGCTCTCCATCGCCACCTTTCTCTCATCGATCCATCCCTGGGCGGAAGCAGCCTTGATCATCGCATACTCGCCGCTCACCTGGTAGGCTGCGACAGGCAGGCCTAACGCCCGAATCCCGGCCACCAGGTCGAGGTAGAACCCGGCCGGCTTGACCATGAGGATATCAGCCCCCTCCCAGCAGTCGAGCTCGGACTCCCGGATCGCCTCCCGGCCATTGGCCGGGTTGATCTGGTAGGTGCTCCGGTCACCGAAGGAATACCCCGAATCTACCGCTTCCCGGAACGGCCCGTACAGAGCGCTAGCAAACTTGGTTGAGTAGGACATGATCGCTGTATCCGTGAATCCCGCATCATCCAAGGCATGCCGCACTGTGGCAACCATCCCATCGAGCATGCAGGAAGGAGCAACAATATCGGCCCCAGCCCGGGCATGGCTGACTGCGATCTGTGCCATTAGCTCAAGGGACCGGTCGTTATCGAGATCCGGGCCCCAGGGGCCATCAGTGAGGATCCCGCAATGGCCATGATCGGTGTATTCGCAGGCACAGACATCGGTGATAACCACCAGGTCCGGGAGGGAGGCCTTGAGGGACCGGACTGCCTGATGGACTATCCCTTCCGGGTTGTATGCCTCCGATGCCCCGGCATCCTTCCGTGCGGGGATGCCGAAGAGGAGAATAGCAGGGATTCCTTTTTCCCGGAGGCCTTCTGCAGCACGGACAATGCCTGCGGCAGGATACCGGAACTGTCCAGGCATGGAGGGTATGGGTATCGGCCTTTCTGCGTTCTCGTCCACGAAAAGCGGGGCCACGAGATCTGCCTTTGAGATAAAATTCTCCTGTACCAGGGGCTGGAGCAGCCTGCCACGCAGCCTTCTCATTCTTCGTTGCGGAAACATATCTTCTCACCTTGGGTAATTGCCGCTACCAGCGACTGGGCGTAGCCGAGGTCGCCGCATTCTGCGCAGAGCCTGATCGAGACGGTCACCTCTGAAAGGATCTTGTTCACCAGTGCCCGGCTGAGATCATCAACGATCTGGCCGGCCCGCGGATTGCCGGCGCCGAGCCGGGACAGTGCACGGTCCCTCTCCCGCAGCCGGATCGATTCCGCCCAGGTATGGAGGTGCGATAAGGTCTCATCAGCGGCCTTCCCGTTCAGCAGCCGGGTGAACTGGTGTAACTCTTCCTCGACAAATGAACCAGCCTGCTCGGCAGCCTCTTTCCGGGTGTTCATGGTCAGCTCATTGATGCGCCGGAGGCTGTCGATAGTGAAGAGGTGGATCCCATCGATCTCCTCCGTCCCTTCCTCGACATCTCTTGGCTGGGCGATATCGATCAGGACAAGGGGTCGTGGATGGCTGTCCAGCGGCCAGCGCCGGCTCCGCATTATCTCCTGCAGGTTCTCCCGGTAGATGATCGGATGGGGTGCAGAAGTGCAGGAGATAACCAGGTCGGAGATGGTCATATAACGGGGGAGCTCTGTCAGCTTGACCGCCTTTCCCCCTATCTTCTTTGCCAGCACCTCGGCCCGATTGTAGGTCCGGTTGGCAACGTACATCGCCGTCAGTTTCTTGGCAGCGAGGGCCTGGGCGACCAGCATCCCCATTTCTCCGGACCCGACCACGAGAATGCGCTTTCCCTCGAGGCTGCCAAGTTGTTCCTCGGCAAGCAGGACCGCTGCAGAGCCGATGGAGACCGCGCCGCGGTTGATCCGGGTATGCCGGCGCACTTCGATCCCGGTGTGCACCGCCTTGTTGATGCAGAGTTCGAGAATCGGACTTGCCGCCCCGGCCTCCTTTGCCAGGGCAAGCGCGTCCTTGAGTTGCCCGATGATCTGGTCCTCGCCGACAATCATTGATTCCATACCGGCAGCAAGGAGGAGGAGGTGCCGGAGGGCCTCGGTCCCGGTCAGTAGCGAGAAGCCGGATCTCCCTTCCTCCTCGAGCAGCGACCTGAGAGCTGAACTCTCGCCGTGCACCAGGATTTCGATCCGGTTACAGGTCTGGATAATCAGGACTCCCCGAAACCGACCCTTGGCCCGGGCGAGGAAAGCCGCTTCATCGGCGAACCGGAACTGCTCCAGCCTGTCTACCGTTGCCTGGTGGTGGCTGATACCGGCAATGGCGATTGGGACAAAGAGGAGGTCGTTCATGCCAGATACTTCCTCTCGATGAGATTCCATGCAGCATCCTCCCCTTCCCGCAACGCTTCCCAGGCATCCGGGTCATTGAGAACGGATACGAGAATCTCCCGCCGTTTCATGATTTCGGGTTCCGTTTGCCGGAGAAAACGGCGGAGCCGTTCCTGGAGCCTGATCATCCGTTCAAGGCAGGGGAGGGAAGACTGGAGATGTTCCCGGAGATACCTGCTTATAGCCGGGCTCTTCCCCGCGGTTGTTATGGAGAGGGTGAAGTTCTCTCCCCGAATCACAGAGGGGATCACCACGTCCCCCGGTTCTCCGCGGGCGTTGTTGAACAGGATCCCCTGCGATCGGCACAGGGCGCCGATTCGGTTGTTTAAAACCGGGTCCGGTGTCGTGGCAACAGCGAGGTCTGACCCGGTGAGTAGCTGCAGGAGTTCATTATCAGATTTCACGGAGAGATCCGTTTCTACCAGGGTCACTCCCATCCCTGCGAGGCGTGATGAGAATGACCGTGAGTATACTGTCACTTCCGCTTCCCTGCAGAAAAACCCTGCCTTCCGGACGCCGACATCCCCCCCTCCGAATATTGTCACCTTCTTGCCTGAGAAGTCCAGCATGAGGGGGATCATTGCTATAGATCTACCTTCTCTTTTTTAATTAAGATGTTGGATTCGGGGTGGATTTCATACGAGAAAGGTGGCTGGGCGCTGCCTGTTCCCGGCTCTCAAAATATGGAAAAAAAGGTCCTTTTTCAAGGCCTGGTTCGACAGTTTCGTACCGTGGACAGGGCGCTGACGAAAAAGACAATGGAAGATACCTGACACGATGCCGTTTCGAACACACTTTTTTTTCAATGCTCTCCTGGACGCATTACAGCACATGTAAGCAGACTTATTATAGAGGACTGTATACACTACGATTATGAAACAAATTGTAAAGTACCTTGCATTAACCATTCTCGTCATGGGCCTGCTTCTATCCTGCGCCTGCGTCAGCAAGGAACCCGGATCGCCGGTAACGCCCCCTGTCACAACTGCTCCGGGGGAGAAGATCACGGTAAAGGTGTTCCATGCGGGAAGCCTGACCGGGCCTTTTGAGAAACTGAAAGCCAAGTACGAAGCGAAGTATCCCAACACCGAAGTCCTCCTCGAACCGGCCGGCAGTGTGGATTGCATCAAGAAGGTGACCGACCTCGACAAGCCGGCCGAAGTGGTTGCATCGGCCGATTATCTCCTGATTCCCCAGTACATGGTGCCTGCAGATGCCGACTGGTACATCACGTTTGCCAAGAACCGGATGACAATCGCATACACGAACAACAGCAAATTTGCCTCCGAGATAAACGCTGACAACTGGTACAAGATCCTCGCCCGGGATGGGGTCCGGTGGGCATTCTCCGATCCCAATGCCGACCCGGCCGGGTACCGTACCCCCATGGTAATCAAGCTCGCCGAGGGCTACTACGGCGATAGTAGTATCTTTAAGACTCTTATCGGTGACCACAGCGGTATCACGACATCCGAGAGCGGCGGGGTCTGGACTATCGATGCAACTGACCCGACACCTGACGGCACCAAGTTGACCATCCGCCCCAAGAGCGTCGAGCTGGTCCAAATGGTGCAGGCCGGCGGCATCGATTATGCCTGGGAGTACATCAGCGTCTCGGTGCAGAATGACCTGGAGTATGTCGTGCTTCCTGAGGCAATCGATCTCTCATCTGTCGATTATGCAGACGACTACGCGACGGTCCAGGTAAAAGCTAAGAAAGGAGACGGAACGACCATGTACGTAGGAACACCCATTATCTTTGGTGTAACAGTACCAAAGATCGCCGAGCACCCTGAGTACGGGGTTCTCTTCGTCCAGATGCTGATCGGCCCTGAAGGCCAGGCTATCATGACCGCCGACGGCCAGCCGCCGATTGTCCCCGCCGGCGGATTTGGAGCTGTTCCCCCCGAGCTGGCCGGCATGGTCGAAATGAAATCCTAACCTTTTTTTCTGCAGCCAGTAAATGGGTACATGTTTTCCAGGGGATTTTGTCAAAGATGCGTGCGGATCACCTCAGCCGCCCGGTCCCTGAAAGAGGAAGAAAATGACTGATGCAGGGGAAAAATCCATATGGGCGCGCTACAAGAAGGTCGATTCAACCCTGATCGTCTTTTCGCTCATTGGGTCAACCCTGGTCATCTTCTCATTCCTGGCCCTGGCGACCATTACCCTGACCCAGCTTGCCGATCTTCCCTTCCTAATCAAGGTAGCTACCGATTCCCGGGTGGTCAATTCCATCCTCCTGACATTTGGGGCAGGTCTCATGGTGGTGTTAATCCTCCTCCTCTTTGGGACACCCCTTGCGTATGTCCTTGCACGGACCCATTCGCGGGTAAACAGCCTGATCGAGGCCCTGATCGACATCCCGCTCGTGCTTCCCCATACCGTGGCAGGGATCATGGTCTACCTGCTCTTCATGCAGCGGGGGCTCCTGGGAGCACCGTTGAAGGGGATCGGAATTGTATTTGAAGACGCAATCCCGGGAATCGTCGTGGCCATGCTCTTCGTCTCCATGCCCTTCTACATCAACACCGTCAGGGAAGGTTTCCAAAAGGTGCCACTCCATATCGAGAACGTGGCCCGGACCCTGGGAGCGACCCGGTTCAAAGCATTCATACTGGTTGTGCTCCCGCTCTCCGCCCGGCACATCCTGAACGGAAGTGTGCTGGCCTGGGGCCGGGCGATCAGCGAGTTTGCTGCCGTTATCATGATCGCCTATTACCCGATGATCGTCTCCACGCTCATCTATTACCGGTTCACGACCGGCGGGCTCAAGGAGAGCAGTGCGATCGCTTTCCTGATGATCATGGCCAGTTTTTCGGTGTTCCTGGTGCTGCGGGTCGTCACCCGGTACCTGGGGAGCTACGATGATCGCGTTTGACCATGTCACCCTCACCCTCGGTGAGTTCTCCCTCAAGGACATCTCGTTTACCGTCAGGGATGGTGAATACTTTTTCATCATCGGACCTTCCGGTGCAGGAAAGACCATCATCCTTGAGGCCATTGCCGGCCTCCATGTTCCCGATAAAGGAAGAATTCTCCTCTCTGGGAAGGACGTGAGCATTATCCCCCCTGAGCACCGGGGAGTGGGGCTGGTATACCAGGACTACTCACTCTTCCCGCACATGACGGTGGAAAAGAACATCGCATTCGGTTTGAGGATGCACCACCTCCCCTCCGGGGAGATCAAAAAGACGGTTGAGGGGTTGTTGTCCCGGTTCGGTATTGTGCACCTGCGGTCCCGTGCGACCCTGACGCTTTCCGGGGGCGAGATGCAGCGGGTGGCGCTGGCCCGGGCCCTGGCCATCGACCCCGATATCCTCCTCCTCGATGAACCGCTCTCGGCACTCGATCCGGGCATGAAGGAGTATTTCATCCAGGTACTCAAGGATATCCACCGGGAGAACGCTCTCACCATCGTCCAGGTAAGCCACGATCGCCACGAGATCCTCTCGCTCGGCACCCGTATGGCCCTGATCATGGAGGGATCTCTCGAACAGGAGGGATCGGTCCGGGATGTCTATGCGACCCCGGCCAACCGACAGGTTGCCGAGTTCATCGGGTATGAGAATGTAATGGAAGGAGTGATAGTCTCATCGAGCGACGGTGAATGCCTGATCGATGCCTCAGGGCTGCAACTACGTGCATCCTGCACCCTCCCCGAAGGGCGTGGCGTCACTTTCTGTATCGGCGCCGATGAAATCGTGATCCATCCGCCACAGGCACCCCGTCCCGGCCTAGAAAATACCGTTCAGGGGGTTATAACCGCCATCACCCAGGCTGGATACCTTACCAGGGTCAGGATCGATGCCGGTGCGAAGCTCTCCGCAGTGATGGTCCGGGAAAAGGCGGATGATATGACACTCCGGGTAGGCTCCCGGGTCCTGCTGACGATCCGGAAGAACGCAATCCGGATCATAGGGAACTGAACCAGGCGTTTCGCGAAGGAGCGTATCGGAAACCCGACTGTCCTGACGGCGATTCGATACCCTTAATACTCTTTACCGCGTATCGTTGAGAGCATTGCGCCGATAGTGTAGTGGTTATCACTAGGCGTTGCCAACGCCTAAACCCGGGTTCGAGTCCCGGTCGGCGCATCTCAAGTTCCATGTTTTTCGTCCGGAACCCGGTGCAGGATGTTCATAAATCCCCGGGTCAAGAACTGATCTCTTGTTGAAATGAACCTCGTTTTTCCGGCAAAACATTCATGGGATCTCCACCTGTATACCCTACCAAAGGAGGAATTTTCAAATGGAAAACCTGGTAATCAGTATCGAATTCGACAAGAAGATGTTCCCCCGGAAGCATACCTGCGATGGGGAGAACATCTCGCCCGAGATCTTCATTGATCGAATCCGGTCCCCGTTCCTGGCGATCATACTCGAGGACTGGACCGGGACTGACGAACGGACCTGCCAGTGGATTATCTGGAACATCGAAGCACGGGCAGTCATCCCGGAGAACATCCCCAAAGAGCCGATCGTCACCCATCCCATCGCCGCGGTGCAGGGAATAAATGACTTCCATACCATCGGGTATTATGGCCCCTGCCCGCAGAAAGGGGATACCCATACCTACTACTTCAATGTCTACGGGCTGGACGGCCCTCTCAATATAAAACCCGGCTCGGATACAGATGCCCTGAAAGCAGCGATGGAGGGCCACACGATCCAGTATGGTGGCCAGGCTATCGCCATCTACACCCGGTAACCCTTTTTTCAAAGAGCGTTCTTCCGAAGAAAATTTTCAGAGGATGACCCGGTTAAAAAGAGTAAAGGAGATCCTCAGGCCTTGCACCCTTCACCGCGGAAAAGCGCCCACTCCTCGCAGCTGGTGCCATTGGGGAAGGTGCACATCCCATACTCTGATCCGTCAGGGTTCTTCATGATCTCGACACTGCCGCCGATTCCCTCACAATACACGGAAGCGGGGTTCGGCATTCCAACGGTGGAACCAGGTTTGCACCCTTCACCGCGGAAAAGCGCCCACTCCTCGCAGCTGGTGCCATTGGGGAAGGTGCACATCCCATACTCTGATCCGTCAGGGTTCTTCATGATCTCGACCCTGCCGCCGATTTCCTCACAATACACGGAAGCGGGGTTCGGCATTCCAACGGTGGAACCAGGTTTGCACCCTTCACCGCGGAAAAGCGCCCACTCCTCGCAGCTGGTGCCATTGGGGAAGGTGCACATCCCATACTCTGATCCGTCAGGGTTCTTCATGATCTCGACCCTGCCGCCGATTTCCTCACAATACACGGAAGCGGGGTTCGGCATTCCAACGGTGGAACCAGGTTTGCACCCTTCACCGCGGAAAAGCGCCCACTCCTCGCAGCTGGTGCCATTGGGGAAGGTGCACATCCCATACTCTGATCCGTCAGGGTTCTTCATGATCTCGACCCTGCCGCCTATTTCCTCACAATACACGGAAGCGGGGTTCGGCATTCCGGGTGTCGGGGCGGTGGTCGCTACCGGTGTCTGGACGGGAGCTGCCGGCTGGTGGGTGCAGCCACAGATGAGGACAGCTGCGAGGAGGATGAAAAGAACTCCGATAAAGGGAATATTCCGGGCAATCATACTCAATCAGGGAAGCTTGGGAGGGGGGAATATTAGTACTTTCCCACCTCGTCCCGACCGTCCACCGACAGGGCCTGTTTCCCGGCATACCGTCCCTTGCCGTTGCAGGAATTCAGGGTTCCATCAGGAGCATGCTATATCCGGAAGCGATGACTGCGGCAGCAAGCAGGAAAAAACCAGGACACCGGTTGCATAACTGATGCCTCATCGCGGGATGCCTGAACCGGCACCGATCCTCCAACGCTGACCGGGCAGGACCGGGTGCATGAAAGACCTATACGGAAGAAATCCCAAATGGTTGTCCATGCCTGACCTTTCCATTCGCGAACTGGGCCGGATGATCGCGTCTGCGTTCCGGTTAAATACAAAACCTCTGGCCGTGTGCGGATCGCCAGAGCCTCCTTTTGATGCGGTCCCGCTGTCCTCTGTTCACCGCTGCATCGCTGTGACCATGTTCCGGATGGCGATGAACGAGGGCCCGCCGGCAGTTTATATCGGCAGCAACGTGAGCCAGGGGTGCTGTCCCGGCGGGCTTTCCCACACCGGGTACACCATGCGTCCGCCGGCGATCAGCTGGTTCGTCTCGACCGGCCGCCCGGGCATTCAGGACGCCCCGGCGGAGTATCTCAAGGCTGGACCGGAACTGGTCAATGCATGTTTCGATGCCATCGGACCGGTCACACCGGCGGGACCATATCTGGTTATCCGCACCTGCGAATCGGTGGCGGACCACGAGGCGGGAATCCGTGCAATTTCCTGTTTGGGAAACGCCGAGCAGATCCGGAACATGGCCGCCCTGGTCCATTTCGATCGGGCAGAACCATTCTTCCCAGTGCTCGTCCCCTGGGGCCCGGCCTGCGACACGCTCGTGACTTTCCCGGCCGGGATGGCGGCAGGTGCCCCCCGCGGTTCAGCCTTCATGGGCCCGCAGGATCCGACCGTAAACCATGCGCTGCCCCCGGATACCATGGTCATCGGGCTTCCCATCACCGTAGCCCGGAGGATGGGAGACAATATCAGCCGGTCGTTCATAAGCAGGAGACCCGGGGTTGCGTTCCCTGACCGGAATACCAGGATGGAGAAATGAGGCCGGTTACTCCGGGTCCCCTTCATCTCCGCAGGGCTTCCCGGCCTGATAGACGGTGATGATCTTCTCGGCGGTCTCGAGCGAAATGACATCGGCAACGTGTTCTACAAAAAGGACCAGGGCACCAGGCGGGATGCACCCCACGCTCTCGCTCCTGGTAAGGATACGGCCGATGAGGTAAGCCAGTTCATCGGGAGAAAGCCGCTTCAACCGGTCGATGAAGTCAAGGTCATCGGTGGCAAAATGGTTTGCTAACGGGGACAGGATGGAAAAGAAGTCATTAGCGGATGCAGGGTAGAGCTGGTCATCAAGCTCCGGTGCAAGTTTCTTCAGGATCGCGATATCCCGGGTGGAAAGCCTCCGCGCCATCGAACATGGATAGGATCTCTCCGGTGAAAAAAGAGTCGTTCCGGTTGGCTCAGGAGGCGTCCGTGCTCCCGTATTCAGCCGGCAGTCCGGTCATGTCGGCTTCCTGGTCATGGAACTCATTCAGCCGCCGGACCGCTGCCGCAAAGGCTTCATCGAGGGCTTTCCGGTTCTCCTCCCGCTCTCCTTCAGGGAAGTGACCGATGGCCTGGTATCCCATGGACCTGTACCGGTCGAGTCCCTCGAGGGCGGACTGGACCGAAGACCGGGTGAGGATATGCCGATTAACGATCTGGGGGAAAAACTGTTCGATGATTAGGCTTACCTTCGGGTTCAGCGTTCCACTCACCTGACAAATGGCGGTGTGACCTGGTAGAATATAATACATCCTTTCATGGAAACCTCCCCTCATCGCGAAGAGAACGCAAGAGATATCGGATCAGTGTTGCCATCCTGTATGCTGGCACTCCATGGTCCATCCGCTTATCACATCCGCCTTCGAACTCATGCCGAAACGGCATATCAGCATTCCCGAGCGGATCCTTCGGATTGCCCTCCCGTTCCTGCTGGGCGTCCCCTATCTGGGTGTCCTCCTGCTTTTCCTCCCCTATGAACTCTGGCTTGCCCACGGGGGACTGCTCATCGCCTATATCCTGCCCCCGGCAGGAAAAGAGTCGATTATTCCGATCGGGATCGCACTCGGGCTTCCCTGGTGGTTGATGGCTGTTTCCATCGCCCTGATGGATATCCTTGCCGCGATTTTCATGGCCCTGAATTTTGACATCGCCCTGAAGATACCCGGCGTTGGCAAGTGGATCCGGAAATTCATCGACAACGGAGAGGAGTTCTTTGCCCGGCGCCCGTGGCTGGAACGGTTCTACTTCACCGGGGTGGTGATGTTCGTGATGTTTCCCCTGCAGGGGAGCGGGGGAATCGGGGGGACCCTCGTTGGAAGGATGATGGGGCTTTCCCCAGGGAAGGTGATGGTGGCAATTGCTCTAGGAGCGATTGCCGGTTGCACAATCATTGCCCTCGGGGCAGAAGTAATCAAAGAGATCTTCCTGACCAACCCTGCCCTGGGATTGGCCATTGCCGCGCTGATCATCGGGACCCTCGCAGTGCTCTATTTCGTGTACCGGAAAAAGATGGAGGCCCGGTACACCCTGCCCCGGTAACCAGGGTCCGCCGGGTAAACAAATCCCGGGGTTACCAGTGTCGCCCGGGAACCGTACCAGTCACCCGGGGAATCCGGTTTATTTCGGGATTATGCCTTCGCTGCGCAAAGACCGCCGGTCTTCCTCGAGTACCGTATCGAGGCAAGCACAACGTTTCGTTTGCAGGAGAATATAGCTCCTGCTTACCGAGGCTGTCCGGGCGGCAGCCTCATTCATGGCCTTCACAATCACCGCGACCGCATCCTCGCGCGTACCCTCCTTCCCATAGCGCTGGATGGCGGAATGAGCAATCTGCCGGGTCAGCTCATTTCCAAGTACAACAAAGGTGCTAGTATCCCCCCGCCCCCGCACCACGAACCGGGACCCCTCGATGTCTGCGATGGCATAATGCCCTGCAGAGGCATAGAGCCGGCGAATCCGCTGCGTGCCGCTCTCGGACTCGGTCACCTCTCCGATGAGGATACCGTCTCGGTCCCTGACCTTTTCCTTGTCGTCCCGGATCAGGATAACGACCCCAAGCTCCTTCGCCCGGGACCGGAGCTGTCCGTCGTTTGGGATGACACCGGTATAGAGCTCTCTTTCAAGAGTGGTAATGGCTGCATCATCCCCTCCCAGCCGGATCTCCCGCATGTCGCCGGCCATTATCGCCCCTTTCGACCCGGTGTATGCAATAACCAGGCTCATGGCTGTCTCACCTGCCCCTCCACGAAGTCATGGAATGCCGTTTCATCAGAGCAGTATTGTATCCTCTGCCAGGCGGGGTGCCTTGACCGCCATTACCCGGAACAGACCGTTGCTTTCGTTAATCCCGCGGTGTGGAACCCTGGCCGGGCTCTCGGCAAGCATGCCCTTTCCCAACGTTGTCCGCTCGTCCCCGATCTCCACACACCCGATGCCCTCCAGGACATATAAGGAGACGTCGACCAGCATGGTATGCTTCTTCATCGCTTCACCCGGCCGGAGGGTGACGACCACCGCGACTGCGTGGGGCGATTCATGTGCTTCCCGGGCATCGACATGGTGGGGTTTGGGGCTGTTAGGGAGTCTCTCCACGTCCATGACCTTCATGATCAGGGATCTCTCTTGCGGATCAATATCAATTTAGAGTATGGCATCACAGAAGAAACTGTCAGGTGATAGTATGGCCTACCAAGAGTTCAGGTTCATAGGATTCCTTTACGCCCTGGTCTTCTTCTTCGTCCTCTTTGTGCTCTGGTATACAAAGCGGTGGAGACGCTGGCAGGGGGTAGCCCTCCTCGTGATCACAGTTACCCTTGGCTTTCTCATTTTCTCCCCGATCATCCCCTGGCAATTCCAGCAGCTTGTCCTCAGGGACGTCCAGGGGATCGGCGGTCCGATTGGTATCGCGGTGATCGGGATCCTCACCATGCTCGCCCTCTCGTTCCTCTTCGGCAGGTTCTATTGCGGGTATCTCTGCCCGGCGGGGGCAATCCAGGAGCTTTCCTACCTTGTTCCGGTTCCGAAACTCCTGTTGGATAACAAGGTCGTGCCGTACCTGTTCCGCTGGGCATTTTTTTTCGTTTTCATCGGGGCCGGGATCGTGCTTTCCAAGGGCATCCTAGCGTTTTTCGGCATCCGGGACTTCTTCAACCTCGTCTTCTCCGCCGCTTTTTTCGTCTTCCTGGTCATCATCGGGCTCTCATTCTTCCTGTACCGCCCGTTCTGCCGGTTCTTCTGTCCTTTCGGGGCACTCGTCTCGATCCCTGCCATGGGAAGCAGGTTCAAGATCCAGCGGACCGATGCCTGCATTGATTGCATGAAGTGCGAGAAAGCCTGTCCCACGAACGAAGCGAAGCAGACCGATCTGAAAGCGGAATGCTATCTCTGCCACCGCTGCCTCGATGTCTGCCCGGTGGAAGGTGCGCTGGAGTACACCCGGGCCGGGGGAAAAACCAGCCAGCCGGTGAAAAAGAAGTAAAAAGAAATAGCCATAAAAGAAAATACCAGTGATATTCCATACCATGACAACCGCTGCACGTGATGAACTGAAGGGAAAAGTCCTCTCTCTCAAAGACCTGGTCGATTACCAGCAAGGGACCATTGCCAGCCGAATGATTGTCAGCACACCGTCCGGGAGCATCACCGTCTTTGCCTTCGATGAGGGTGAGGCTCTCTCGGAGCATACCGCTCCGTTTGACGCCGTCCTCACCGTTATTGACGGCAGAGCAGAAGTTACCATTGGAGGTCTTCTGAATTACCTGGAACCCGGGGAGACCATCATTATGCCGGCCAACATCCCCCATGCGGTGTCAGCAATCACCCGGTTCAAGATGATGCTCACCATGATCCGGGGCTAGCCGTCTGATAAAAACTGTGGATGCAGTTTTTATGTCAAAACCCATTAGGAGAGAAACCATAAAGAAATTCTCACTGGTTGATTGCCTGTAGAATAAATAGAATTAAATTCGCTCGAAAGGATTTGAAATGAAATGTGCGGTCTTTCATGATTATTTTGGAGCAGTTGGAGGGGGGGAGAAAGTTGCTCTCGTTATTGCACAGGCTCTTGACGCAGATATCATCACTACCGATACCGATTGTCTTGAGAAGTTTGGATGCAATATTCCGGTCATGAGCCTTGGGGAAACCCCAAAGATCCCTCCTATCAAGCAGACCACAGCAGTTAATCGATTCTCCTCGTGTGACTTCTCTGATGAGTACGATTTTTTTATTTTTAGTGGCAACTGGGCGCATCATGCATCAGATAAGCACCATCCAAATCTCTGGTACTGCCACACCCCGGTAAGGGCATTTTATGACCTCTATCAGATCCTTCTCCAGCGCCAGTCTTACCTCAGGCGCCAGGCCTTCAGACTCTGGGTATATCGGCACCGCCGCCTTGATCAACAGGCCGTCTCGCATATCGATAAGATAGTGACCAATTCGCAAAATACACTGGGAAGGATAAAGCGATACTACCAACGGGATGCCGTCATTATTTATCCCCCGGTTGATACTTCGCAATTTTCCTGCAGGGAATACGGGGACTACTGGCTTTCTGTGAACAGGCTCTACCCTGAAAAGAGAATCGAACTCCAGATCGAGGCTTTCAGGGAGATGCCTGATGAGCGGCTCGTTATTGTAGGTGGATATGCACTTGGAGATCACGCCAAAAATTATGCACTCCGACTCTACGAAAACCTACCGGCAAATGTAGAGATACGAGGAGAAATTACGAGCGAAGAACTCTCTGAACTGTACGCCACCTGCAAAGGATTTGTGACTACGGCCTTGGATGAAGATTTTGGGATGACGCCTGTAGAGGCCATGGCTTCGGGGAAACCGGTGGTAGCGGTGCGCGAAGGGGGATATAAAGAGAGTGTTGTCGATGGAGTGACAGGATTCCTCGTGGATGCAGATGTACCGAGCCTTGTTAAAGCCATGAGAGTTGTTTCAAAGAACCCGGAACAATACAGGAAGGCATGTATACAGCGTTCGCGATTGTTTGATATCTGTTTTTTTAAGGAGAAAATAAAAGACCAAGTTCGTTCATTGTTAGAATAATAGAGCCAAAGAGAGACTGTCCAATCAATAAATTCCATATATAAACTGATCTGATCTTTCCGCCATCGGGGGCTCGTAAAGGTTCAAATCTGGTAAAACAAGTTGTATTAGATACGTTTCGGTACCTTTATTTACTTTCCAATCACGCGCCCCTATGGTCATCTTTTCCGATGAAGTTGAAAGCAAGGCATTACACGACCTGTTTTCAAATCAGATGCCGATACCTGACTTCACCAGATGAAGGATGAGAAGGTAGTGTTTATGTACTTTTGGCCGGGATGATTATTTTGAGCAGGATTCACTCAAAGAAGAAATTACAGGCCTTGGCTGAATGGTAATCCCGATAGGAGGCTATACTGGTCAATTGCTTCTGGCGAATTGGGTTAAGTTGTCAACCTAACTTCGCCACTTTTCAGTACTTCCATCAAATTTAAACGACTTAACCCAATTCGCCAGAAGCAATTTACCAGTGATTTGGCGCCTCCAGGCTACCATATCTCTTGATAAAATCTCCAAGAATTG
>Ga0209407_1000260_pt1 | contig 75369 bp, 58 predicted proteins | sample AD_JPNHG3_MetaG_FD_184410 | JGI IMG/M metagenome (GOLD analysis project Ga0209407, IMG submission 184410) | Active sludge microbial communities of municipal wastewater-treating anaerobic digesters from Japan - AD_JPNHG3_MetaG (SPAdes) (version 2) | ecosystem: Engineered > Bioreactor > Anaerobic...
ATGAAGACATAATGGTCTTTGGGCAGCCGCCGTGCAGCGCGGGCCGGATGAAACCCCGCCGGGCCTATTACCTGGGCCTGTTGGGGCCGAGCCAGAACGGGCAAAGCGACATCACGGACCTCTATACAGCCCGGTTTGGGCGGCCCGCTCCGGGTCAGAAGGTCTTTATCGCCGTGGTTCAGACCCGGAACGGCTGGAAAGGCCAAAGCCGGGTTCACAACGCCATCGTCCCGCCGCCGCCGACCTTGAAGTTTCAGCAAGCGGCTGAAACGGCAAAGGTTAAGAAATCGAAGCCCGCCGCCGCCCCAGCCTCCACCGCCGCCCGCAAGACCGTCTCTTCTCCGTCCTTCCAAACTATGTACAAGGGGAGTACATCGGAAGCTCGGCAGGAGCACATGGAAAATAAGCATGAGTCCCCTTTGAGCCTCCTTTGTACACCTGTTGTACACAGCCTAATGGGAGCGTTAGGCTGGCTGGGGCGGGTGGGGCGGGTTTGGGCGCGGGCCTGAGCCGGAAAGGAGGGATGAACGAGTCGCGGATGATGTAAAAGGACGTTAAAACCCAGGTTGAGCCCGGCCCGGGCGGGCGGTGTTTGAACTCACGGATTTGTGAGGGGGGAGCGCTTTGTCCGCCGCGGGAGGCTGTGGGGGTGTTCAGTCGTAGCGTTCCGCTGACGCGGCGGAGCGGCGGGATCGCTGGCGGGGTTATCCGTTTCCGAGCGAAGAGGCGGGCGGGGTCACCGGCGGTTTGCGGCTCCGGGCGGGTTTTGCCGTTTCGGCGCGCCGGGCGGCGGGGTTTTTCCGCGGGGGCCGGGGGGCGGCAGGTTGGGAGGGGCGGGTTTAGAGTTTGGGTTTGCCGGTCTGCGCGATGTCGCGCCAGTCGTAGATTTTGAAATTGCGGCCTTTGCTGTTCATGGCCACGAGGATGCCTTGGGGGAAGCGGGGGCCGAGGGGTTCGGAGACGGCTTCGATGCCGTCGGTGTGGTCGGCGCCGCCGCGGATGATTTTGATGGCCCGGCCGTGCTGGTGCGGGTTTTCCGGGGGGCCGGCGCGGGGGTAGATGAGGTAGCGGGAGTTTTTGAGTTGATCGGTGCAGATGAGGCAGCCGCGGCCGCGGGGCTGGGGGTAGAGGGCGATGCCTTCGCGGTCGGCGGAGTATTCATCGGTTCCGAACAAGGCGAGTTCGCGGCTGGCCGCGGGGTGATCGGGGTCGGCGGGGTATTTGCGGATGCCGGTGGATTCGTCGGCGTAATAGACCCAGCCCAGTTCGTCGTCCACCGCCACCGCTTCCACAGTGCCGGTACCGCTGAAGCGGCCGAAGCGCCGGATTTCCTTGAGACGGACTTTGCCGTCGGGGTCGCCCAGGAGCTGGTATTGGCCGAGGATGCGGTGGTCCGGGTCGGTTTTTTTGCTGACGAGGGCGTAGATGACGCCGTCGGCGGGGCGGCGGTAGAGCGCGATGCCCATGGGTTGCGCCTGGCCGTCGAAGACGGTGGTGTGGGGGCTGGAGATGTCGGTGAGCTGGCCGGCGGGGGAGATTTCGTAGATGCGGAGCCGGTGGGCGCGGGCTTCGGTGAGGACGGCGATGTCAATGGCCTGGCCGTTTCGCGGGAAGCCGTATTCCACGTCCACGTTGTTGGGGCGCTGGAGGCCGGAGATTTTCTGCCGGATCCGGCCGTCCAGCCCGAAGACATAGAGCGCGCCGCCTTTGTCGGTGCCGAGGATGCGGCTGCGGGCCGGGTCGGCGCGGTTGACCCACACGGCGGGGTCGTCGGCGTCCCCTGCCACCGCCTCGGTTTCGACGGCGGGTTGAATGTCCACCTGGGCGCGGGCGGGGAGGAGGAGCGCGCCCGCGAGGGCGGCGAGGAGGGCGAGGGTTCGGGGCGGGCGGGGGCGGGCCGGGGTCAGCGTTTTACGAGGCATGGGGCGAGGGTATCCGGTTGGGGCGCGGGTGGCAATGGGCGGCGGCGGGGGCGGGGGGCGGTTCAGGGGCGGGTGAAGACGGCGGCTTTTTGTTCGGTGGTGTCGGCCCAGAGCCAGACGCGCGGGTGGGCGTCGGCGCAGTCAATGACGCGGACGACGCCGGCCAGGCGGGCGGCGTCGGGTTCGAGGTGGAGGAGGCGGTTGGGGGCGGCGCGGAACCAGTCGTCGTGGAGGCGGTTGCCGGTTTTGTTGGGGAAGTAGGCCAGGTAGAGCATGTCGTGTTCGACGACGTCGTTGAAGAAGTGGGTGCCGAGGGAGACGTCGGGGATGAGGTTTTCGTGCATGGCGACGATTTCGCAGACGACGGAGGCGCGGGAGATTTCGGCAAAGGAGACGGGGATGCCGAGGGCGGGGCTGAGGGTTCCCCAGCGGCCGGGGCCGATGAGCATGAGGCCGCGGTCGGCGGGGGGGTGGAGGCGGTTGAGGCGGCCGATGAGGCGGGCGACGGCGTAGCGGTCGCGTTCGGGCAGGGCGGCGTAGCGGTCGGTGGCGACGTAGATGATGCGGGAGAGGGGTTGCTCGCGGGAGACGCCGATGACGGCGCCGTGGGCGGCCAGGAGGGGGTCGGCGCCGGGGCGGGCCGGGGGGGCCGGGGCGGGGCCGGGGCGGCGGATTTGAAAGGTGCGGCACTGGAGGAGGTGGATGCGGTAGGAGCCGTCGCCGAGGAAGTTGAGGGTGAACTCGATGTCCACGGGGTGCTGGTAGGCGGCTTCGAGCAGTTCGAGCATCCGGCGCAGGTCGCGCGCGACGGGGGTTTCGCGCAGCAGGCGGTCGAAGGTGATCAGGGGGTAATCGCGGGCGGCGCGGGTGAGGTAGAGGTCGAGGGGGAAGTCGGCGCCGGCTTCGATGACTTCTTCAAAGGGCAGGGAGACGAATTTGTCGTCCTGCAGGTCGAGGCAATCCATGCGGCGCTGGGAGTGCTCGCGCACGTCGTCGAAGTCGGCTTCGGGGCGGCGGGCGGGGGCGTTGAGCGCGACCAGGCGGGTGTAGTCGTCGTCGCTGCGGTCCACGGCGCGGGTGCCGAGGCCGAAGACCAGGCGCAGGACGCCGGCCTGGGGGAGGATGTCCGGGTGCCAGGCGTAGGGGTTGAAGGAGAGGCCGACGCCGGCGGCCTGGGGGTAGTAGTAGCGGCCGTTGGGGGCGCCGCTGACGCGCATGATGAGCAGGGCCATGCGTTCCTCGCTGTCGAGCAGGCCGCGCCGCTGGCGGTAGAGGAGGGCCTGCTCGTCGAAGACGCTGGCATAGACGCGGCGGACGGCGTCCAGCAGGCCCTGGCGGCGCTGCTCGCGCGAGCCGCGGTTGGCGACGAAGACGCTTTCGTATTTGCCGGAGAAGGCGTTGCCGCGGGCGTCTTCGAGGATGGAGCTGGAGCGGACGATGTAGGGGGATTCGCCGAAGTAGTCCAGCAGGCCCTGGAATTGTTCGAGGATGGCGGGGGGGAAGTGGCCGGTTTGGATGCGGCGGCGGCCCTCGGCCAGGCCCTGGAGGAAGGTGGCGGGGTTTTTCTGCTGTTCGCGCAGCCACCAGACATCGTTTTGCACCAGGAAGGTGACGAACACCTCGGCGCCCACGAAGAACGAGTCGTGCGCCTCCAGGCGGCGGGCCAGCTCGGGGTCGTGCGCGCGGATGATGGCGCGGGCGACGAGCATGCCGAGGGTTTTGCCGCCGACGGAGCCGATGCCGATCATGCGGTCGCGGAGGGCCAGGAAGTCGTCGAGGGTGAGGTAGCGTTCGACCAGGCCGGCGATGCCGGAGCGATGCACGCGCAGGGCGCGGCGGAGCTGGCGCAGCAGGTCGTCCGCGCGCCCGGGCGGGGCGCGGCCGGCGCGGGCGTCGGCGGCGGCGGCCTCGGCTTCGCGGAACAGGATCCGCCAGTGGCCGGCGCGGCGGTCGCCCTGGAGGCGCGGCCACTGGGTGCGGGCGAGGATGGAGGCGAGGACGGCGCTTTCCCGGACCGGGAGGAAGCGGTCGGCGCTGCGGACGTGGAGCGTGTTCATCACGTCGCGGGAGCGGTGCTGGACTTTGACGGGGCGGATGTAGAGGCGGCCTTCGAGGCGGAACACGTCGAGCTGGTAGCGGGTGGCGCGGTGGATGGGCTCGAGCGCGTAGGCGGAATGGCGGTCGCGGTAGAGGGCGAAGTAGGCCACCGCCCCGAGCGCGGCCAGGCGCGGGCAAACCAGGTGGAAGAAGTTGCCGAGGCTTTGGTCCGACAGCCAGTGTTCGGCCAGGTCCGACAGGCAGTCGAAGACATAGCGCGCGCCGGGGGGGGCGGATTCGATCACGGCGTGGGTTTCGCGCATCAGGGCTTCGAAGCCGCGGGCGGGGGTCAGGGGGTGGAGCTCGAAGCCGGCGCCGGGGGGGAGCAGCGGCGGGTGGCTGGCGAAGCGGAAATAGATTCGGCGGCTGGCGGCGGCGGCGGCGGCGGCGGCGTAGGGGGCCACGAATTCCTGGTAATCGGCGATGGTGTCCACCTCCCAGACGAGGCTGTCGCCCGGCTCGATGCCGCTGAGCACGGCGTCCAGACCCGGCAGGCCGGTGGTGGCGGGGAGGGGATGCGGCATGGGGAGCGGCCGCCTTCGGGGCCGGGGGGCGGGTTTAGACCAGGCCGTGGTCGAGCATGGCGTCGGCGACGCGGACGAAGCCGGCGATGTTGGCGCCCATGACGTAGTTGCCGGGGTGGCCGTAGTCTTCGGCGGTCTGGCGGCAGAGGTGGTGGATGTCCACCATGATGCGGTGCAGGCGCTGGTCCACTTCTTCGCGGCTCCAGGCCAGCCGCATGGCGTTTTGGGTCATTTCCAGGCCGGAGGTGGCGACGCCGCCGGCGTTGGCGGCTTTGCCGGGGCCGTAGAGGATGCCGGCTTGCTGGAACAGGTCAATGGCTTCGGGGGCGGAGGGCATGTTGGCGCCCTCGGACACCAGGGTGCAGCCGTGGTTGAGGAGGGTGCGGGCGTCGGCGCCGGAGATTTCATTTTCGGTGGCGCAGGGGAAGGCGCAGTCGCAGGGGATGTCCCAGGGGCGCTGGCCGGGGAAGTAGCGGGCGCCGAAGCGCGGGGCGTATTCCTTGATGCGGCCGCGGCGGTGGTTTTTGAGTTCGAGCACCCAGGCCAGTTTTTCGGCGTTGAGGCCGTCCGGGTCGTGGATGGCGCCTTCGGAATCGGAGAGGGTCACCGGGCGGGCGCCGCATTGGAGCAGTTTTTCGATGGTGTATTGCGCGACGTTGCCCGAGCCGGAGACGGCGCAGGTTTTGCCCGCGAGCGATTCGCGGCGGGTTTTGAGCATTTCCTCGGCGAAATAAACCGCGCCGTAGCCGGTGGCTTCGGGGCGGATGAGCGAGCCGCCCCAGTTGAGGCCCTTGCCGGTGAGCGTGCCGGTGAACTCGTTTTGGAGGCGTTTGTACTGGCCGAACAGGTAGCCGATCTCGCGAGCGCCCACGCCGATGTCGCCGGCGGGGACATCGGTGTTGGGGCCGAGGTGGCGGAACAGGCCGGTCATGAAGCTCTGGCAGAAGCGCATGACTTCGTGGGGGGATTTGCCTTTGGGGTCAAAGTCCGACCCGCCTTTGGCGCCGCCCATGGGCAGGGTGGTCAGCGCGTTTTTGAAGATTTGCTCGAAGCCGAGGAACTTGAGGATGCCGAGGTTGACGCTGGGGTGGAAGCGCAGCCCGCCTTTGAAGGGGCCGAGGGCGCTGTTGAACTGCACCCGGAAGCCGCGGTTGACGCGCAGCCGGCCGGTGTCGTCCTGCCAGGGGACGCGGAAGAGAATCTGGCGTTCCGGCTCGACGATGCGTTCGAGGATTTGCGCGTCGCGGTAGTGGCGGTGGCGGTCGAACACGGGCGCGAGCGATTCGAGCACCTCGCGCGCGGCTTGGAGGAACTCCGGCTCGCCGGCATTGCGGCGCGCCACCTGTTCCAGGACTTCGGCGATATAGGGGTGCATGGGATTTATCGGTCGGCGGCGGTGAAGGTGGCCACCACGGGGCGGTGGTCGGAGCCGACGCCCCAGTTGGGGAGGGTGAGGACGTAGGTCTGGTCGGGGAGCCATTCGCGCGCGAGGCCGGGGCTGAGCAGGAGGAAATCCAGGCGGCTGTAGCTGTCGGTTTTGCCGTAGAAATGCGTCCAGGTGACGTTGCGCGGGTCCCAGGCGGGGTTGGGGCTGGGGGTGTTGTCGCCGTTGCGCTCGGCCGGGCGCGTGTCCACCAGCTTGAAGCGGCCCCGGCCGATCACCGCCCGGGTGGAGGGGGATTCCTTGGTGTCGTTGAAGTCGCCCGCCACCACGAGGTTGATGTCGGGGTTGGCGGCGAAGCGGTCGTCAATCTTCTGGCGCAGCAGCCGGGCTTCGGCCAGGCGCAGCTCCGCTTCGTCGGCGTCGGGGAGGGGGCGTTTGGATTTGAGGTGCGTGACCAGGAGGGTGAGGGTGTAGCGGGGGTTGACCTGGATGTCCACCTCGGCAAAGCCGCGGCTGACGTGGAAGCGGCGGCCGTGGAGCAGGAAGTTTTCGTTGGTGTGCGAGCGGCGGGCGGCGAAGGGAAAGCGGCTGAGGACGGCGACGAAGATGTTGGTGTCCCAGCCCGCGACGTGCTCCCAGTGGGGCAGGTCGAGGCCGCCGGCTTTGAGGGCGTCTCGCAGTTCGAGCAGGGCGCTGGGGCGGCCCATTTCCTGCACGGCGAGCACGTCGGGTTTGAGGGCGAGGATGCTTTCGCACACCTTGGCGCGGGCGGCGGCGGGTTTGGGGGAGCGGGTTTCGGTGGGCGCGTCGAGATAGTTTTCCACGTTGTAGGTGGCGACGCGGAAGGTTTCGGCCCCGAACGCGCCGGCGCCGCCCAGCAGCGCCAGCAGGGACCCCGCATAGCAACCAAGGCGTAATAACATAATCCAGTTCACGCTAATACGCCGCCCCGGCGGGCGTGTCAAAAGATTTTGCGGCGGTTCCGGGCGAATGGGTGCATCTTGACACTGTCCTTAAGCCAGGGGGTAACGGTTCCTCGACCGGCATAACACCACTATGCAAGCCGAGTCATTATAGGAAACCAACATCGTCCATATCCCAACCGTTTCCCCGTCTGGCGGACCTCGAACGAGCGGTCGTGGCGGAAGCCCGCGAATGGGGACGCCAACGACTGGAGGAGCGTCTGCAAGCACTCGCCGACAGGAGCGGCGAGGTTTTTCCCCCTCCAGCAGCGACGGCGCAGGCCCGTTACCCTGCGCCGCGAACTGGGCGCGGTAAAACTGGGGGTTGATTAGGGCCGGGATCCGGTTACGGGTCAGTGGGGTTGTGCGTTGCGGCGGGCCTGGGGGTTGGGCCCGCATCAGAAGATCACCCCTGGGTACGCCGAGAAGCTTTGCTTCACGGTGACGGCTACCGGTTCGGATGAGGCGGCCGCGCAGGGGGCCAGCCGATGGGCGGGCGGCATAGACGACGCGACGCGGCATGCGCTGGTACAACGGGTCGGTGCCCGTGCCGAGCGCCCAGCGCGGAGCCGGTATGAACCGCCGCCGCAGGAACGTTTGGCGCGGCGGGGCCGCACGGAGTTGGGCGTGATCATGGTCGGCGGTTGCCCAGTGCGCTATCGCGGAGCGGGGTGGGGTAAAAAGAAGACCCAACAACTGCGCGTCGAAGGGCACGAATTGAAGTTGGGCCTATTCTACCGCCACGCGGCGGCCGCCCGTACCGAAGCCGGACGCGGCATTTTGAGTGATAAGGTGGGGGTTAGTTGGCAGGACCCGGCGATGGGGTTGGGTCAGCGGCGGCACTGGGAAGCCCCGCGAGAAGGGCTGGGACGTGCCCGGAACGTGCGGTTCTTAGGCGATGGAGCCGAATGGGTGTGGAACCTCAAAAAGGATCGGTGGCCGAAGGCGCTGGAACTCTTGGATTTCTATCACGGCAGCCAGCACCTGTGGAGCTTGGGACGCGCCTTACGCGGCGAAACCCAACCGGCGCTTTCACGCGGGGTCAAACCTCTGCGGCATAAACTGCGCCGGGGCCAAGAACAAAAAGCCCTGCGCCAGATGGCGCGGTTTCGGCACCCCCGGGGCGAAGTTGGCGAGATCATTCGGCGGGAGCAGAACTCCTTTCAAAGCCATGCGGAACGGGTGCACTACCAGCGGATGGCCCGCCGCGGATGGCCGATCGGCTCTGGCGCGGTCGAATCGGCTTGTCGGCAGAAGCAAACCCGCTTCAAACGTTGCGGGCAGTTCTGGACCCCAACCGGGCTCCGCAACCTCTGCGCGCTCGATGAAGCCCGCCGCAACCACCCCTGGGACGAGCTTTGGGCCTCCAACTAAGGACAGTGTTCTGATGCACCCCGGGCGAAGCATTTTACATCGCCGCCGGCATCGGTTAGATTGGGCGCATGTTCAAGCCAAATGAGAATGGCGCCCCGCGCGCGCGCGTCCGCCGCGCCGCCGCCGGGGCCGGGCGCCGCCGCCTGCCGCGCCGTCCGGGGCGCGGGGCCGCCCGGGGCGGGCGTCCGGGCCGGGCCGCGCCGGCCCCGCTGCACGACAAGCAGAACGAGCGGGATCACCGGGAGCTGCGCATTGACCAGGTGGGCGTGCGGGGGCTGCGGTTTCCCATCCAGGTGCGCGACAAGGCGCGGCTGGTGCAGAACACCGTCGCCACGATCGGCATGTTTGTGGATTTGCCCCCGGAGTTCAAGGGCACCCACATGAGCCGGTTTATCGAGGTGCTCAACGCGCATGGCAATATCATCCACGTGGAGAACCTCACCGCCATCCTGCGCGCCATGCAGGCGAAGTTCCAGGCGGAGACCTCCCGGCTGGAAATCGAGTTCCCCTATTTCATGGTGAAGCAGGCGCCGGTGACCGGCATGGAAAGCGTCATGGACTACCAGGCGCGGTTCGACGCCATGGCGCGGCGGGAGGAAATCCGGTTTTTGCTGACGGTCAAGGCGGGCGTGACCACCCTGTGCCCTTGCTCGAAGGCGATTTCGGACTACGGGGCCCACAGCCAGCGCGGCGAGGTGACGGTGCAGATCCGGTCGCGGAAGGCCGTGTGGATCGAGGATGTGATTGCCCTGATCGAGAGCTCCGCCAGCGCCGAGTTGTATGCCTTGCTCAAGCGGCAGGACGAGAAGGCCGTCACCGAGCATGCCTACACGCACCCGGTGTTTGTGGAGGACCTGGTGCGCAACGTCGCGCTCAAGCTCAACGCGCTTCCCGAGGTGACGTGGTACAAGGTGGAGGCGGAAAACCAGGAAAGCATCCACCACCACAACGCCTACGCCTGCATCGAGAAGCATTGATCGCCCGGCCGGGGCGGGGCGGGCGGGGCCGGGTTGGCCATGCCGGCGGCGCGGCGCGGTTTGTTCAACGCGGCGGAGGTTTCGCCGGGGGTTCGACGCGAAAGTACGCGGCGGCGGCGCGGCCGGAAGCCAGTTCCCGCGCGTGAATCCGCCACAGCCCGGGGCGATCATTGGGGGCGATGGCGAGGCGCAACTGCAACCGCCCGTCGCGGGCGCCGTGGAAGCCGCTCCACTCGGCTTCGGCTCCGGCGGGATCGCTAATTTCCACTTGCAGCGGCACCACGGCATTGAGGGGTTGGCCGTCCGCATCCACGACCGATATGCCGCACGGGATTGACTGTCCGGCCACCGCCTGCCGGGGGGCTTCAATGCGCACCCCGGCGATCGCGGCGGCGGTGACCATCAGCACGCAGCCCTCCCCGGGGCCGAACTCGCGGCGGATTTGCAGGGGGCTCCGGCCGGGGATGGGTTCAAGCTCGCGTCCGGCCGCCAAATCATAAACGTGCCCGCGGGGCCGGGCCAGCGAGAGGGTGGCCTCCGTGGGCAGGCCGTTTTCCATCACCAGGCCATGCTGGCCGACGTAGTCGCCAAACTCGCGCCGGTCGTTTACGGCGAACAGGTAGTCCGTGCTGCCATAGGCGCGGCAGCGGGTCACGACGTCCGGGGTGGAGGAGTCGGAATAAGGTTGATAACGATCTCCGAGCGCCGCCCGCAGCTCGGCCGCCTTGGCCATGAGCGCGGTGCGGTCTTGATCGGCTTTCCGCGTGCGGGTGTAGCTTGGGATGACCACGTCCGCCGTGATCGCCGGGCATAACCGCTCGTCCGCAACCACGATTCCCCCGGCTTGTTGAAACGCCCTCACCCGCGATACGACGCGGGCAGTCAGCACGTCGCAATCCATCATCACCAGGATGCGGAAACGATCAAGCCCGCCGCGGGCCACGGTTTCGTCGAACACGATTTCCGGCTGAAGCCGCGCCCACAGGAGGGCCTGGTAAGCGTCCCCGGCCCAGCCGTTTCCCCAGCCGTAAGTGCCGCGCCGCGCGAACATCTGGGAGGCGAAACTTTCCAGGAAGGCCACGTCGGCCGGGCGGTCCGGCACCTGCAGGAGCGTGGGGCCGAGCGGCTCGACCACCGCTTTGATCAACCGGCGCAGTTCGTGGCGGGTTTGCGGATGCGTGTAGCGATAAGCGCTTTCGCCGGTATCCGGCACCAGTGATCCCCAGCCGTGATACATGATGCCTTGCACCGGGCGCGCGAGCTTGGTCCAGAACGCCTCGCGCAGGTGCATCGGCGCGATCGTGAGAAACGCGGCGTCGGGCTCCGTGTCTTCCCAGGGGGAGCGGGCTCCTTTCCGAACTTCGTCTCCTTTGGCCAGGGGCGCGGTTTGCGAGCGATACCAGATGATCTGCGTCATCTTCATGACCCGTTGCGGATGAGCGGCGCCGCGGGCCATGGCCAGCAACTCATCCGTCGCCAGCCCGATGCGGATCGGGTCCGGGTAGGAATAGGTCCATTGGGAGATGACATCCACCTGGCCGCCGCTGCCATACACGCTGGCCACGCGCACGGCCGGGTCATGAAACGTCCACGGATCCGGGCGGCCGGTGGATTTCAGCCCCCGGTGCAGCTCGGTGTTCAGCCGGTTCCAGCCGTCGCCCTCCTGCCAATACCAGGCCAGGAAACGCAAGAGCGGGTGGTCATCCGGAATCACGCGGTCGGCCGGAAAATCTTTGAGTTGGGTGTAATCCACGCCGCGTTTGCCGGGAGTTTCGACCGGATAATCCTGTCCGGTGGCCTGGCGGCAAGCCGCGCGGTCATGCGCGTGATAACAGACATCCGCCCCGTCCCGAACCTCGGTGTGCAGGAGCGCGGCTTGCCAGGCGGGGAACTTCCCGTAGGCCTGGGCGACGGAAGCGCCGACGTTGAAACAGAAAGGGCGCAGTTCCGGCGCCGCCGCGCACAGCGACGGTTTCCCGTCCGGGGGTTTTCCGTTTTTGCCGATTCGCCGGAGTTCGGTCCGGGACTCCGCCGCCCAGCGCCCGGGCGATAAGGAGGCAAGCACGCCCAGGTCATTGGCCAATGCGGTGTTGAGCATGCGCTTGACGGCCGCCACGTTTTCCGGTTTGTCCGGAGCGGCGGGCTTGCCGGCGTCATAGATTGCGCCCATGTCCGCTCCGAACCCGAGACAGTGCGTGAACCCGATTTCCTTCAGGCGCGGCAGTTCCTTGATCACGTTTGCCGCGCCGTAAATCCCCCACATGACGACGGGCATGCGCGGCGGTTTCCGGGCCGTCAGGGTGACCGGGAACGTTTCCTCGCCCGCGCCGGGCATTTCGCCGCCCATTTCAAGCCGCGCCTGCACCGCGTATTCACCGGGGCGGAGCGAAGTGTCGAAGGGCACCTCGATCCGATGCGACTGGCCCGAGGCCAGGGCGGGCAAGGACACGCGCTGCAATTCCGCGCCGTCCAGCGCGAATACGACGGAGGCTCCGTTCAGGGGGGCGCGCTGCCGGTTCACCACGGAGAACGCGAGCGCCGGCGCCGGCTCCATGCGCACGAACACGTTGCGGTCCGATTCATACGTCACCGAGGCGGGGCGGAACTCCAGCACGCCCCGGCAAATCCGCACCTGCGTAATAAAGCCCGGAAAACCATGATACAGGCTGCCGATGCGGTCGCCGATAGAAAGCGGGTGCGGCCCGGGAGCCACCCCGGCCCGGCCCGGCCGGGTCGCTCCGCCCAGCGCCGCGCCATTCCGATAAAAGCTCCCCGTTCCCGCGCCGTCGTACGTGAAGGCGATGTGGCACCACTCGTTCGTAGCGTAGAGGGCCGGGGAGGAGACGTAGGTCTCCGAGTCCTGGCCAAAACCGAGCCGCATGCTTAGCCGGCGTTGGCCGGTCGCGTCCGCGGCGCCCAGCACCAGTTGGTAATCCGTATGGGCCACGTATTTCTTATCCACCAGGAAGGCTTCGGGATAGCCGTCAATTTCCGGCTTGGGTTGAATCCACAGTTCCAGCGTGAACGCCCCGGGGGGTGTGAGCCCGGGAGAATTGGGAATCACGGCTGCGTGCCGTTTGTCCTCAATCGGGTAGCCGCGAAAGGACTCGAGGCACGGCCCAAACTTGCCGCCGGGCGCAATGACGGCTCCCTGCAAAGTGGCGTTCCGCCCTTGGGCCGATCCGTCCCGGGTATCCCGGAACATCCACAGGCCCATTACGTTTGTTCCGGTGGCATCGTCCCCGGAATACGCTTGTTGCCAGCGCTCGCACAGTCGCGCGGCTTGCGCCGGCGCGGCCCATTCCAGGAACGCCACCACACCAACCAGGGCAAGTTTCTGATATCGTTTCATTGGGCTGCCGAGTTGTCTCACGGGTAATGTTCCCCGGGGCGGGGGGCCGCCAGGTCTTGGTTGACTCACGATCCAGGTTACCCGGGACAGTGAAGAATATCTTCAGCCTGGCCTCAATCCTTTTCTCCAGGGCAAAGGGGTCCGGCGCGGCGTGTGGGGCGCGCAGCCGGGCCTGGGTTGGTTTGGGGATTTGAGGGCTTTCCCGCAGTCGTTGACGAGAGAGGCGCGGTTTCTTTTCATCGGGCTTGATGGTCTTGCTTCGCAAATTCTTGAAGATTGTTGTGGCGTGGCGGCCCGGTTCTGCTATATTCCACAGCTCTCGAAGGGACGCCCGGCGTTCCGAGCGAGGCGGTCAGGAACCGCAGTTTGAGTGAACCGAGCAGTTTCCGGTGTGAGTACGAAAAAGAAAAAAGCGATTAAGAAGGCCAAGCCGCTCCCCAAAGCGCGCCCCAAGCCGCGTCCCAAGGCGCGTCCCAAGGCGCGTCCCAAGGCCGCGCCCCGGGCGCGTTCGAAGCCGCATGGCGCGGCCACGGCCGCGGCCATTTTGGGGCGGCCCGCGTCGGCCGGTGTGAAAAAGGGCGGCATGATCGCGGTCAAGCCCCAGTGGGCGAAATACTACGTTCACCTGCTGGAATTGCGCGACCAGTTGACCCGCCAGCGCGATGGCCGGGCCAGGGAATCGGCCGAGCAGATCGCCAGTTACAGTTTGCACATGGCGGATTCCGGCACGGATAACTTTGACCGTGATTTTGCGTTGAGCCTGCTGTCCGCCGACCAGGACGCGCTTTACGAGATTGACCAGGCGCTCAAGCGCATTGAAAAGAACACGTACGGCATCTGCGAGCTGACGGGCAAACCCATTCCCCCGGCGCGCCTGGAGGCCATTCCCTGGACGCGCTTTACCGTGCAGGCCCAGGCCCAGCTCGAACGGGAGGGCGCCTTGCGGCAGCGCCGCCTGGCCTCGCTGGGCTCCGTGGATGCCGCCGGCGCGGCGGAGCCCGAGCCCGAAGACGAAGACGCCGAAGAGAAATCCAAAGAAAAGGAATAATCATGCCCCGAGAAATCATTACGCTGGAATGCACCGAGGCGCGCAAGGAGGGCAAATCCCCTTCCCGCTATACCACGACTCGGAACAAGAAGCTCAAGCCCGAAAAGATGCAAATCAAGAAATACAACCCGGCATTGCGCCGGCACACGCTTCACCGCGAAATCAAGTAGCCACGATTTATGCCTCGCAAGACTCGCACCGATAAACCGGACAAACGCGGCGGGCGCAAGCGCTCCGCCTACGGGGAAACCCGCGCCCCGCGGCCCAAGCCCAAGATTGATTTCACGCTCGATACGCTGGATTACAAGAATGTTGCGCTGTTGCGCCAGTTTGTGACGGACCAGGGACGCATTTTGCCCCGCAAATATACCGGGTTGCCGGCGCATTACCAGCGGCGGCTCAATTGCGCCATCAAGCGCGCGCGGCAGATGCTGCTCATGAAGTAGGGAAAAAAAAGCCACGCCGGCGGCGTGGCAGATTCATTTATGGGGAGATCCCGGGGTCGCTAGGTTGCTTCCCGGGCAGTCCACTCTCCCAACTGCAGGTATTCCTTGATCTTCCGGCGTTCGTAGCGATGTTTGAGGGATTTCTTGGGTCGGCTATCCGACTTGCGGAAAGAGTGTTTGGGGTTTTGGACTGCTTCACCGATGTGTTCCAGCGATTTAGTCATAGCATTGTTTATTGATTGAGGTTTAGCCAAGCCAGAAGCGTGCCATTCCCCCCTGCGCGATTTGTCCGATGGTAGGTTAAACAGGACATAGGCCGCTGCTGACGCTTTCAATATAAGACATCTTCCGTCCTTTTTCATTCAAATATTGTTTCCCTCCCCCGCGGGCCTTTCCGGCCCGGGCCGGACCCTCCCGCCGCGGTTCCGTCCGAAAAACAGCCACCCGGTGCGCTTGCCCCGGCCGGAAGCAGCCCGGGTGGGCTGCGGGGGGACGCGCGGCTGGCAGGTGAAAAAAAAGGGGGCTAGCCGGTCTCTGGGACCAGCGCGCCGCATCCGGGATTTCGGGGCCGCCCTGGCTTCAGCGTGTCCGCTGGTTGAGCGGGTCGCCGGGGGGCGGTTCAGGGTTTGGGCTTGGGTTTGGCCGCCGGGACGCCGGACACGTCGTGCGGCGGCTGTTGAACGGCGTATTGGTCGTCGTCCTTGACCTCCTTTTTGAGGCGGTAAAGCTCGGCTTTGAGGCGTTCGGCCTGTTTTTTGTGGGCCGGGTCGTAGTAGAGATTATGCAGCTCGGCCGGGTCCTGGACGAGGTCGTACATTTCCCACTGATCCGTCTTCCAGAAGCAGATCAGCTTTTGGGTTTCGGTGCGCAGGCCGTAGTGGGCCCGGGTGTTGTGGTTGCCGGGGTCGTGGTAGTAGCGATAGTACCAGCTCGTGCGCCAGTCGGCGGGCCGTGATCCCTTGAACAGCGGCACCAGGCTGCGGCCCTGCATATCCGGCGGCGGGCGTTGCCCGGCTAATTCCATAAAAGTGGGGGCAAAGTCGGGGTTGATTGCCATAGCCGCCTGGGTTGACCCGGGCTTGATTACCCCCGGCCAGCGGACCAGGAAGGGCATCCGGATGGATTCCTCGTACATGAACCGCTTGTCGTAGAGGCCGTGGTCGCCGAGGAAGAATCCCTGGTCGCTGGTGTAGATTACCACGGTATTGGTGGCCGCGCCGTTCTGGTCCAGCCACGCAAGCAGCCGGCCCACGCTGTCGTCCACCGACTGGATGCAGGCCAGGTAGTCCTGCAGGTAGCGCTGGTATTTCCAGGCGCGGAGTTCCTCGCCGGCCAGTTTCCGGGTCTGGCCGTTGATGACCGTCTCGATTTCCATCGGCGCGACGTCCAGCCATTTGTTGCGCTCCGCCACGCTCAGGCCGGCGGGGGGTTCGAGCTTGAGATCGCGGCGCGTCAGATCTTCCAGGACCTTCTGGCGGCACTCGCGGATGGCGTCCGTGCGGGTGGTGTAGTCATCGCGCAGCGTCGCGGGTTCGGGGATGAACTTGCCGGCGAACTGCGCGCGGTGTTTTTCATCCGGTTCCCAGGGGCGGTGGGGGGCTTTATGGTGGCACATCAGGAAGAACGGCTTGTCCGGGGGCCGGTTCCGGAGGAAGTCCAGCGCCAGGTCGGTGATGAGGTCGGTGACGTAGCCTTTGCGGACGTGGCGGCCGTCGGGGGTGAGGAAGGCGGGATCGAAATAGGCGCCCTGGCCCGGCAGCACGATCCAGTGGTCGAATCCCGTCGGTTCGCTGCCCAGGTGCCATTTGCCGATCATGCCCGTGTAATACCCCGCCTTTTGCAGGTACTTCGCCACGGTGGGCTGCGAGCCGTCGAAGCGGTTGAAGGTTGGCACGCCGTTCAGGTGGCTGTATTTGCCGGTCAGAATCGTTGCCCGGCTCGGGCTGCAGATCGAGTTGACGGCAAAGCAATTGGCAAAACGCATTCCCTCCCGGGCCAGCCGATCCATGTGCGGCGTCTGGTTGACGCGGCTGCCGTAGGCGCTGATGGAGTGCGCGGCGTGGTCATCGGACATGATGAACAGGATGTTGGGGCGGGCGGGGGAGGATTGGCCGAGCGCCAGCGTTAGCGGCAGCAGCCAGGCTGACAGGGCCGCGGGCAGGAGAGGTTTCATGCTGCCGATTTTACCCGCCTCCCGGCGGGGGACAACCCTGAATTTGCGGCGTCAGCAAATCCGCGTGTTCTTTGAGCCAGCGTTCCGCCTCGCGGTAGTTCGGGCAGAGGCGGGCCACTTCCGCCCAAAACCGCCGGGAATGGTTCATTTCCCGGAGGTGCGCCAGTTCATGCAGCACGAGGTAATCGCGGACCCAGGGTGGTGTCTGCACCAGGCGCCAGTTGAGGGAGATGGTGCCGCGGGGCGAACAGGAGCCCCAGCGCGAGCGCTGGCTGCGGATGGTCACGCGCCGCACGGACAAATGATGCCGGGCGGCCAGTTCGCGCACGCGCGCCGGAAGTTCGAGCGCCGCCAGCCGCCGCAGGTGTTGCTCGACGGCCGGGCGCAAATCGCCGTCCATCCCGGCTACGGGGACGGCCTCGGTCCCGAAGCGGATGACGTTTCCCGCGTCCGTGCGCGCGGCCTCCAGGCGCACGCGCTCGCCCCGGAAGAGGAACTCGGTTCCCGCCGGCCAGCGCGCCGGGGGCTGCGGCGCGCGGGCCTGCCGCAAAAGCTGCCGCTCGATCCAGGGCGCGCTCCGGGCCGCAAAACGCTGGGCCTCCGCCACCGAGCCGCCCCGGGGCACGGTGACGCGAACCGCGCCGTCCGCGCGCAGGCGCAGGACATAGCGCCGCGCCCGGCGGTGGCGGACAAACCAGAGCCGCACGCTCCGGGAACCGACCGCCACCCACGCCGACGCCGGTGCGGCGGGCGGGGGGCGGCACCAGGGCCATTCCAGTTGCACTGTTGATTTTATACCATGCGGCCGGGCTTGGGGCAGCAATCAATCGCAACCCGGAGGGCGGGCTGTGCCGGTGGGCGGAGATTCGGCTTGTCCTGGCGGGGCGGCCTGGGGCTTTATCGTTGCATGCACTGGATTTATCTGGCCGTCGCAATCGTCTCCGAAGTCATCGGCACCGCCGCCCTTAAAGCCGCGCAGGGGTTCACCCGCGGGGTTCCCACGCTGCTCGTGGTAACGGGCTACGGCATTTCTTTTTACTTTCTTTCGCTGGTTCTGCGCACCATTCCCCTGGGCGTTTCCTATGCCATTTGGTCGGGCGTTGGCATTGCCCTGGTGACTCTGGCCGGCTGGTTTATTTATGATCAGCGCCTCGATCTGCCGACGTTCCTGGGCATCGGGCTTATCATTGCCGGCGTGATCGTAATCAATGTCTTCGGCCAGTCCGCGGCGGCCTGAACTGGCGCCCGGTCCCCGCCGCCGTCGGCCGTTACTTCAACGGCAGGTAAATCTCTGTTTTCAGGTTCTCCGGCCGCGTGTGTTCCGGCGAGTTCAAATACCGTTCAAAGCACGGCACGTCCCGCAATTCTTCGCCGCTGCCGGGAAGCCACTCCCCAAAAATATGCTGGTAGGCCCCCAGCAGATTCTCATACGGCCCCCGGTGTAGAAACACCACGTAGCGCCCGCCAGCGATGGTCTGCACGCCCACCTCCCCTTCCGGCGTCACCGGCCGGTCCACCGTGCGGCCCCCAGGTTAGCCCGTTCGGGCGTCCTTTCCGGGAAAGGGTATTGGGTCACGGTTTGCGGGGAGTTGTTTTTCGGCGCGCGCCGGGCGGGATTTCATCCCCGGCGGGCGCTTAAATACTTTGACCCCTTTCGCAACTTTCCCTACTCTGGTGTGTATCAAAACAGTAAAGACGGCATAGATGGCGTGGTGATAGATGGCTTTTTTATCGCTCAAGCAGTTTTTAGCCCAGGTGGGCCTGGCCACTCCCGAGCAGTTCGATGAATGGAACAAGGCCTGGAAGGTGGCGGTGGCCAGCGGTTCGCAGGAGCCGCTGCTGGCATTTATTTGCCGGGAGCGGGGGCTGGCGGAGGATGTTTTTCTCCAGCAGTTGGCCCACAAGCTCCAGTGGCCGTATTTGGACCTGCCCCGGGTGACCATCCCCGCCGAGGTGCGGAACCGGATTTCGACCAAGGTCGCCTTCCAGCACACGGTGCTGCCGACGCAGGCCGGCGAGGGCGGGCTGCAGGTGGTGGTGAGCAATCCGTTTGACGCGGCGATGCTGAACGCGGTGCGCTTCGACGCGCGCGGCCCGGTGCAATTTGCGCTGGCGCCCAAGGCGGAAATCGAAAAGGCGCTCAAGAAATACTACGGCGTCGGGGCCGAGACTCTGGATGAAATGGCGGAAGACGAGCCGCTGGAACTGCTGGTGGGCGAGCAGAAGGAAATCACCGAGGGGGACCAGGAGGCCAGCGTCATCAAGTTCGTCAACCAGGTGATCTGGGAGGCGTTCAAGGACCGCTCGACGGATATCCACTTCGAGCCGGCGGAGGATGAGCTGCGCATCCGCTATCGCATTGACGGAATCCTGCACCAGACGCCCATGCCGCCGCAGCTCAAGCGCTACCAGGCGGCGCTGATCTCGCGCATCAAGGTAATGTCGGGCATGAACATCGCCGAGAAGCGCCTGCCCCAGGACGGCCGCATCAATGTGCGCATCAAGGGGGAGGAGATTGACATCCGCGTTTCGACGGTGCCGACGGTTTACGGCGAGAGCGTGTCGCTGCGGTTGCTGACGCGGGGCAAGATTTTCCTGAGCCTGGACAAGCTGGGGTTTTCGCCGCTGGAGGAGAAGGCCATCCGCGAGATCATCGTCAAGCCGCACGGCATCTTCCTGGTCACCGGGCCGACCGGTTCGGGCAAGTCCACCTCGCTCTACGCGTTTTTGAGCACGATCAACTCGGTGCATAAACGCATCATCACCATCGAGGAGCCGGTGGAATACGAGTTGAAGGGCATCAACCAGATTGCGGTGCGGCCGGAGATCGGGCTGACGTTTGCCATGGGGCTGCGGCATATCCTGCGGCAGGACCCGAATGTGATCATGGTGGGCGAGATTCGCGACCTGGAGACGGCGGAGATTGCGATTCGCGCGGCGCTGACGGGGCACCTGGTGTTCAGTACGCTGCATACCAATGACGCGCCGAGCGCGTTCACGCGGTTGATTGATATGGGCATCGAGCCGTTCCTGGTCGCCTCTTCGGTGGAATCGGTCATGGCCCAGCGCCTGGTGCGGACCATTTGCCCCCACTGCAAGCAGGAGCAGAAGGTCGAGAAGGATTATTTGCGCCGGATTGGATTTCCGGAGCACGAAATTGAGACGGCGAAGTTCTGGCACGGGGTGGGGTGCGAGGATTGCCGACAGCTTGGCTACCAGGGGCGCATGGGCATTTATGAACTGCTAATCCTCAACGAGTCGCTGCGCCCGCTGATTCTGAACCGGGCGCCGGCGTCCACGATTGCCCAGCAGGCCATCGAGTTTGGCATGCGCACGCTCCGCACTGACGGCTGGAACAAGGTCCGGGCCGGGCAGACGACGATCGAGGAGGTGCTGCGCGTGACCCAGATCGAGGAGCATCTTGACGCGCTGGCCGAGGATCGCAAGGTGGCGGCGGGGATTAAGCGGTGAAGACCTGGCGAACCATCACGGGCGGCGGCGGGTGCAGGTTTTCTTTCTGCGCGCTTTTCGGCCGGGCCGGAGGGCGATTGATCGCGGCCGCGCTTCTGGGTTTTGGGCTGGCTGGTTGCGACCCGGCGCCACATTCGGCCGCCCCGCCCGCGGGCACCAACGCGGCGGCGCCGCGTCCCGCCGCCGGGTCTCCGGCAACGGCGTTACGGACGCCGGGCGCGCGAACCAATGCGCCTGCCGTCGCCGCGCCGGCAACTGCCCGGGTTCAGACGCCCGGCGCACCGCTTCCGCCCGCTCCCAAAGGCCCGGTGCCGCCGGCTCCCGCGCGGCCCGGGACCGGCACCAACGCCCTGGCGTCCGCCGTTCCGCCCGGGGTCGGCACCAATGCCGCTTCGGCGACGGGGGCGGGGTCTGGAATCGCCGATCAATTGCGCGCCCTGACGGCCAGCCGCGTGTTTTTCCCGGTCCTGGGGATTATTGTCCTGAGCCTTTGCCTGGTCGCGATGTGGGTCTGGAAACGAGTGAAGGCCAAAGAGCCAAAGCCCGCACGGGCCGAGCCAGCGGCGGCGGCGAAGACGGCGAGCCCGGCGGCCCGAAAGAAGCCGGGGAAGAGTTCGGTTCATTCCTGCAACGTGCTTCAGGTGGACGCGCAGGCGCGGCAGCTCTGGCAATTTGACGCCAAGGGGCGGAATTTCGTGCTGAACCGCGAGCATACGGTGCCGGCCGGCAAGGCGTTGCCGGCGTCCCTGGTGGCCAAGGATTGGCGGTCGCTGTTTCAACCTCGGCTCAACGTGGTCTGGCTGCCGCCGGAGCGGGTTTTTCTGCGGGTGGTGCAGTTGCCGGTCAGCGATCTGGACGAGACCCTCGCGATGGTGGAACTGCAATTGGAGCGGCTGTCTCCGTTCCCGGTCGCGCAAATCGTCTGGAGCATCCAGATCCTGCCGCCGGCCGAGGGCAATCTGCAGACGGTGATCGTGCTGATCGCGTCGCGCAACGAGGTGGAGGAGTTTCTCGGGGCATTGGAGGGGCAGGGGTACCTGGCCGACCGGCTGGAGCTGCCGTTGCTGGACCAATTGCAGGCGACCGCCATTACCGCCGACGGCGCCTGGGTTTACCCGGAACCCTCCGGGAGCCGGAATACGGCGCTGGTTGCCTGGTGGTATGGCGGGGTGCTGCAGAATCTCGGGCTGCTCACGCTGCCGCCGTCCGGGCGCCCGGAGAGCCTGCGGGAACAATTGCTGCAGATGGCCTGGGCGGGCGAATTGGAAGGCTGGCTGACTACGCCGCCCACCTGGCATTTGGTGGCCGATGGCCCGGCCGCCGCCGACTGGGAACCGCCGCTGCGCACGGGGCTGGCGCAGCCGGTCGAACTGGTGGAGCCCGTCACGGTGGCGGGGCTGGCCGCTTTGACGGCCACGCGAGCGACGCGGGCCGGGGCGCAGGCCAATCTGCTGCCCGAAGAGTATGCAACCCGCTACCGCCAGCAGTTTGTGGATCGCCTGTGGATGCGCGGGCTGGGGGCAATCGTCGCGCTTTACCTGGCGGGCGTGCTGATTTATTTCGCCCGGCTCCAGGTGGAACTTTATCGCACGCACGCCGTCGAGCAGCAGGCGGCCGAACGCGGGCCGATCTTCACCAACGCCCTGCAACTCAAAGCGAAACTCCAGGTCTTGAAAGACCGGCAGGACTTGAAGTTCGCCGCGCTGGATTGCTGGAAAGCGGTTGCCGAACTGCTGCCCGACGGGGTCACCTTGGAAAGCTACAACTTCAGCGAAGGGAAAAAGCTGACATTGAGCGGCACCGCGCCGGCGGACCAGACGAAATTGCTCACGGCGTTCCATGACGACATCCGCAAGGTGGCGCCCAACGGCCAGCTTTTATTCAACCCGAACACCCCGCCGCTGACCTGGGAGCGGCGGGGCGAGACGGTGAGCTGGCATTGTGTGCTCGAATTGCGACGGACGGAGGCGCTATGACGAGCTATCTGGATCGCCTTAACTTGCGCCCGTTTGAGAAGCGCCTGGTGGTCGTGGTGGGCATTGTCCTGTTTGTAGTGCTCAACATGTGGTTTGTGGTGCCGCATTTCTCCGATTTGAGCGACGCCCAGCGGCGGCGGGTTGAGGCGCAGAAGAAACTCGAGCGCTGGCAGGCGGAAATTGACCAGGCGCAGAAATACCAAGCGGGCATCAACACCTTCGCCCGGCAGGGCCTGGATGTGCCGGTCGAGGACCAGCAAAACCAGTTTGTGCGGGTCATTCAAGATCAGCAGTCGCAGAGCGGCGTAGGCATCCAGAGCCTGGGCCGGACCTCCACCCAGACCAACCAGTTCTTTCTGGAGCTGACCCAGTTGATTACCGTGCAATCCCAGGAAGCGCAGTTGGTGGACTTCTTGTATAGCCTGGGCGCCGGCGATTCGCTGATTCGCGTCCGGGACCTGTCGCTGAAACCGGATCCGCCGCGGCAGCAACTCAGCGGCATGGTTAAACTGGTGGCCAGTTATCAGAAGAACCCACCCCGGAAAACGGCGCCCGACGCCAAAACGCCGCCGGCGTCGGCCAAAATGGCAACTCCTTCTCCTACTCCCAATCCGTGAACGCGGTCTTTTTTGCTTTGCTGTTATTCGGTCTGCCTTTGTGGGCGCAATCTCCTCCGGTTGCCACGCCTCCGCCGGCGGTTGCGCCCGGAGATCCCGCCGCCGGGGTCGCTCCGGCCGCCGCCCGGTCACCCCTCGTCGTCCCCGAACCCCCGCTTCCGCCCGATATTGGCAGCCGCAGCCGGCGGGACACGAATACGACCCGGCGGCTCTCGACGTCCCGTCGTGTAGGGGTTGCCGCCGTCACCAATGCGCCGCCCACTGGAACGGGGGTCCGGCCGACTGAGCCCACTCCCGGTTCGGAGACGCGAGTTCGTCCGCTGGCGCCGCCGAGCACTCCCGCCCCGCAAGCCGTGAGCCGGGCGGATAATGTGGCCGGACCAACCGCAACCCCAACGGGAGTTATCACGCCCGCAGTGGGGCCGGCTGGGGCAGCCGTTCCCCCGGGACCGGGATCGGGGTTGCCATCGAGGGGTTCGGCTGCGTCATTGGAGGCGCCGTTGCCGGAGGGGATGATAGACTTTCGGGAAGCTGATTTGAAGCAGGTGCTGGATATCTACAGTGATATGGTTCAACGCACCGTGCTGCGTCCGGCGACGCTGCCGGCGCCGACGATTACGCTGAGCACGCGGGGGCATTTGACGTTGGGGGAGGGGATTCAGGCGTTGGAGGCGGTGTTGGCCCTTAACGGCATCGTCATGGTCAACGTGGGGGAGAAGTTTGTCAAAGCGCTGCCGGAGGCGCAGGGGATCAGTTCGGGGGCGCGCTTTGACACCAACAGCGCGGCGCAGATGCCGGAGTTGGGGCAGTATGTGACGCATATCGTGCAGTTGAAGTATGTGCGGCCGAGCGAGATGGTGGCGGTGTTGACGCCGTTTGGGAAGATTCCCAACGCGATTTTGCCGATCGACAGCAGCCAGATTTTGGTGTTGCGGGATTACACGGAGAACATCAAGCGGATGCTGGAGTTGATCGAGAAGGTGGATGTGGTGATACCGTCGGAGTATGTATCGGAAGTGATTCCGATCAAGTATGCGCAGGCGGTGGAGATCGCCAATGCGCTGAGCAGTTTGAGTTCCGGGGGCGGGGGAGCGACGGTGGGGAGCACGGGGACGGGGACCAGCCGGGGCAGCCGGAGCACGGGGATCAACCGGCCGGGCAGCATGACGGGGATGAGCGGGTATCCGGGGCAGCAGCCGATGACGGGGATGGCGACGCCGCCGGGGCGGGCGGGCACGCCGGCGGCGGGGGCGGGGGGGAGCACGTTTACGCAGCGGCTGCAGAACATCATCAACCGGGCGTCGCAGGAGGGGGAGATTCAGGTTTTGGGGCAGACCAAGATCATCTCGGACGAGCGGACCAACTCGCTGCTGGTTTATGCGACGCGGGAGGACATGAAAGTCATCAAGGAGATTGTGGGCAAGCTGGACGTGGTCCTGGCGCAAGTGTTGATCGAGGCGGCGATTATTGAGGTGACGCTGAGCGACAGCCGGGATTTGGGATTTAGCTATTTGCAGCGGCCGCAGCATACGGGCAAGTGGACGGGGGTGGGGGCGATCAACTATAATAACATGCTGCAGCCGGGGGGATTTGCGGGCGGGGGCGGGACCAACAACCCGGTGGGGCAGGGATTTAATTATTTGATGTCCTGGAACCAGGATTTGGATGCGACGGTGACGGCGCTGGCGTCGGACAGCCGGGCGCGGATCTTGCAGCGGCCGCGGATTCAGACCTCGCACAACGAGCCGGCGAGCCTGTTTGTGGGGGAATCGCGGCCGTATCCGACGTCCAGTTATTACGGGGGCGGGGCGTATGGGGGATATTCCTCGATCAACCAGTTGCAGATCGGGGTGACGCTGGAAGTGACGCCCTTGATCAACCCGGACGGGCTGGTGGTGATGGAGATACAGCAGCAGATTGACAGTTTTCAGGGCAACGTGACGATTCAGAACGTGGGGGATGTGCCGATTACCAGTTCCAAGATCGCCTCGACGAAGGTCTCGGTTCGGGATCATGACACGATTATCGTGGGGGGGTTGGTGGAGACGCAAAAGAACAAGAATGCGTCTGGGGTTCCGTATTTGAAGGACGTGCCGCTGCTGGGTTATTTGTTTCGGAGCACGCATGCGGCGGAGACGCGCAAGGAGTTGCTGGTGTTGATTCGGCCGACGGTGTTGCCGACGCCGGAGGTGGCGGCGCTGGCGGCGACGGCGGAGAAGAACAAGCTGCCGGGGGTACGGGAGACGGAGCACGAGTTGCGGACGGAGGAAATCCGCCGCCTCAAAGCCGCCGATAAAGCCGAAAAGGGAGGGAGACCGTAATCGGCAGCATGCCTTTCGGAGCGGTCGCGCGGAAAGAGTGAGAATATGTGCAACAGGATTCAGATAACGCCGAAGAGCAGGCGAAGCCACCCCTCGGCGGGGCAGGCCGCCGTCGCCATGCTTGTTCTGCTGGGAGCGTTGCTGGCCGGGGGGCTTCCGGCCGGAGGAGCAGTCCCTCCTGAAATAGACCCGGGCGCCCTCGAAGAAGACGACGGGACACTCGATTTCGGAGACCCCACGAACAACGGCAACCTGGTTTCCGATTGTTCCCAGTCGCAGATTCAGGAATTCCTTGCGGCTGTGCGGGAGGGCGGCACGGTGGAGCTTACGGATTGTCCCCGGCTGGTCTTGACGAACGCCGTCGCCATCACCACCGACGTTACCCTTCGGGGGGACGAAGACGGCAAGACAACCATTACGGGCAACAACCTGAGCCGGATGTTTACTGTTTATCCGCGCGGTTGCCTGACGCTGGAAAACCTGACGCTGCAGGGCGGGCTGAGTCGCTATGGCGGAGCCATTTATAATATGGCGGGCGGGCGGGTCGTATTGAATAATTGCCGCATCGTTGGCAACCAGGCCGTCGGCCGCAACGGAGTGAATGGCCGGAACGGCGATAATGACCCGAATTACGGAAAGAAAGGCAAAAGCGCATCTTCCGGGCAGTCGGGGGCGGGGGGCGGAATCTACAATCTCGGCAACCTGGAGGCGACCGATTGCCAATTTACAGACAATCGCGCCAAGGGTGGACATGGCGGCGACGGTGGTAATGGCGGCGAGGGGCGCTACCAGGGGGGCAACGGTGGCGACGGCGGAGATGGCGCCCTGGCTTTTGGCGGCGCCATCTACAGCGAGGGCAGGCTTTGGCTGACTAATTGCCAGTTCCATACCAACGCCGCCACGGGAGGCAACGGCGGCCGCGGCGGGAGCCCCGGGACGAGTGTTTTTGCCGGCTACGACGGCACGGGCGGCGCCGGAGCCGAGGGGTCGGGCGCGGCCATTTACAGCGCCGGTGGCATGGTGCTTTCCAATTGCGCCTTCTTTGGCAATACCGCCCGGGGGGGAAATAGCGCCGCGGCGGGCGAGGCGGGCGGCGGTTACGGCGTGAATGGCGCCGACGGCGGCTACAGTTATGGCGGGGCGGTTTGCCTGCTGGGCGACGGCCGGCTGATCCACTGCGATTTTGCCAACAATACCGCCGCTGGCGGCATGGGCGGCGATGGCGGCCCGGGGCGCTACGTCGCCGGCAATGGCGGGAATGGGGGCAAAGCTGTCGGCGGCTGCCTTTACAACTACGGCGGCGCCCGGCTCGTGGATTGTTTCTTGACGAACTGTGCGGCGATTGGCGGCAGTAACGGGGTCGGCGGAAGCGCCCCATTTGCCGGCAAAGACGGTCGCCCGCGAGGCGCTGATGATAAGTCTATGCGGGTCAGAGAATCGGAGACGATCCGTGCGGCCAGTTTGCCGGAAGGCGCGGTTCCGGCAGCTACGGGGGTTGCCACCGTTCTTCTCGCCGAACATCCCGTGGCTGCCGAGAGCGCCCGAAATACGCCGCCGCAAGCCGGTCTGTCCCCCGCTGACAGCAAGGCCGCAAACTTGCCGCCCGGGCTGCCCGCCAATCTGGTCGGAACCAATCTTCTCGTAAAACCCCGTGCTTCCACGGCGGAAACGAATGGCTCTCCCCCGGCGCTTCCGGCGGCAGGGAATCGTTCGCCATCCTCCCCAGGAGGCCCGTTTACACCCGTGGCGGGGCCGGCCGTTCCCCCGGGACCGGGATCGGGGTTGCCATCGAGGGGTTCGGCTGCGTCATTGGAGGCGCCGTTGCCGGAGGGGATGATAGACTTTCGGGAAGCTGATTTGAAGCAGGTGCTGGATATCTACAGTGATATGGTTCAACGCACCGTGCTGCGTCCGGCGACGCTGCCGGCGCCGACGATTACGCTGAGCACGCGGGGGCATTTGACGTTGGGGGAGGGGATTCAGGCGTTGGAGGCGGTGTTGGCCCTTAACGGCATCGTCATGGTCAACGTGGGGGAGAAGTTTGTCAAAGCGCTGCCGGAGGCGCAGGGGATCAGTTCGGGGGCGCGCTTTGACACCAACAGCGCGGCGCAGATGCCGGAGTTGGGGCAGTATGTGACGCATATCGTGCAGTTGAAGTATGTGCGGCCGAGCGAGATGGTGGCGGTGTTGACGCCGTTTGGGAAGATTCCCAACGCGATTTTGCCGATCGACAGCAGCCAGATTTTGGTGTTGCGGGATTACACGGAGAACATCAAGCGGATGCTGGAGTTGATCGAGAAGGTGGATGTGGTGATACCGTCGGAGTATGTATCGGAAGTGATTCCGATCAAGTATGCGCAGGCGGTGGAGATCGCCAATGCGCTGAGCAGTTTGAGTTCCGGGGGCGGGGGAGCGACGGTGGGGAGCACGGGGACGGGGACCAGCCGGGGCAGCCGGAGCACGGGGATCAACCGGCCGGGCAGCATGACGGGGATGAGCGGGTATCCGGGGCAGCAGCCGATGACGGGGATGGCGACGCCGCCGGGGCGGGCGGGCACGCCGGCGGCGGGGGCGGGGGGGAGCACGTTTACGCAGCGGCTGCAGAACATCATCAACCGGGCGTCGCAGGAGGGGGAGATTCAGGTTTTGGGGCAGACCAAGATCATCTCGGACGAGCGGACCAACTCGCTGCTGGTTTATGCGACGCGGGAGGACATGAAAGTCATCAAGGAGATTGTGGGCAAGCTGGACGTGGTCCTGGCGCAAGTGTTGATCGAGGCGGCGATTATTGAGGTGACGCTGAGCGACAGCCGGGATTTGGGATTTAGCTATTTGCAGCGGCCGCAGCATACGGGCAAGTGGACGGGGGTGGGGGCGATCAACTATAATAACATGCTGCAGCCGGGGGGATTTGCGGGCGGGGGCGGGACCAACAACCCGGTGGGGCAGGGATTTAATTATTTGATGTCCTGGAACCAGGATTTGGATGCGACGGTGACGGCGCTGGCGTCGGACAGCCGGGCGCGGATCTTGCAGCGGCCGCGGATTCAGACCTCGCACAACGAGCCGGCGAGCCTGTTTGTGGGGGAATCGCGGCCGTATCCGACGTCCAGTTATTACGGGGGCGGGGCGTATGGGGGATATTCCTCGATCAACCAGTTGCAGATCGGGGTGACGCTGGAAGTGACGCCCTTGATCAACCCGGACGGGCTGGTGGTGATGGAGATACAGCAGCAGATTGACAGTTTTCAGGGCAACGTGACGATTCAGAACGTGGGGGATGTGCCGATTACCAGTTCCAAGATCGCCTCGACGAAGGTCTCGGTTCGGGATCATGACACGATTATCGTGGGGGGGTTGGTGGAGACGCAAAAGAACAAGAATGCGTCTGGGGTTCCGTATTTGAAGGACGTGCCGCTGCTGGGTTATTTGTTTCGGAGCACGCATGCGGCGGAGACGCGCAAGGAGTTGCTGGTGTTGATTCGGCCGACGGTGTTGCCGACGCCGGAGGTGGCGGCGCTGGCGGCGACGGCGGAGAAGAACAAGCTGCCGGGGGTACGGGAGACGGAGCACGAGTTGCGGACGGAGGAAATCCGCCGCCTCAAAGCCGCCGATAAAGCCGAAAAGAACAAGCCGGCTTCCTCCCGGCTGGCGCCCTGATTCAGGCCGGGCGGCCCGGCGGCCCGGGGCTTTGCCGGAAGCGAAAAAGAACCTGGGGCCGGGCGGCTCGCCAGGTTTTCTGGCTTTGCTGCGAATTAAGTGTATATTGCGCGTCAGACAGAGAACTTGAATCCGCGATTTCTCCAACCAGATTGGGCGCGCATGAAGAACTTCTTTTCGGGCCGGTTTAGGCCGGGTGCCATGCGAGGTGGCGGCCTCGGCGCGGCCCTGCTATTGCTGCTGGCCGTTTCTGCCTGGAGCGCCGACACCTTCAACTGGGATACCAACCGCAATCGAGTCAGCGCCGACATTAAAGCCACCCAACTCCGGCCGCTGCTGGAGCAGATCGCCGCCGTCACCGGCTGGCACATCCTGCTGGAACCCGACACCACCTGCGATGTCTCCGCCAAGTTCGAGAACCTGCCCCCGGGAGAAGCGCTGCGCCTGCTCTTTCGCGACCTGAACTTTGCCCTGGTCCCCGACACCAATGCCAGCCCCCGCCTGTTCGTCTTCCGCACCGCCCTGCGGAACGCAACCCAATCCATTCCACCCGCCCGCGCCGCCGAATCAGCCAGCCAGGGCAAGCTCATCCCCAACGAACTGATCCTCCGGCTCAAGCCCGGCGCGAAAATTGACGAACTGGCCCGGTTGCTGGGCGCCAAAGTCACCGGCCGCATTGACAGCCTCAATGCCTACCGCCTCCAGTTCCCGGACGCCGCCGCCGCCGAGGCCGCGCGCCAGCAGTTGGCCGCCCATCCGGAGGTCCTCTCCGTGGACAGCAACTATTCGATTGACCGGCCGCCCGGCCCGGCGGGAACGGCGGCTGCAAACCTCCTGCCGCCGCCGCGGTTGCAGCTCAAACCGCCCCCCAACGACGGGCGCATCGTCGTGGGCCTGGTGGATACCGCCGTCCAGCCGCTGGGGAATGACCTGGACGCCTTTCTGCTCAAGCCCCTCTCGGTGGCGGGCGAGGCGCAACTGGATCCCCATCTTCCCTCCCACGGCACCTCGATGGCGGAGACCATTCTGCACAGTCTCGCCGCCATGACCAAAGACGGCTCCACCGTCCGGATTTTGCCGGTGGATGTCTATGGCCCCAACCCCACCACCAGCACCTTCGATCTCGCCCGGGGCATCGCTGAAGCCGTCAATGGCGGGGCCAATCTCATCAGCCTCAGCCTCGGCAGCGAGGGCGAAAGCCCGTTCCTGCACAACCTTATCCAGGACGCCCACGCCCGGGGCATCCTCTTCATTGGCGCGGCGGGCAACTCTCCCGTCACCACGCCGTTCTATCCCGCCGCCTACCCCGAGGTTATGGCCGTGACCGCCATTGACCAGGGCCAGATTGCCAGCTACGCCAACCGAGGCAGCTTTGTTTCCTTCGGCGCCCCGGGCACCAGCATTATTTATTTCAACAACCAGCCCTACTACGTCACCGGCACTTCCGCCGCCGCCGCCTTCCTCAGCGGCATCGCCGCCGGCTATATGGATTCCACCCGCAGTGATGCCCGCCAGATGCAGACGTTCCTCCAGAGCAACTTTGGCGTGAAGATCACCCCCAGCCGCTGAGCGGCATCCCCGGCCGCTGCCCCGCAGGCCCGGAGGCAACTCGTGGCTTGAAACGGGCGGGCGGAGGGTTGAAACTCCGGGGGTGCGTTGGAAGAAAGTCACATTGATCGGCGTCGGCTTGCTGGGCGGGTCGCTGGGGCTGGCGCTGCGGGAACGCGGGCGGGCGAAGTCAGTGGTGGGCTTTGTCCGGCGCGCCGCCAGCGTGGCCGAGTGTGAGCGGCTCGGCGCGGTGGACCTGGCCACCCGGGACCTGGCGCGCGCGGTGGCGAAGGCGGAGCTGGTGGTCCTGTGCACTCCCCTGGCCCGGATGCGCCCGCTGGTGGAGACGATGCTGCCCTTGCTCTCGCCGGGGGCGGTCGTAACGGATGTGGGGAGCGTCAAAGGCAGCGTGGTGCGCGACCTGGAGGCGCTGGTGGCGCGGGCGGGCGCGCACTTCGTGGGCAGCCATCCCATGGCCGGGAGCGAGCGGATGGGAGTGGCGGCGGCGCGCGCGGATTTGTTTGCCGGCGCGGTATGCGTCGTGACGCCCACGCGCCAATCAAACCCGGCGGCCGTGCGCCAGGTGGAGCAGCTATGGCAGGCGGTGGGCGCCCGGCGGCTGCGGCTTTCGCCGGCGGCGCACGATCAAATGGTAAGCCGCTCCAGCCACCTGCCCCACGTCGTGGCGGCCCAGTTGACCAACCTGGTTCTCGGCCCGAAACGCCCGCGCGCGCAGGGACTGCTCTGCGCCAACGGATTCCGGGACTCGACGCGCATTGCGGCCAGTTCGCCGGAGATGTGGCGGGATATTGCGCTGGCCAACCGGGAGAACCTGCTGCGCGCGCTGGCGGGGTTCGCGTCGGGCCTGCGGGATTTTCAACGCGCGCTAAAAGCCGGGGATGCCCGGGCCGTATCAAAGTTCTTCGCGCAGGCCCGGAAGCGGCGCCTGGCCTGGGCGCGGGGAGCCGGAGCCCGGCCGGCGGAATGAGGCGGGAAAGTTAGCTCTCCGGCGGCATGGCTCTGCCTGAACTCATTGAAATCGTTCCGCTCGACCGGCCGGTGCGGGCGGAAATCACCGTGCCGGGGTCCAAGAGCATCACCAACCGCGCCTTGATCCTGGCCGCGCTGGGCCCGGGCGAAACCACCTTGCCGGGCGCGCTCTGGAGCGAGGACACGCAGGTGATGGCCGCGGCGCTGCGGGAACTGGGGTTCGCAGTGAACGTGGCCCCCGACCCGCGGGAGCCGGGCAACCGCGTGATCACCGTCGGCGGCCAGGGCGGCAGGGTGCCGCGCGCCGGCACCGTGGAGCACCCCCGGGAGCTTTTCGTGGGCAATGCGGGCACGGCGGCCCGGTTCCTGGCGGCGCTGGTGTGTTTGGGCCGGGGCGTTTACCGGCTGCGGGGCGTACCGCGGATGCAGGAGCGGCCCCAGGCCGCGCTCTTCCGCGCGTTGCGCGAGCTGGGCTACCGGGTCGAGTCGCCCAACGACCGGCTGCCGGCAGTGATTCACGGCGCCGGCGCCCGCGCGGCGCATTGCGAGGTGAGCATTCTCGAAAGCTCGCAGTTCGCCTCGGCGTTGCTGCTGTGCGCCGCGGCCGGGAAGTGGCGGGTGACGGTGTCGGGCGAGAATGCGGAGGAATCATCCTATGTGGCGCTGACGCGCAAGCTGGCCGCGGCGTTTCCCCGTTCCGGCGGGCAGTTTCCCATTGAGCCCGACGCTTCCAGCGCCAGCTACTTTCTGGGAGCGGGCCACTTGATTCCCGGGTCGGCGGTGACTCTTCGCGCGCCTCCGGCCACGGACTGGCAGGTGGATGCGGCTTTTCCGCGGTTCCTGCCGTTGCCGGCGAGCCTCTCCCGCCGGGATGAGCTGGGCGACAGCATCATGACGGCGATCGTGCTGGCGCCGCTGGCCCGGCAGGCGGTGCGGTTCACCGACCTGGGCCGGCTGCGCGTGCAGGAATGCGAGCGCGTGCAGGCCCTGCGCACGGAACTGACCCGGTGCGGCGCCGCCGTGGCGGAGGCCGGCGATACGCTGACGGTCTTTCCCTCCCCGCTCCACGGCGCGGAGATTGAAACCTACCAGGACCATCGCATGGCGATGTGCTTTGCGATTCTGGGATTGAAAATCCCCGGGATAAGACTCAAGAATCCCGCGTGCGTGAAGAAGACTTTCCCGAACTTCTTTCAAAAGCTGGCGGCGCCGCCGCCCCACGGCCTGGGGGCGGAACTGCGCGAGGCGACCAGCGGACGGGTGCTGCGCCCGGACGAGCTGCTGGCCGAATGAACCGGCCCCACCCGAGGTGAAGCCCATGCCGCAGCCCCGCAAGCAGGCGCCGGTGGTCATCGCCATTGACGGCACGAGCGCGAGCGGCAAGAGCACCAACTCCCGGTTGGTGGCCCAGGCGCTGGGGTTCATCCATGTGGATACGGGCGCCATGTACCGCACGCTCGCCTGGTATTGCCTCCGCCACCAGATTGACGTGCGGAATGCGCGGGCCGTCGCCGCCGCCTGCCGCCGCTGGAAGGCAACCCTCCAGTGCGCCGACGGCCAGGTTTACCTGGCGGTGGACGGCTATTATCCCGCCACGGAAATTCGCTCCCTCGAGGTCAGCGCGGTGGTCTCGCACGTGGCGGCCGTCCCCAAAGTGCGGGAATGGATGAAGAAGAAGCAGCGCGAATGCCTCCAGTTCGGCAACCTGGTCATGGAAGGGCGCGATATCGGCACGAACGTCTTTCCCGAAACCGACTTCAAGTATTACCTCGATGCGAAACTGGAGGAGCGGGCGCGGCGGCGGGCCGCCGACGGCCTCCAGGAAAACCTGGCGCAGCGCGACCAGCGCGACAGCCAGCGCGCGGTCGCGCCGCTCATGATCGCGCTGGGAGCCAAGGTCATCAACAACTCGCAAATGACCCCGGAGCAGACCAGCGGAACCATCCTGGCCGACATCCGCCAGCGGCTGGCCGCCGCCGCCCGGGCCCCGGACCGATGAGCGCCCATGAACTTCTGGTATTTCCTCGGCTGGTGCGCCTACCGAACGCTCTTCCGGTTTTACTTCCGCTGGCGGGTGTATAACGCCGGGCGGGTGCCGCGCCAGGGCGGGGTCATCCTGGCGTCAAACCACGCCAGTTACCTGGACCCGCCGCTGGTGGGGGCCGGCCTGCGGCGCGGCATCCATTACCTGGCGCGGGAAAACCTGTTCCGGTTCCCGGTCATGGGCTGGGTTTTGCGCCAGTGGCAGGTCGTGCCCGTGGACCGCGACGGCGGCGGGGCCAAAGGGCTCAAAGCCATCCTGGACCGGCTGCTGGCCGGCGGCGCCATCATCCTTTTCCCGGAAGGCACCCGCACGCGCGACGGCCGGTTGCAGCCGGCGCGCTCCGGCATAGGACTGACGGTGATCAAATCCACCGCGCCGGTCGTGCCCGTGCGGGTCTTTGGCACCTTTGCCGCGTATGGCCGGCATCTCCGGCTCCCGCGCCCGTTCCGGGTGGCGGTCAAATACGGGCCGCCGATGGACTTTGCCGCGCTCCGGGCGGAAGCCCAGTTATGCTCCAAAGCGCGGTTGAAGGAAATCTACCAGCAGGTCGCCGATGACATCATGGCGGCCATCGCCCAACTCGGGCCGTATGAAGACCTGACCCGGTTTCCGGCTAAAACAAACTCGCCTGCTTCCCGCCCGCGGGCTTGACCCCCAGCTTCTGGTAGCTGAGCTCGGTGGCCACCCGCCCCTGCGGGGTGCGCTTGAGGTAGCCTTCCATGATCAGGTAAGGCTCATAGACCTCCTCCAGGGTGTCCGGCTCCTCGCCCACCGCCACCGCCAGCGAGCTCAGCCCGACCGGGCCGCCGCCAAACTTCACGATGACCGTTTCCAGGATCCGCTTGTCCATCTCGTCGAGGCCGTTCTCGTCAATCTCCAGCATGGCCAGGGCCTGGTCGGCCACCGCGAGCGTGACGCGGCCGGCATGCCGCACCTGCGCGTAATCGCGGACGCGCCGCAGGAGGTTGTTGGCAATGCGCGGGGTGCCGCGGCTGCGGCGGGCGATTTCGCGCGCGCCCGCCGGCTCGATCGCGACGCCGAGCAGCCGGGCCGAGCGCAGGACAATCTGCTGCAAATCCTCCGCCTGGTAGTAGTCCAGCCGCTCGCGAATCGGGAACCGGGTCAGCAGCGGCGCGGTCAGCAGCCCGCTGCGCGTGGTCGCGCCGATGAGCGTGAAGCGCGGCAAATTAAGGCGCACACTGCGGGCGTTGGGCCCCTGGTCAATGATGATGTCCAGCTTGAAATCCTCCATCGCCGGGTAAAGATATTCCTCGATGGTCTTCTGGAGGCGGTGAATCTCGTCAATGAACAACACGTCGCCCTCTTCCAGGTTGGTTAACAGGCCGGCCAGGTCCCCCGCCTTCTCGATGGTCGGCCCGCTGGTGCTTTTGAGGTTGGCGCCCATCGCCTTGGCCAGGATATGCGCCAGGGTGGTCTTGCCCAGCCCGGGCGGCCCGCTGAAAAGAATGTGGTCAATGGCTTCCCGCCGTTGCTGGGCGGCGGCGACGGTGATTTCCAGGCGCTCCTTCACCCGGAGCTGGCCGGTGAACTCGGCAAAGAGCGAGGGGCGCAGCGTCATTTCCAGCGCCCGGTCCGGCTGGGCGAGCGCCTCAGAGATTCTGTGTTCGGCCATCGCCCCAAGGATGGCCAAAGCCCCGGGGCGCGCAAGACGGAAAGTCGCCGCGCCGCCCCGGCCTTATTTCACCGCCAGCAATCCCAGCCCGGTGCAGGCGATGGCGATGAGCGCGGCGACCAGCGACTCGCCCGCGATCAGCCCCGAGGCGACCGGCACGTAGTAAAGGTCCGCGGCCCGCCGGCGCGCGCGGCTCCACAGCAACACCAGCACCGCGCCGAGGGCAAAGGAAAGGCTGTTGGCAAACGGCATGACCCACGCCAGCCCCAGGCCCATCGCCGAGGGCAGATACGGCCGGGCGCGCGGGGCCAGCTTCGCCGCCAGGGGCAGCAGCACCCCGATCAGGGCGCCGCCGACAATGGCCCACAGTGCCGTCACCGGCAGCATGTGGACGCCCTGCGTGAGCAGGTCCGCCACCGCCTTCCACATGAAGGTCGCGGGCGGGTTGAAGGCCTCCAGGGCCTTCGGATTCGGCACCAGGGCATACCACGCCGGCACGATGGCCAGGGTGCCGAAAAAGATGCCCACAAATTGCGCGAGGAACTGCTTGCGCGGGTTGGCCCCCAGGATGTAGCCGCTCTTGAGGTCCGTGAGCAAATCCGCCGCCGCCCCGCCCGCCGCCGCCGTGGCCCCCGCCGCCATGAGGTTGATGGAGGCCACCCCGCGCGCGCCCGGCAGCACGGCATACAATAGCTGCGTCACCTTGCCCATCGCGCCCACCGGCGTCGTGTCGGTCTCGCCGGTCGCCCGGCAGCAGACCAGCGACACCACAAACGCCAGCGCGACCGCAATCAGGCCCAGGGGAACCGAGATGTGGAAAGCCAGATACTGGATGATTACCATGCCCAGGGTGATGGGAACCAGCCCGGCCACCAGCCAGGAAACCGGCACTTCAATCGCGTCCATGGCCGCGCTGTGCGCCGTGCGCTCCTTCTTCCGAAACAGGCTGAACGCGCGCGCCAGGGTGCGCCACTCCAATGCCACGGTGGCCAGGCTCGAAAAGACCATGATGGCCGTCCCCCCCCACAGCGCCCAGCGGATGGGATTGAAGCTGCCGTCGGGCAGGAGGGTGAACGACGGCACATATCCCGCCACCCCGGCGTGGGTCAGATCGCGGAGCAGGACGCGCGGGGCGACCACGAAATACAGCAGCGTGGCGCCCAGCAGCATCGAGAGCGAAACCCGCAGGCCGGTAATCATCCCGGCGCCGATGAGCAGCACGCTGGGCTCGAAGACCAGCCCCGCCATCTGGCCGTGCGGGATCGGGCTCAGCCAGCGCGGCACCGCCAGCGCCTCGGGAAGGGACAGCACCTGGTGCAGCCGCTCCAGCCAGGCCTGCGGCCGGCCCGTGCCGCGGAATTGCTCGACCAGCGTGCCGTAGCTGCGCAGCCCGCCCACCAGGCCGCCGGCGGCCAGCGCGCCGATCAGCGCGTAAGCCTTCTGCAGCGCCTCCCGGCCCCGGGAATAGAGGCTGCGGAGCGTCTCGGCGGCGGCGATGCCGCTGGGAAACTTCAGTTGTTCCTGGTTGATCATCTGGCGCTTCATCGGGATGGCCAGAAACACCCCCAGGGCCGCGGCGAACAACGCAAACGCGCCCACCACATACCACGGCCGATGCATCCCCTCGAGCAGCAGCAACGCCCCAAACGCCGTGCCAATGGTGCCGCCGGTGGAATAACCCGCCGCCGAGGCCGTGGATTGCATGCAGTTATTCTCCAGGATGGACATCGGGCTGAGCCGCCCCCCGGACAGGGCGCGCAGGCCGTTCCAAATCACAAACGACAGCACGCACGCCGTGATGGCCACGCCAAAGGCCCAGCCCAGCTTGAGCGTCGTGTAAAGATTGGAAACGGACATAAACATCCCCAGCCCGCCGCCCATCAGCACCGCGCGCAGCGTCAACTGCCGCTGCACATCGCCGCGCCCCGTATAAATCTTCTCGAACCACTGCCGCTCGATTTCGTCCGGCGTGCCCGAAAAGCCCTTGATGGGCAAATCCAGGTCGCGATCCGCCGCGCCCGCCCCCGGCGCATCCGCCGCTGCCGTCGTGTCATTACAAACCAAACTCATCGCCGTAATTGTTGGGGGTGTCGCCCTGTTCCGCGAGGCTTTTCTTGCCCCCGCCCCGCCCCGGGGCAGGGCCTTTTGTTGCCGCGCCCGGGTTTCTGCAGTTGCGGGAGAAACGAGGTTTCCAGACCCAAGCCGCTTTTCGGGTTCAGGAGGCGGGGATGAAAACGTCTATTGCTTCAAGACGGCCGCCCGACCCTGCGGACAGCGCAAGCAATCACCTTTCGGCAACCTCCGCCTGGGAGGGGAAATGTCCTCGCCAGCCGTGGCTCCATCCCGCCCAAAAACCACGGCGCGCGACAACACCCCGCCTCCCGTTCCGGCTTTGCCGAACGTTCGCGTCCACTCCCTCCCGCCTTGAAACGTCCTTTTACATCATCCGCAAGTCGTCCACCCCTCCATTCCGGCTCAGGCCCGCGCCCAAACCCGCCCCACACGTCCCAGCCAACCTAACGCTCCCATTAGGCCGTGTACAACGGGTGTACAAAGGAGGCTCAAAGGGGACTCATGCTTATTTTCTATGTTCTCCTGCCGGGCTTCCGATGTACTCCCGTTGTACATAGCTTGGAAGGACGGAGAAGGAACGGTCTTGTGGGCGGCGGTGGATGACGGGGCGGCGGCGGGCTTCGATTTCTTAACCCTTGCCGTTTCAGCCGCTTGCTGAGATTTCAAGATCGGCGGCGGCGGAACGATGGCGTTGTGAACCCGGCTTTGGCCTTTCCAGCCGTTCCGGGTCTGAACCACGGCGATAAACACCTTCTGCCCCGGAGCGGGCCGCCCAAACCGGGCTGTATAGAGGTCCGTGATGTCGCTTTGCCCGTTCTGGCTTGGCCCCAACAGGCCCAGGTAATAAACCCGACGGGGTTTCATCCGGCCCGCGCTGCACGGTGGCTGTCCAAAGACCATAATGTCTTCATGGGCCTCCCCGACATTCAGCCGCAGCCGAACTCCGTCTTCGGCGTCATTGACGATCTCCAGCCCGGTGACGGGATTGGGGCCGAAGACCACCGGGGCGGGCGGTTCCTCCACCGGCGCCAGACCCAGCCCCCGCAGGGTGCTGTTGATCTGGACGCAAAACTGTTGCCCACTTAAGTGCGAATACTGCCCCATCCAGGGCCGGCTGGGAACGTGCAGCGCCGCGGCGTTCCAGCGCTCGCGCTGCGCTTCGGTGAGCTTGAGGCCCCACTCCCGCGAGGAGATCCCGAAGTACGACCGCGCGGCCGCCTTGCGCTCCGAGGGTCGGTCCCGGGGAACGGTGCGTCGCCGGGCGCACACGCCAAAAGGGGATTGGTAGTATGTTTCCGCGCCCAGACTGCCCGTGCGCGGAGCAGATAGTATTTTCATAATGTCTGTCCTCTCTAATGGTTATTTTAATTGTTTGTCTATTACGGGCCGGAGAGCGACTCCGCTTCCTGCCGTTCCCTGGGCTGGGAGTTCCAGCCGCCCCCACCCCAAGGGTCTGGAGGAAGGCTGGCGGGCAGGGGGTCTTCGTGCAAGGGCAATTTTTTGGGGTTGGTGGTGGGCGGGTGCGGAGCGCCGCGTGTGGGCACGCGGCCTACAGGGGGCGGGATGATGCGGGGGGGCCTGTGGGTTGTCGGGAGTGCGGTGCTGCGAGAGGGCATGGGGGCTGCCGCGGCGTGCTTCCATTTCCTGCAGGCCGCGTGGGGGCAGGCGGCGCTCGGGGGCCGTTTGTCTGGCGGTTGAGAAAAACATTTGCGCGCCCGCCCGGATTGTCTGAAGGAAAGCCCGCCGGCTTGGGAGGGCAATCTCATTCCCGCTATCCTCAACCGCCCGGGCCCCGGGCGTGCGGCCAGGCACCCGCTCCAAAGCGCTTAACCGCCGTCCCGCCCGCCGCCCCACCCTCCCCGGCTTCTGATCTGCAAAACCAAAGGCCCCGCGACCCGGGGCGCCCGCCGCGTTGACACGCCCCGCCCGGCCCTCTAGCTTCAGCCCGCATGTCTCGGTTGCCGTTTGAATTGCTGCTGGCGCTGCGGTATCTGCGACCCAAGCGAACCTTCGTCTCGGTGATCACGCTGATTTCCGTGCTGGGGGTCACGCTGGGCGTCGCGGTGCTGATCATCGTCATCAGCGTTATGAGCGGGTTCGACCGGAAAATGCGCGACTCGATTATCGGGTTCAATCCGCATCTGCGAATCCTCCCGCGCGACGAAACCCTCAAGGACTATGCCGCCGTCGCCCGCACGGTGGCCGCCCACCCCCAGGTCAAGGCGGTGGCGCCGTACATCGAAGGCCCCGTGCTGGTGCAGACCGAGCCCGCGCACGGCCAGGCCCGGATCGGCACCCCCTACCTCCGCGGCATCCTTCCCCAAATCGAGACGAACCTGAACGTGCTGCCCCATCGCATCATCGAGGGCGAATTCGATGTGGGCGACCGGGGGCTGCTGATCGGGAGCGCGTTTGCGTACAACATGCAACTGGCCGTCGGCGACCGGGTCGAGATCGGGTCGCCCAGCATGCTGGCCCGATGGCGGGAGAGCAGCCGGAAGGAGCAAGCCAGCGCCCCCATCCTGCCGGAATACGAAGTGCGGGGCATCTTCGACGTTGGCTATAACGAATACAACCTGTCGGTCATCATTGCTTCGCTGGCCGACGCGCAGGATTTGTATGACCTGCCGGACAGTGTGCATGGCCTGGTGGTGATGCTGCACGACCCGGACCAGGCGCCCGCGGTCGAGCCGGAGCTGGCCGCCGCGCTCGGCCCGCGGTATCTGCTCCGGAGCTGGCTGGAGGAAAACGCGACCCTGCTCAACGCGCTGCTCGTCGAGAAAAACGTCATGTTCTACCTGCTGTTCTTCATCATGATCGTGGCGGCGCTGTGCATCCTCAGCGCGCTGATCACGTTCGTCGTGCAGAAAACGCGCGAGATCGGCATGCTCAAGGCGCTGGGCGCCACCGATGCGCAGGTCAGCCTCATCTTCCTGAGCCAGGCCGCGCTGGTGGGCGCCCTGGGCGATTTGGCGGGCTATGGTTTGGGCATGCTGGCGCTGCATTACCGCAATGAATTCCTGCACTTCATGAACCGCCTGACCGGCTTCGAGCTGTTCCCCGCTTCCATCTACGGCTTCACCGAGCTGCCCGCGCTGATCTTCCCGCACGACATCCTGCTCATTTGCGGCAGCGCCTGGTTCATCTGCCTGCTGGGCGGCGTGATTCCGGCCTGGCGCGCCGGCCGGCTCCAACCCGTGGAGGCTTTGCGCTATGAATGAGCCGCTGCTGCGCGCGCGCGGGTTGCATAAAACCTACACGCTGGGCCGGCGCTCGCTCGAGGTTTTGCGCGGCGTGGACCTGGAGCTGCGGCGCGGCGAATTCCTGGCCCTGCAGGGCGCTTCCGGCGCCGGCAAAAGCACGCTGCTCCATCTGCTCGGCGGGCTGGACACCCCCACCCGCGGAGAGATTGAACTGGCCGGGCGCAACCTCGCCGCGCTCCGGCCCCGGGATTTGGCGCGGCTCCGCCGCCAGGAAGTCGGCTTCATCTTCCAGGCGTATCACCTGCTGCCGGAACTGGACGCGCTGGAAAACGTCTGCCTGCCCGCGCGCATGGCCCGCGTCCCGGCGGCGCAGGCCGCGGCCCGCGGGCGCGAGCTGCTGGCGCGCGTCGGCCTGGCCGCGCGCCTCGAACACAAGCCCTACGAGCTTTCCGGCGGCGAACAGCAGCGCGTGGCCATCGCCCGCGCGCTGATCAATCAGCCCCCCCTCCTCCTCGCCGACGAGCCCACCGGCAACCTCGACTCGCGCACCGGGGGGGAGATCATCGAGCTGCTCTGCGCCCTCCGCAACGAACAGCAGACCACGCTCATCATGGCCACCCATGATCCCCGCGTGGCCGCCCGCGCTCCCCGGATTGTGGAGTTGGTGGACGGGCGGATTGCCAACGGCGCGGTCTAAGCCGCGGACCCGCGCCAGACCGGCAGGGACGGAACGCTCAGGCCGGGAGGCTTGAGCGGTCAACGCGGCCTTTCGGCCCGGCAAAGCGGCCCGTTTTCGGGCATTCCCAGTCCGGGCTGGCCCGGGCCGGGTCGAGCCAGGCTCCATCCCCGTTCCAACGCTCCCCGGGATTTCTTCGTCCCCACGCTGCGGCGGTCTTTGCGGGAACGCCGTGCGGGAAACGGCGGGGCTGCGGGAGCCGAGGAAAGGGGCGCGGAGAGCTGGCATGGATTGGGAGAAACACGGCGAGTTGGGGCTGATGCGTTTGCGCCCGGGCTGGAGTGGTTTGCGGTATTGACCCTGAATGTCTTTGCGGTACCTTACGTCCACTTACTGTTGTGACTAATAACGCTCTGACAAATCATTCTATGGATATGAACGCCACTCCGTCCGCCGCCGCGCTGCCGCGCCGGGATTTTCTCAAGAAGACTGCCGCCGTCACGGCCGCCGCCGCCGCCGCGCCCCTGCTGCGCGCGCCCCTCTATGGCCAGGCGCCTTCGGCCAACGTCGCCGGGGCCAATAACCGCATCCAGGTTGCCGTCATCGGGGTTGGTTTTGGCATCGGGCAGAACCACCTGACCGGCATTCACGAAAAGGCCAACGAGAATAACACGGTCATTACCGCCGCCTGCGACGTGTTCAACAAGCGCCGGGATTTTGCCAAAGCCAAGGCCAACCTGAAGGACGCGGATGTCTATGTGGACTACCGCAAGATGCTCGAGCGCAAGGATATTGACGCCGTTCTGATTGCCACGCATGACCCGCTGCACGCGCAGATGATTCTGGATTCGCTGGAGACCGGGCGGCACGTCTATTGCGAGAAACCGCTCACCCGGTATCTGGGGGAGGCTTTTCAGGTGTATGACAAGGTGAAGAGCAGCGGCAAGGTGTTCCAGGTGGGCTCGCAGGGTTGCTCGGCCGGGGGCTATCAAAAGTGCGCCGAGCTGATCAAGGACGGCAAGATTGGCCCGCTGGTCTGGGGCCAGGCCTGGTATTCGCGCAACAGCCTGACCGGCGAATGGAATTACCTGATCGAGAATGAAACCCGGCCGGAGAACATCGATTGGGAGCGCTGGCTGGGGCCCGTCAAACAGCGCGATCCCTTCAGCGCCGAGCAGTATCACCGGTGGCGCAAGTACTACCGCTACTGCGCCGGCCCGCTGGGCGACCTGGCCCCGCATAAATTGCATCCCGTCCTGCTGGCCACCGGCCACCCGGAGTTTCCCGTCCGCGTGGTTTCCATTGGCACCAGCAACGTTCACATTGACAAGAACGTGCCCGGGACCCCCGTGCGGGAGATTCCCGAGCACGCGCAATTGCTGGCCGAGTTCCCCAGCGGTTTTGTGCTGATGGTGACGTGCTGCACCGTGAACGCCTCGACGCCGGGCACCAGCCTTTACGGCCACAAGGCCAATCTCGAAATTGATGCCACGGGCGGCAAGGTCAACCTCCTGCCGCAGCGCGAGTTTGGCGATGAGATTGACCCCGAGAACTTCGCCAATCTGCAGCCCGAGGAAATCCGGGTTCACGAGAAGAACTGGTTTGATTGCATCCGTTCCGGCAAGCAGCCCAACGCGGACATCGAGCTGGCCATCCGGGTGCAGACGGTGATCTCGCTGGCGGAAATGTCCGACCGCCTGAAGGTGGCCTGCCTGTTCGACGAGAAGACCCGCAAGGTGACCACGGGCAGCGGCACGGAAGTGACGCCCCTGACCTACGGCACGCTGCCGCAGTCGTAAGCGGCCGCTCCCCGGAGGGGTGGCGCCGCGGAGGCCGGAAGGGCGGCGCGCCGCATCCCTTCCCGCGGGAGCGCCCCCGCTCCCTTGCTGTTCCCATGCCCGCCGTCACGCTCGCCTGCCACGCCATGGCGACGCGGTTCGAGCTGGTGCTGCATGGCGACCACGCCCCGGCGCTGCGGGCGGCGGGCGAAGAAGCCCTGCGGCTGGTGGAGCAGCTCGAGGGGCGGCTCAGCCTGTTCCGCCCGGCCAGTGAGATTGCCCGCGTCAATGCCGGCGCCGCGCGCGCGCCGGTGCGGGTTTCGCCGGAGGTGTTTGCCCTGCTGCAGCGCGCGCAGAAGCTGAGCGCCGAGACCGGGGGCGCGTTTGACCTTTCGGTGGCCCCGCTGGTGCGCTGCTGGGGGTTCATGGGCGGCGATGGCTGCCTGCCGTCGCCGGCGGCGGTGGCGGAGGCCCGCGCCCGGGTGGGGATGCACCGGGTGCAGTTGGATCCCGGCGCGTATACGGTCCGATTCGCCGCGGACGGGGTGATGCTGGACCTGGGGGCGATCGGCAAGGGCTACGCCATCGAGCAGGGGGCGGAGGTGCTGCGCGAGGCGGGCGTCACCAGCGCCTTGTTTCATGGCGGCACCAGCACCGTGCAGGCGATTGGCGCTCCCCCGGGGGAGGCGAGCTGGCAGGTGGCCCTCGAAGTGCCGTCGCCCGCGCCGGGCACGCCGCCCCGGCTGCTGGCCACCGTGCCGTTGCGAGACGAGGCGATGTCGGTGTCGGCGGTTTGGGGAAACCATTTTCAGGCGGGCGGGCGGACGATGGGGCATATTCTCGATCCGCGCACGGGCGAGCCGGCCCAGGGCACCGTCCTGACCGCGGTTGTCCTGCCCTCCGCCACGGAAACGGATGCGTTGTCCACCGCCTTGCTGGTTCTCGGCGCGGCCGGGCAGGAAACGCTCGCCGGGCTTCGCCCCGGTCTGCGCGCGCTGGTGGTGAGCGAGTCCGGCGGGCGGTTGAGCGTCGCCGCGCGGGGCATCACGCCGCGGGCCTTGGCGGGCCAAAACCCCGTTTGAAAAACCCGCCCGCAACGGCTAGGTTCAACGCGAGAGAATATGCTGGAAGACCGTCATTACCTGCGACAGCCCTGGCTTCGCTCCTCCGGGGCGATGACGGTGGCGTTGCTGGTGGTCAACGTGACGGCGTTCGTTCTGCAGAACCTGGTCTATCGCTTCACCCACTTCCCCCTCGACGGCTGGTTTGCCCTGAGCGTCGCGGGGCTGCGGCAGGGGTTTGTGTGGCAACTGCTCACCTACCAGTTCATGCACGGGGGCTGGCTGCACCTGCTGCTCAACGGCTGGGCCATCTATGTCTTTGGCCGGGCCATCGAAGAGACCCTGGGCGGGCGGAGCTTCCTGACGTTGTATTTCGCCAGCGGCGTGGCGGGCGGCTTGTTCCAGGCCCTGTTTGGGGTGCTGCTGCACGGTGTCTTTGCGGCGCCGGTGGTGGGGGCTTCGGCGGGCGCTTTTGGCCTGGTGGCCGCTTTTGCCACGCTCTACCCGGAGCGGACGCTGACGCTGCTGCTGTTTTTTGTGCTGCCGCTCAACCTGCGGGCCAAGTACCTGCTGCTGTTTAGCGCGCTGCTGGCGGTGTTGGGGATCCTGGTGCCGACGGATAATATTGCCCACGCCGCCCACCTTGGCGGCATGGTGATGGGCCTGGTGTATGTGCGTTATGCCATTCATGGGCAGTGGCGCTGGCCGCGGCTCCGGCGCCCGGGCGCTCCCCCGGTGCGCCTGCTGGCCCGGCCCCGGCGCCCATACCCGCCCGAGGCCCGGCCCGCCCGCCCGGCGGATTCCGACGAGGATCTGCCGCCGGCGGAGTTTCTGAGCCAAGCCGTGGACCCCATCCTGGACAAAATCTCCGCCCACGGCATCCAGAGCCTTACGGAGCGCGAGCGCCGCATTTTGGAGACCGCGCGCGCGAAGATGGCGCGGCGGTAGGCGGGACGCCCGGGGCGGAGTGCGGGGCGCGCGCCCCGCGTCCGCCCGGCTCGACAACCCGCCTCTCCCCGCCTACACTTCCCCCCATGATTCAACGTTACGCGCGCCCGGCGATGCGGGAGATCTGGAGCGAGCAGCGCAAGCTGGAGATATGGCTGCGGATCGAGCTGCTGGCCAGCGAGGCGCTCTGCGCCGCGGGGCTGGTGCCCCGACGGGACCTGGCCCAAATGAAACGGCGGGCCGCCTTCCGGCTGGAACGTTGCCGGGAACTGGAGCGCACCCTTAACCACGACGTCATCGCCTTTACCACCAACGTGGCCGAGCAGATCGGCGCGCCGGCCAGCCGCTGGCTTCACTTTGGCCTGACCAGCAGCGATATCCTCGACACCGCCCTGGCCGTGCAGATGGTGCAGGCGGCGGACCTGTTGATCGCCGACGTCAAGGCGCTGCGCCGGGTGGTGGCGGCGCGGGCGAAGAAATACCAGTTTACCCCCATGATCGGCCGCAGCCACGGCATCCACGCCGAGCCGATCACCTTTGGCCTGAAACTGGCGTTGATGTATGACGAGTTCGGGCGCGCCCTGCGGCGGCTCGAAACGGCGCGGGCGACGGCGGCGACCGGCAAGCTCTCCGGCGCGGTGGGCACCAGCGCCCATCTCGCCCCGCGCGTCGAGGCGTTGGTATGCCGGAAACTCGGCCTGCGCCCCGCGTCCCTGGCCACCCAGGTGGTGCAGCGCGACCGGCATGCCGAGTTCATCGGCGCGCTGGCGCTGGTCGGCGCCAGCGTCGAGCGCTGGGCCACGGAATTCCGCCACCTGCAGCGCACCGAGGTGCTCGAGGTCGAGGAGTTCTTCGCGCCGGGCCAGAAAGGCTCCAGCGCCATGCCGCACAAGCGCAATCCCATCACCGGCGAACGGCTCAGCGGCCTGGCGCGCGTGCTGCGCGGCCATGCCCTCGCCGCCCTCGAAAACGTCGCCCTCTGGCACGAGCGCGACATCAGCCACAGCTCGGTCGAGCGCATCATTTTCCCCGATTCCTGCGCGCTGCTGGATTACATGCTCGTCACCCTGACCCGCCTGGTGCGGGGGCTGGTGGTTTATCCCGCCAACATGCGGCGCAACCTGGACCTCTCGCTCGGCTTGTGGAACTCGCAAACCGTGCTGCTGGCGCTCATCCGCAAGGGCCTGGATCGCGAGCGGGCCTACGAACTGGTGCAGCGCAACGCCATGCGCACCTGGCAGGCCAAACATGCCGGCCGCCCCGACGCCGACTTCCTGCGCCAGCTTCAATCCGACCCCGACGTGGCCCGGCACTTCCAGCGCGGCGAACTGGAGAGCCTGTGCTCGCTGGACTTCCATTTCCGGCAGGTGAAATACCGCTTCCGGAAGCTGGGATTGTGAAGCGCACCGGTGGCGCCCCGCCCAACCCCGTCAGGGGTGGCCTGTCTATAGCAATGTGCCACCATTACGTCATTTCCCAACCCCCTCAGGGGTGACTCGTTTATTGTTGCCACACCCCCCTGTGCGCCCCATGCTTCTTCCATGGCGAACACCTATTCTCAAATCTACATCCAGGTAGTCTTCGCCGTCCAATACCGCCAGTACCTTCTTCTACCTGAGTTCAGGGAAGAGGTCCAGAAATACATCACCGGCGTTACCACCGAACGCGGCCAGAAGCTGCTGGCCGTCTATTGCATGCCTGACCACACGCACCTGCTGGTTGGCCTCAAGCCAGCGATAGCCCTTTCGGACCTCGTGCGCGACATCAAGAACGCTTCCTCCAACTTCATCAATAGCAAAGGCTGGGTCTTGGGCCGTTTTTGCTGGCAAGAAGGTTTCGGCGCCTTTTCCTATGCGCACTCGCAAATCTCGGATGTTATCCGCTACATCCAAACCCAACCCCAACACCACGCCAGGCGCTCCTTTCGCGAAGAGTACCTGCAGTTCCTGAAACGATTCGAGATTGACCACGATGAGCGGTTCATTCTCAAGGACGTCTATCAAACCGGCCACCCCTGACGGGGTTTCGGAATGACGTAATGGTTGTGCATTTCGTTTCTACAGACCGGCCACCCCTAACGGGGTTTGAGGGATGCGCCCGCCAACGAGAATCACCGGCTACAGATTGGTGGTCTCGGCCTCTCCTTGGACTTCTATTTGCGAGCCAATAACCCCGTTAGGGGTGACCTATGTCCAGTTCAACCACCTCCTGCAAATTCCTGCTCCTGGCCTCGCTCTGCCTGGCACCGCTTGCCCCGGGCGCGGCACAGACCTGGCAAAGCGCGCTCAGCCGGATGCCGCTGCCGGCCGGGGTCCCGCAGCTCAACCGCACCAACTGCGTCGAGACCCTGCTGCGCAGCTTCCAGTCCAACGACGTGGTCAAAGCCCTGATCTTCATGCCCGGCGCCACCGACGAGCTTTACTTCTTCCGCCGCGCCCGGGCGAATCTCCCCGCGCCCCCCGTCTCCCTGCTGGCCGCCGTCACTGCGCTGACCAACCAGACCCTGATCCGCGCCACCTTTCGGCCGCCGCTGCTGCTGCTGCACACGGCCGAGGACTTATTGGAACCGGCGGTCACCCTCAAGCATCCGTCCGCGGTTGAACGCCTCCGGCAGGCCCGGTTTGCGCCCCATGTCCTCTACCTCGACCGCGATTGGGATTGCCTGCAGCCGCTCCTGTCCTCCGCGCTCGCGATTGACCTGCGCCCGCAGCGGTATTCCCGCGATTCCTGGCACTTTTACCGGCATAGTTTTGCCGCCTGGAACCTGACCGGGTGGGAGGCGCTCGAAGCCACCGCGCTGGCCGGTCAAACCCGCTTCACGGTCCGGCGCCGCCAGGTGGTTTTTGAACTGGATATGCGCCCCCGCGTGGCGCCCCGGGTGGAGTCCTATCCGCCCTGAGCCGCTCCCGCGGCCGGGCCGCCCGTTCCCGCCGCCGCGGAGGCCGGCTTGAGAAGCCAGTCGTAGCCTTTCTCCTCCAGCTCCAGCGCCAGCTTGCGATCGCCGGTGCGCACGATTCGGCCATCGGCCAGCACGTGCACATAGTCCGGGATGATATAATCCAGCAACCGCTGGTAATGGGTGATGACCAGTTGGGCGTTGTCCGGGCGCCGCAGCTTGTTGACCCCGTTGGACACGATCTTCAGCGCGTCAATATCCAGGCCCGAATCGGTCTCGTCCAGCACCGCCAGGCGCGGCTCCAGCACCGCCATCTGGAACACTTCGTTGCGCTTTTTCTCGCCGCCCGAGAATCCCTCGTTCACCGACCGCCGCAGCAAATCCTCGTTCAGCTCCAGCAGTTGAATCTTGTCCTTTACCAGCGTCAGGAACTCCATGGCGTCCAGCTCGGGCTGGCCGCGGTGCTTGCGAATCTCGTTCAGCGCCGCTTTGAGGAAGTAGGTGCTGTTCACCCCGGGGATTTCCACCGGGTATTGAAACGCGAGAAACAGGCCTTCCCGCGCCCGGTCCTCCGGGGCCAGTTCGAGCAAATCGCGCCCCAGGTACGCCACCCGTCCCGCCGTAATTTCGTAGCCGTCCCGCCCCGCCAGCACCGCCGCCAGCGTGCTCTTGCCGCTGCCGTTCGGCCCCATAATCGCGTGCACTTCTCCCGGGTAAATGCGCAGGTTAATGCCTTTCAGGATGGGTTTGCCCTCGACCCCGGCGGTCAGGTCCTGTATCTCCAGTATCGCTTGCTTCATAGGTTTGGTTCCCGTTCCAGCGGTTCTTTCGGGCTCAGCCCACGCTCCCCTCCAGGCTCACGCCCAGCAGTTTTTGCGCCTCGACGGCAAATTCCATCGGCAGCTCGCGCAACACTTCCTTGCAGAAGCCGTTGACGATCAAGGTCACGGCGTCCTGCGTCGCCAGCCCGCGCTGGTTGCAGTAAAAAATCTGGTCCTCGCCAATCTTCGAGGTCGAGGCCTCGTGCTCCACCCGCGCGGTGGCATTCCGGACCTCGAGGTAGGGGAACGTATGCGCGCCGCACCGATCACCCAGCAGCAGCGAATCGCACTGCGAGAAATTCCGCGCGTGCGCCGCGCTCTTCTGCACTTTCACCAGGCCCCGGTAGCAGTTCTGCCCGCGGCCGGCCGAGATGCCCTTGGACACGATCGTGCTGCGCGTATTGCGCCCCACATGCACCATCTTGGTGCCGGTGTCGGCCTGCTGGTAATTGTTCGTCACCGCCACCGAGTAGAATTCGCCCGTCGAGTGGTCGCCCAGCAGGATGCAGCTCGGGTATTTCCATGTGATGGCCGAGCCGGTTTCCACCTGCGTCCAGCTGATCTTCGAGTGCTTGCCTTTGCACAGGCCGCGCTTGGTCACAAAGTTGTAAATGCCGCCCCGGCCTTCCGCGTCCCCGGGATACCAGTTTTGCACGGTGGAATACTTGATCTGCGCCTGGTCCAGCGCGATCAATTCCACCACCGCCGCGTGCAACTGGTGCTCGTCCCGCATGGGCGCCGTGCAGCCCTCCAGGTAGCTCACCGACGCCCCCTCCTCGGCCACGATCAGCGTCCGCTCGAACTGCCCCGTGTTGGCCGCGTTGATGCGGAAATACGTGGAAAGCTCCATCGGGCAGCGCACCCCTTTGGGGATGAAGCAGAACGAGCCATCGCTGAACACCGCCGAGTTGAGCGCCGCGAAAAAGTTGTCCGTATAGGGCACCACCGTCCCGAGGTATTTGCGCACCAGCGCGGGGTGCTCCTGCACCGCCTCCGAGAAGGAGCAGAAGATGATCCCCTTCTCCGCCAGTTGCTTTTTGAACGTCGTGCCCACCGAGACGCTGTCAAACACCGCGTCCACCGCCACCCCCGCCAGCCGCGCCCGTTCCTTCAGCGGGATGCCCAGCTTTTCGTAGGTCTCCAGCAGCTTCGGGTCCACCTCCTCCAGGCTCCGCGGCCCGTCCCCCTTCTGCTTCGGCGCCGAGTAATACACCGAGTCCTGGTAATCAATCGGCGGATAATGCACATGCGCCCAGTTCGGCTCCCGCATCGTCAGCCAATGCCGGTACGCCCGCAGCCGCCACTCCAGCAGAAACTCCGGCTCCCGCTTTTTGGCCGAAATGAACCGGACAATATCCTCGTTCAGCCCCGGCGGCGCCGACTCGGTCTCCACGTCGGTCACAAAGCCGTACTTGTATTCCTTCCGCACCAATCCCGCGATGGTTTCGGTTGCTGTGCTCATGTTAATTCCATCCACTGCGGCGGCGCGCGTTCGGGCGCGCCGCTTTCCTGTCGCTCATATCCATGCTCTTAACCGCTCCTCCGTTTCCCCCGCCGGCCGGGCCGGGCCGGCGCGCACGCCGCGCAGCGCCCATGAATGGCCAGCTCATACCGCTCCACCCGGCACCCGGGCGGCAGCGCAATCCCCGGCGCCGCCGGCAAATCCACGTCAAACACGCGCTCGCAGACCGTGCAATAAAAATGCCCATGCGGCCGCATATTCGGGCAAAACCGCGCCGCGCCGCGCTCCAGCGCCACCAGCCGCGCCACCTCGCATTTCACCAGCGCGTCCAGGCAATTATAAACCGTCGCCATCGAGATCTCCGGCATCTTCCGCTTTGCCCGGATGAATACCCGCTCGGCCGTCGGGTGATCCCGTTGCTGTAAAAGCACAGCATACACCTGCTGCCGCTGCGGCGTAAAACGAAAACCGCGCCGCGCCAGCCGCTCATCCACCCTCAACTCGTCCCGCAGGTCCATGGCTGCTTCCACCACGGGGCCATTCTACCCCGCCGCCCGCGCCTTGTCAATACTTGGAACAATTCTAACCCAGACATTTCACCCCTGCAAGGCTGGAGCGCGGGCATCCTGCCCGCTTACAGCCTCCCAACGGGCTAAGCGGGCAAGATGCCCGCGCTCCGGCCTGCGGGTATTTCGTGCGGGGCGTGAAATATCCCGGCTAAGTCCGGCGGAGGCCCCTACGGCGGCGGCATGTGGTATGGCTGGCCGCGCTGGTACAGGGCCATCCGTTCCTCGGCCTGCCGGGCGATGTCCGCCTGCCCGGCGGCCTGCGCCAGCTCGCGGGCCCGGGCGGCGGCCTTCAGGGCCTCGTCGAAACGCCCGGCTTCGGCGTACGCGGCGTCCAGCGTGCCCCAGATGCGCGCCTCCCGGCCGCCGTTCAGTTCCCGCGCCCGCTCCGCCAGCCGCACGGCTTCGGCCCCGTCGCGCAGGTCGGGGCGGGCGGTGGTGGCCAGGAACCACGCGAGGTCGTTCAGGTACAGCACCGTATTCGGGCCGAGCCGCGCGGCGTCGCGATAGTGGGCCAGCGCCTCGGCGGCCTGCCCCTGGCTGTCCAGCACCAGGGCCAGGTAATGATGCAGGTGCGCGGCGGGCCGCAGCTCCAGCGCGCGGCGGAACTGCGCCGCCGCCGCGGCCGGCTGGTTCGCGCCCAGCAACGCCAGCGCCAGGTTTTGCCGCGCCTCGACATCCTCCGGGTGCAGCCGGCACACCTCGGCATACTGGGCCGCCGCGCCGGCGAACTCGCCCCGGTTGTTCAGCGCAAACGCCAGGTTGAAACGCGCATCGGCATTCTCCGGCGCGGCCCGCACGGCCGCCTGAAGATACCGCAGCGCCTCTTCCTCCCGGTGCTGCCCCGACAGCAAGATCCCCAGGGCCATGAGCGACGGCGCGTGGTTCGGCCGGAGCCGCAGCGCCTTCGTGTAAGCCTGTTCCGCTTCCGCCGCGCGGCCCCGTTGTTCCTCCATCCGGCCCAGGTTATACCAGGTTTCGACGGTTTCCCGCTTCTGCAACGACCGCCGGAGCAATTCCTCGGCCTCGTCCGTCCGCCCCTCTTTCAGGCGGCACAACGCCAGATTCCCCAGCCCCTCCGGGTAATTGCTCTTAATCCGCACCGCCTCCGTGAAATGCCGCAGCGCCGCCGCCTGCTGGTCCGCGTCCAGCAGCACCACCCCCAGGTTGTTATGCGCCACGAAGTTCTCCCGCGTCACGGCCAGCGCGTGCTCGAACAAGCTCGTGCTGTCGCGCCAAAACCCCGCTTGCCGCCACGTCAGCGCGCCCGCCGCCGCCAGCAACGCCACCGCGCCCGCCGCCGCCAGCGCCACCGCGGCCCGCGCCCGCCGGCGGACCAGTTCCGCCCCGCTCCACACCCCCGCCACGCACAACCCGATCAACGGGAGGTAAGTATAGCGGTCGGCCATGGCCTGCTGCCCCACCTGCACCAGCCCGATCACCGGGATCAACATCACCCCATACCAAAACCAGCCAAACGCAAGCCACGGCGCCCGCCGCGCCGCGCGGACAACCAGGACCGACACCCCCACCAGCCCCAGCGCCGCCAGCGCCACCCACAACGGCGGCCATTCCGCCGGCGCGGGATAAAACACCGCCAGCTTCGCGGGCCACACCAGCTTGCCCGCATACCGCACATAAGAAATCAGCGCGTTGGTAATCCGAAACTCCAGCGGAATCGTTTCCAGCGAATGAACCGCCCCGGCCTTCCGCTGAACGAGGAACGTCACCACGCACGAAGCGGCGGACAGGACGGCGAAAGGGACCTTCTCCCACAAAAGACGGGTCAGGACGGGCGCCGCCAGCGAGACGGGGGAGCCGCCGCCCGGCGCGGACGCCGCCCCGCCGCCTTCGCGCTCCCGCCACCGCTCCAGCGGCCAATAATCCAGCAGCAACAGCACGAGGGGCACCGTCACCAGCATGGGCTTGCTCATCAGCCCCAGGGCAAAGAAACCCAGGGCGAAAAGATAGCAACCCAACGCGGAAAAACCCCCGCGCCGCCCGCCGCCCGTTTCCCGCCCCGCCCCTTCCTGTTCCCGCCGTCGTTCGGCATACCGCACATACGCTCCCAGCGTCAGCATGAAGAAAAACCCGCTCAACACGTCCTTGCGCTCCGCCACCCAGGCCACCGACTCCACGCGCAGCGGATGCAACGCAAACAGCCCCGCCACCCCCGCGCACAGCCAGTCGCGCGCGGCCGGGCTCATTCCTCCTGCCGCGCTCCGCGTCGCCCGCCGCAGCACCAGGAACAACAATACCGCGTTGGCGGCATGGAGCAGCAGGCTCGTCAGGTGATGCCCCCACGCCTGCAGCTTAAAAAGCTGCACATCCAACTGATGCGAGAGCCACGTCAGCGGATGCCAGTTGCCCGCATGGCCCGCCGTGAACGCCCACTTCACCCCCGCCCAACTCAAGCCGCTCAGCACCTCCGGGTTCGTCGTGACGTAGTCGCCATCGTCGTAATTGACAAACCCATTCCGCAGTATCGGCCCAAACGCCACCAGCGTCGCCGCCACCAGGGCTATCCCCATAAGCACGGCGCGGCGCCGGTTGCCCCGCGGTTCCTCCGCAGTCCCGAGCTGTGGCGGTTGGTTCGATTCCATTTGCGGCCACATACAACCATAAATACGCGCAAATGAACACCGTTTTCCGGGTCGGCAGGTTCCGCCGCCTTGAATCTATTGACTTGTACGCCGATAACAAATGGCCCCTATGGCGCAGGCAACCCGGGCGGGGGCGTGGAAGTTTTTCTCAGCCACCGGGCCAATGGCCACCATGCGCCGCGTGAGGGCACGCGGCCCGTCGGGGGGAAGTGAAGCGGTTTTGAAGTTTCAAAAATGGGCAAGTGACGCGGGGAGAGGAGGTTGGGCCGGGGGCGCGGGGCGAGGCGTGAAGTTCTTCGACCGGGCAGGGGCTGGCCGCATGGCGCGGCGGGCCGCCGAAGAACACGATATGACGAAGCAAACACTGATGGAAGAGGCCAGTCATCCGGCATCGCCCGCGTATGCGTTGCGCCGGGAGCGGGATTTCTGGGAAGTCACTTACGAGGGGCGGCGCGCCCGTTTTCCGCATGAGTTGGGGGCGCAATATGTTGCGTGCCTGTTGCTGGAGCCGCCGCGCGAGCCGATTCATGCCGTGGTCCTGGCGCTGAAGGCGCGGGCGCGGTTTGGCCCGGGAGGCGGCGGGGTTTTGCGGGGGACGCCGCCGGTGGATTTGAACGAGGCGGCGACGGTGCAGGCGTTGTGGCGGCGGCAGCGGGAGTTGGAGCGGGTGCTGGCGGACCGGTGGACGATTGAGCCGGTCAAGGCCGAGGCGCTGCGGGAGCTGGAGGAGGTGACGGAGTTTCTGCGCCGGAGCTCGTGGCCCTGCCGGCACGGGGCGGCGCGGCGCGCGCGGGCGGCGGCGGTGGCCATTAAGCGCCTGCATGCCCACCTGGCCGGGGCGTCCGAGGCCGACCGGCGGTCGCACGCGGTGCTGACGGCGTTTTCACGGCATTTGTATCATCACCTGCTGGTTCCGTCGGGGCGCGGCGGGCGGCATGTGCGCGGCTGGCCGACGACGCCTTGTCCGCCGGGGTGTTTCACCTACGCGCCGCCGGCGGGCATTGTGTGGCAGGGGGGCGGCGCCGGGCCGGACGCGGAAGGGCGGGGCTTGAGGTTGAAGGTTTCGCGCTGGCCGCTGCGGGGGCGGTGGTGGCCGGGGCGCACGGCGGCGGCGGATTACCTGGCACGGTTTCTGAGCCTGGCGTCCGCGACGGCGCTGGTGGCGTGCGGCTGCGCCGCGCCGCGGCCGTTCAAGGGGGGCCGGGCGGTGGTCACGCGCAAGCCGGCGGGGGTGGTGGAGCAGACGCTGCAGCAGGGGGAGAACGCGGCCCAGGCCACCCGGCAGAACGAGGAGAGCGTGAAGGTGCGCAGTTACACGGTGCCGGCCGGCTCGCGGCTGGAGCCTCCACCGGCGCCGCCCGGGACGGCGGCGGGGCCGGAGGGCGGGGCGGCGCCCGCGACGGCGTTTGTGCTGAGCGCGCCGATGGCGGTGGTCGAGCGGGAGGAGAGCCGCGCGCGGACGGAGCTGGGGGCGGCGCAGAAGGACACGGCGCGGGAACTGGGGGCGCGGCTGGCGAGCCTCAAGGGCATTGTCTGGGGCGGGGTGGGGTTGTTCGGGTTTGGGCTGGCGTCGCTGGTGTGGCCGCCGCTCCGGGTGGCGATCGGGAGCGTGACGACCAGCGCGGCGATGCTGCTGGGGGGCCTGGCGCTGATGGTTCTGCCGGCGATGGTGGTGGGCAATGAGCTGCTGGTCCTGAGCGGGGTGGCGCTGGCGGTGGGCGGCTGGTTTCTGGCGCATCGGCACGGGCGGTTGCGCGGGTTGGTGACGGCGAACGGGGCGGCGAACGGGACGGCGGAGCCGCCGCCCGCCGGCGGCGCGCCGCGCTGAGGGCGCCGATTTAGTGATGGATAATTTGGGCGCGCGCAGTTGGGAGGGTTCACGGCGGCGGACCGCCGGGGAACCCCGCGCGCCAGGTCAAAACACATAACATAGAAAGGGTTAGCAAGATGAAGATATTAGACATACCGCAGTCCGGAAAACGCGGGCTGTATGTTTCGCAGAACAGCCGGAACGGGTTGATCAGCCGGGCGCTGGTCATTCCGGCCAATCCCCAGACGGATGCGCAGTTGCGCGTGCGTCATTTCCTGCAGACGGTGGTGACGGCGTGGGGCAGCACGCTCACCCAGGCGCAGCGGGATGCCTGGACGGCGGAGGCCGCTCAGCGCCGTTCCCGGGCGCGGCTGGGGCAATCGGGGCCGCTGACCGGGGTGCAGTTGTTCACGAAGATCAACTGCGCGCTGCTGATCATTGGCAGCGAGGTCGTCCTGACTCCGCCCGCCGCGCCGGTGTTCAACCGGCTGCCGGTGACGGGGTTGAGCATCACCAACACGGGGGGCGTGGTGGCTTTGAAGCTGACGACCTCCGGCACGCCGGCGGATGGGACGATGCTGTGGGGCGCCAAGCCGTGCAGCCAGGGAATCAGCGCCGCGCCGGGGGTGGTGTTTCTGGGGACGCTGGATTCGCCGGTCAACAACGCGATTGACATCACGGCCGCCTACACGGCCAAGTACGGCTCACCTGCCGCGGGCAAGAAGGTGTTCGTGAAGGTCAATCAGAACATCAATGGCTGGGAGGATGTGCCCCGCCAGTTCTGGGCGATTGTGCCGGCGGCCAGCTAAACCGGACGGCTCCCGGGCGGCGGCCGGTTGAGCCGGACGCGGTTCGGGTCGAGGGCAGTCCCGCAGCCGCGGGGCTGCCCTTTGGCCGGGAGCAACTTTGAACCTATGTGCCTGACCCTCTTTCACCCTCAAACGAGCGGCGCTCCGGTTGCGGGCGCGCGGCCGGGAGGGAGTTGTTGATGTCCCCCTGGCATGACATGGTCACCTCGCCCCCGGCGGAGGGGCAGTTGGTGCTGGCGCGGCGGCTGCCCGGCGATTGCCCGCCCCTGGCCGCCCGCTGGGACGCGGCGCGCGCGCGGTTTCAATGCGGCCCGGAGCGCTGGGGGCTCCCCTGGCAATTCGTGGCGCACTGGCGTCCGCTGGCCGCCGATCCGGCCTGGCCGCGGCCCCGCGCCGGAACGTCTCCCTGGCAGGATGTTTACCTGTGCCCGCCGGCGCCCGGGCAATCGGTCTGGCTGCGGCGGGGGGGTGAGGATACGGCGGCGTTTCGGGCGGTGTTCGACCGGGCGGGCGCGGTGTTCACGCTGCCCAACGGCTGGCGGATTTCCTGGTATGAGGTCTCACGCTGGCGCGGCGGTTAACCGGCCGGGGGCGCGGGGCAGGACGGCCGCGCGGGGCGGGGAATGCCTTTGACTTCGCGCGGACGCGACCTACACTGGTAGTTTAACGCAACAGTAAGATGCTGACAGAAGACAACATTCGGAATGCCTTGCGGGAGGTTAAATACCCCGGCTACAGCCGCGACATTGTATCCTTTGGCCTGGTCAACCAGGTCGCCGTGAAAGACGGGGCGATCAATGTCCTGATGCAACTCACCGTCGGGCGGCCGGACATTGCCGCGCAGATCAAGGCGGACAGCGAGCGGGTCTTGAAGGCGCTGCCCGGGGCGGCGCGGGTTCAAGTGGAGGTGCGTTATCCGGGGGCGGGCGCGGCGGGGGGAAGCCCGGCGGCGACGGGGCCCAACCCGTGGGAGCAGCAGCGGCGGGTTCCCGGCATCCGGCGGATTATCGCCGTCGCCAGCGGCAAGGGCGGGGTGGGCAAGTCCACCGTTTCGGTGAACCTGGCGTGCGCGCTGCGGCAGTTGGGGGCGAAGGTGGGGCTGCTGGATTGCGATATTTATGGTCCGACTATTCCGCTGATGATGGGGGTGCGCCAGATGCCAACCCTCAGCGCCCAGGACAAGATGGTGCCGCCGGAAAACCACGGGGTGAAGCTGATGAGCATGGGGTTCCTGGTGGAGGGCGACCAGCCGGTGATCTGGCGCGGGCCGATGATCAACAAGACCATTCAGCAGTTCTTCAGCGAAGTGGAATGGGGCGACTTGGATGTGCTGGTGGTGGATTTGCCGCCGGGCACCGGGGATGCGCAGCTTTCGGTCTGCCAGACCGTGCCGCTGGACGGGGGCGTGATTGTGACCACCCCGCAGGAGGCGTCGCTGGGCGTGGTGCGCAAAGGGATCGGGATGTTCCAAAAGGTCAATGTGCCCATCCTTGGCATTGTGGAGAACATGAGCTACTTCACCACCCCCGGCGGGGAGCGGGTGGAAATCTTCGGCCACGGCGGCGGGCAGGCCGAGGCGAAGCGGCAGCAGGTCCCGTTTCTGGGGGAAGTCCCGCTGTTCACCGAGATTCGGGAGGGGGGCGACCGGGGGGTGCCGGCGGTGGTCGCCGGCGCGGATCAACCGGCCGGGAAGGTGTTTGTGGAGATTGCCCGGACCTTGCGCCAGCAACTGGCTTGAGCGGGCAAAGGGCCGTCGGGGGGAGAGGGCGGAACCGGCCGCGCCGGCACGCGGCGGCGGCGGAAAAATCCGGCCGCGGGAAAGCTGAAATAAGGCTTGTCATTCCCGGGCGGCGTGCTAGGTTTCTTTACTCGTAAGATTTGGACTCGCGATTATGTCTGACGAAATGAAAGAGCGGCCTTCGGGGGACGACCTGCTGAAGAACTCCTCGCTCTACCGGGAATTCCAGGCGGAGCGCGAAGAGATATTGAAGCACAAGTGGATTGAATCCGAGAAGGCGGGTCACGACATAGGATTTGAGCGGGCGCTGACGGATTGGATCATCAAGCACCGCGCCAAATGGCGCAAGAGCCAGCAGACGGCGAATCGCTAGGCGCCGTTGCTCCTTTAACGCCGCCCCGCGAGACGGCCAAGGAACCATGCCTCACCTGAACTTCCCCAGCGCCACCGCCCACCGGTCGTCCGGCGCGCGGCGGCGGCCCGTTCCGCCCCGGCCTGCCGTTCCCGCCCATGCCTGACCCCACCCTGATCCTGAATGCGCCGACGCTGCAGCGGGCGCTGACCCGCATTGCGCATGAGATCGCGGAACGCAACGAAGCCGGGAGCGAGGTGGTGCTGGTCGGAATCCAGCGCGGGGGCGTGCCGCTGGCCGAGCGGTTGGGGGCGCTCCTGACGGAGATTTGGGGGCGGGCGGTGGCGACCGGGCGCCTGGACGTCAGCATGCACCGGGACGACCTGGACCGGCGGGTGGCGCCCCAGGTCCAGCCCACGGTGATTCCGTTTGATGTGACCGGCAAGACCGTGGTGCTGGTGGACGATGTGCTTTTCAGCGGGCGCACGGTGCGGGCGGCGATGGACGCGCTGAACGATTTTGGCCGGCCGCGGCGCATTCAACTGGCGGTGCTGATTGACCGCGGGCACCGCGAGCTGCCCATCAAGGCGGATTTTGTCGGCAAGAACGTGCCCACAGCCCGGGCGGAGAGCGTCCGCGTGCGGCTGGCGGAAACGGGCGGTGCGGACGAGGTCGTGCTGGAGAAGCCCGTATGAGCTGGAATCGCAAGCATCTGCTGGACATTGAATCGCTGACGGCCGCGGAGATCACCACCGTGCTGGACACCGCGCTGGCCTTCAAGGCGGTGGGCGAGCGCGCGATCAAAAAGGTGCCGGCGCTGCGCGGCAAGACCGTCGTCAACCTGTTCATCGAGCCGTCCACCCGCACCCGCACGAGCTTCGAGCTGTCCGAGCAGCGACTTTCGGCGGACATCATCAACTTCACCGCCGAGGCTTCCTCGCTGCGGAAGGGCGAGACCCTCAAGGACACCGCGCGCAACCTGGAGGCGTTGAACATTGACTTCATCGTGATCCGCCACAGCGCCTCCGGCGCGCCGCATTTCCTTGCGCGCGTCCTCAACGCCAGCGTCATCAATGCGGGCGACGGCGCGCATGAGCACCCCACCCAGGCGTTGCTGGACACCTTCACCATTCGCGAGAAGAAGGGGCGCCTTGCGGGGCTGAAAGTGACCATCCTGGGCGATATCCTCTACAGCCGGGTTGCGCGCTCGGATATTTGGGCGCTGACCAAGCTGGGCGCCCAGGTGACGGTGTGCGGGCCGTCCACGCTGGTGCCGCGCGTGTTCGAGCAGATGGGCTGCCGCGTCACCCATAACGTCGAGGAGGCCATTTGCGAGGCGGATGTAATCAACCTGCTGCGCATCCAGCACGAGCGGCAGCGCAAGTCCATGTTCCCCGGCCTTAACGAATACAGCAGCCTGTTCGGGTTGAACAAGGAGCGGCTGGCGTTGACGAAGCCGGACGTGATGATCATGCACCCGGGCCCGATCAACCGCGGCGTGGAGATTGACAGCGAAATCGCCGACTCGGGCCGCTCGGTAATTCTGGAGCAAGTGACCAACGGCCTGGCGGTGCGCATGGCCGTGCTCTTCCTCGTCAACGGCGGGAAGGGGCCGCAGGAAGTGGCTCCTTGAGGACGCCTGAGCCGGAATAGTTTCCGCCTGCAGGGCGGGTGTTCGCGGGAGCGCCGCGTCCGCAGGCGAGGCCCCCGTGGCGGAAGCCCGCCCGCGGCCCGCGCGCGGAAGCGGCTCCTTTCACCCAAAGACCAGCCGGCACACAATCACCGAGGCGATGACGCCGACGGTGTCGGCCACAATCCCCGCGGGCAGGGCGTAGCGGGTGCGCTTGACCCCGACGGAGCCAAAATACACGGCCAGCACATAGAACGTCGTTTCCGTGCTGCCGAAGATGGTGCCGCCGGTGCGGCTGATGAGGCTGTCCGGCCCGTATTGCTTGACCAGTTCGGCCAGGAGCCCCAGCGTGCCGCTGCCGCTCAACGGGCGCATCAGCACCATTGGCAGCAGCGGCGACGGAAACCCCACCGCCTCCATGACCGGGGCGAGCGCCCGGCTGATGAGGTCAATGCCCCCGGCGGCGCGGAACATGCCCATCGCCACGAGAATCGCCACCAGGTAGGGAATGATGCGCAGGGCCACGTCGAAGCCCTCTTTGGCGCCGTCCACGAACTCCTCGTAAACCTTGACGCGGCGCAACGCCGCATAGAGCGGAAAGACGGAAAGCATGAAGGGGATGGAAATCCGGGAGATGGCGTCCACGATGCGGATGAACACGGTTTGGCCGGCGGCATCCGACGGCGGCGTTAGCCCCACCACGGCCGGGAACGCCAGGCGCAGGAACACGTAGAGAAAGAACAGCCCAAACGCGCTCATAATCAGCATTCCCCACCACCGCAAAGGAGCGAGGTCGGCCGCTTCCCGAATGGGCGTCTTTTCGTTACCCGCACTGGCTGGCGCCGGCGCGGCCGGCTCGGGGGCGGATTCCGCGGGCGGGGCGGGGGCGGGCGGCAGGCGATAAAAGGGCAGGCGCTGCAGGATTTTAGCCGCGGTCACGGCGGCCACCGCCGCGCAGGTGGTGGCGATGATGGAAGTGCCCACGATGGCGGTTGGGTTGCTGGACTTATTGGCGGCCAGGATGGCAATGGCGGTGGCGGGAATGAGCTGGATGGAACTGGTGTTGATGGCCAGATACGTGCACATGGCGTTGGTGGCCGTGCCCGGGCGCGGATTGAGCGTTTCCAGGTGCCGCATGGCCTTCAAGCCGAGCGGGGTGGCGGCGTTGCCGAGGCCGAGGATGCTGGCCGCCATGTTGAGCAGCATCGCACCCATCGCCGGGTGGTCGTGGGGCACTTCCGGGAAAAGCCAAACCATCAGGGGCCGCAGCAGGCGCGCCAGCGCGGCCACCAGCCCGGCCCGTTCGGCCAGCCGCATGATGCCGAGCCAGAGCGCCATGATGCCCACCAGCGGCAGCGCCGTTCGCATCACGGCAAACTCCGCCATCTCGAAGCTCTTATCGGCAATCGCTTTCAGGTTGTCCGTGCAGCCGCCGATGATCACGGCCAGCACGACCAGCCCAAGCCAGATGTAATTGAGCATCCCGCGCAAATTACCCGCACGGGCGTGCGCCGCGCGAGTAAAAATCACCGGGGGCGTTTGCCGCGGCGCCGCCGGGGCTGGCGGGCGGGACACCCGAAAACCCGCGATCAAGGGCTGATACGGATGACCTCTTCGCTCTCGTCAAACATGGTATTCCGGTCGAAGTTCAGCCAGTGCTTGAGCGAGACGATGCGCACTTCCTGGAAGTAGGATGGCGTCAAGCCGCCATGCTTCTTTTCCAACGCGGCCATGTCTTCCGCGATGCGCCGGGCGAATTCAGGCTTCAAGCTCAACCGCAACCGGCGTTCGCCATAGCGGAAGATGGCTTCGCAGGCGGGCGGCACGTTGGTGGGCACGCTGATGGTGCCGCGGCCAAGGCTGGCGCCAGTGGCGGTTTGCAGCCCGTCATTGAGGCAGCTCAGCGGCGGTTTGAGGCCCGCGTGGCTCTCGACGCGCAGTTCGTCCAGGGCCACATTGAACCGCTCCCGCGCCCGCAAACCCATCTTGGCGCCGACGATCGAGTACGTGCCCAGGTGACGATGCAATTCGCTGGTCAGCACCGCGGCTTTCCATTCTTCCAGGCCATGGCGGCTGATGATTTGCGCGGCGGATTCGCGCACATCCGGCAGCAGGTCTTGTGGTTTAACGGGGAACTCGGCCATAATCACCGTGGCGCGCTCGGGGAAGGCCCGCAACAGGGCGCAAAAAGACCGGCGCACCGCCGCGGGATCCGCCGGGGTCCATTGCGACCAGTTGGGCTGCCCCGCCACGGGAGTCAGCGTGCCCAGGGCCGGGTCCAGAAAACGCAGCGCGACCAGGTCGTCCCAGAGCCGCAGGTGCCGGGCGCGGACCAGCTCGGCGCCGCGGCCGGTGCTATGCAGCCACACCACCAGCTCGGCCGCCGGCGAATCCAGGCCGGCGATTTCATCCAGCAGGGCGTCATCCAGGACCGGCGCCACGGTTTCGTCGGGCCAATACACCACTTCGACACGCAGGCCGGCGGCGATGACCTTCTCACGGGCCGCCTCGTCCCGCAGGGCATTCCAGCCGGCCGGGCTGACTTTCGGCGGCGTTCCATACCACAGCACGGAGCGGATGCGCGCGGCCAGGCCGGGATCGCCCTCGAGGGCGTCCGCCAGGTTCGACAGCGGCCCGAGACAGAGGTAAACAATGGGGTCCGGAGCGGCTTTGGCCATCAATCGAATCAGGCTTGCGGCCTCATGCAAGCCGGTGCGCGGAATCCGGGGCTCGCCCAGTTTGTCCCAGTCCAACGCTGTGGCGTTGGTGCGAAACGAGGGCGGCGGCGCTGTTTGCTTGCGCCCGAGGCCGACGGCCACATCGCTTTGTTTGAGAAACCCCAGCAGGCGACAGGCGTTGGTGGCCCCCACATCGGGCGGGCAAACGCCGTCGCTGGTGACAATCGCCAGCACGTTGAGGTAAGGGCAATTCAACAGCAGCGCCAGGGCGCGGACATCGTCCGACGCCATATCGGTGTCCACGATGACGGACGGGCCATCGTGGGCGCTGGCCAGGCGGGTCAACAAGCCGAATAGCAGCAGCCCCCGGGAGAGCCGTCGCCACATCCGCCCGCGGATGCTTCCGCCGGGCAGCCTTCCGTTATTGAGTATGGAGGTCATAAATGGTTTCCTGCCTACCAATGAAGCCGGCGCGCGCGGAGGTATTCCAGCAAGCGCTGCGCTTCGTCGGATTGGATGATGTTCGCGCCGCGGGCGACAACCCAACCCCAGCCGGCCTCCGGGTCCGTCAGGGATTTGGCGTCGGTATGTCCTGCCGCCAGACTGTCCCAAAGGGTGTTGATCCACACCCGGGCGCCCGCTTGCTTGATCCGGGCGATGGTTTCCGGCGCCACAATCGGGGCGTCATCGTCCGTAAAGACCAGCTCAAAGGCGCAGGGGCGAAGCCGGCGCGTGTAAGGTTCGATTTTCGCCCAGCCTGATTCCAGGTTATTCTCCGGGCCTTTCTTTTGAAAGATGATCGGCATAAAGAGCACGGGCGGGTCGAGGTCGGCAAAGTCCACTTCGCACCGGGCGGCGTTATAACTGGATTTGAAGATGGCCTGGCGGGTCGTGCCGGTCTTCTGGAGGATGGCGCGGCATTCGGGGACGAGGATCCAGGCCTTATCGAGATTGACCAGGCACTTGCCCCGGACCAGGCGCATGACTTCCTCAAGCGTTGGCATCTGGTGGTTGGTGACCGGGGCATTGGTGCCGCCGACGCCGAGCCGGAGGCGCAGCCGCTTGATTTCGGCGAGGGTCAGGTCGCTGATCGCGCCGGTGCCGTCGGTGGTGCGGTCCACGGTGGCGTCGTGGCACAAGACGAGCTGGCCGTCCCGGGTTTTGCGCACGTCCACTTCCACAATATCAATCCCCTTTGCAACGCTGTCCGCAATCGCGGCCAGGGAGTTCTCGGGGTATTTCTCCCATGCGCCGGTCGAACGCCCGGAGAGCCCGCGGTGCGCCGCGACGAGCACCTGGGTGCCCGCCGGTTGCCGGAGTTCGGCGCAGATGCGGCTGGCCTTGGAGGGCGCGACTTTCGTCGAAACGCAGGCGGCCAAACCCAGCGCCAGGGGCACCAGGACCAGCCCTCGGATTCGGCGCCGAAGGGGAGCGTGATTTCGGGGTGAGATTTTCGAAGGGGTAGCAGTCATTTTATTCATGGGTTTTGACGCGCCACAGCGACGCCGCCAGCACCAGCGACAGCACCGATGCGCCAATCCAAAAGGCGATTGCGGAGCGGAAGTCGTAGTGCTTGACCTGCGTGGCAACGGCTTGTCCTTGTTCGTTAAGGGCGGTGACGGTTGCGAAGGTGACCCCGCGCTGAATGAGGAGCCCGCTGACCCACTCCTGCAGCGCGTTGCCTAAATAGCTGACAATGCCGATAAAGCCCATCGCCGCCCCCGCCGCCCGCCGACCGGCGATATCCACGGCAAATAATCCTCCCAGGACAGCCAGCAGGCCGCTGAGCGTGAAACCGAAGAGGATAAACGCCGCCGACAACACCACCGGGTGGCCGGGCGGCGTGTAGAAAATCATCAACAGGGCGATGACTTCCAGCACGCCGAAGATAAAGGTGACCGGCGGCCGGCGCGCGTTGAAGAACCGGTCGGAGATGAAGCCATAGACCACACAGCCGGCCAGTCCCGCGCCGGTGTTCAAACCGAGCATCAGCCCCGCCTCAACCAGCGTGTAGTTGCGGTGCTCCTGGAGATAAAGCATGCCCCAACTGTTGATGGCATAGCGGCTCACATACATGCAGGCGCTGGCCAGGCCAAGCACCCACATCGCCGGCATCCGCAACGCCCGAAGCTGATCCCGCCGGGGATCCGCAGCCGGCACCGCCCGGTCTGTCCCCGCCGGGTGATCGTTGCGCCAGTCCGCCACCGGCGGCAGGCCCATGGTTTCCGGCCGGTCGCGCAGCAACAGCAGGATGCCAAACGCAACCAGCAGGCAGAACATCCCCGGCCCGGCAAAGCCCGCGCGCCAGCCCAGGTGGGTCACCAGCAGCGAATTGAACACGAACGTCAGACCCTCGCCCAGTGAGTGGGAACTGCTGAAAATCCCATAATAGCTGCCGCGCTCTTTGGCGCTGAACCAGTTGGCCAGCGATACCCCGCTGCACGGCGACCCGGCGCCCTGAAACCATCCGTTCAACCCCCACAAAATCGCCCAAGCCCACGGCGAGACAAAGCCGAGCATGGCCAGGTTGATCAAGGCCGACAACAACACCGTGGCGGAGAAAAACCGGCGCACGTTGGCGTGGTCGGCCAGAAAGCCGTTGACCAGCTTGCCCACCGCGTAGCCGATCGAGAACGCCGAGCCGATCAGCCCCAGCCATTCGGCGGTGAACACTCCTTCGTCCAGCAGCGGCTTTTTCATCACCGCCAGCGGCAGGCGGCAGGTATAGCCGAACCCGTAGCCGCAGGTGATTGCGAACATCACCGACATCCGGTGGCGGCGGTATAGCTGGTTGACGCGCTCCGGATCAGTGATCCGCGGCGCGTCGGGGCCGGTCGCAAACCACCGCAGCGGATTCCAACTCCGCGTGGCCGCTTCACCCCCCGCGCCACTCATGCCGGGCCAACTCCCCATACGCCTGTTGGCCTTCGGCCAGCCTGCCATTCGCGCCGCCACATGCGCTAGGTTTGCTCCGAGGCGGTCGCGTAGCCGTGGACCTTGGCGGGCCAAACGGACGCGAACAAGAGCATGCTCAAGAGCGCCACCCCCGTCAGGCTGCCCAGCGTTATGTTCCAGCCATAATGCTGCACCAGCGTGCCCAGTCCCCACCCCGAAAACAACGTGCTGGCGTAGGAAAAAATGCCCGTCAACCCAATGGCCGTCGCTGCCAGCCGCTTGGTGGCCAGGTTGGCCACCACCACGCCCACCAGCGCCTGCGGGCCATAAAGGAAAAAGCCCGCCAGGCAAAGCGGCAACGTGCAGATCACCGGCGAGCGGCTGGGCAGCTTCCAAAACAGCAGCACGGACAACGCCGTCAGCAGCATCGAAAAAACACACAACCGCGCGCCGCGCCCGCCAAAGAGCCGATCCGTCAGCCAGCCGCTGACCAGCATCCCGGCGACGCCCGACACTTCGAAGGCGGCCACCATCCAGCCCGCGTGTTTCAATTCGATGTGCTTCATTTCCGTCAGAAAGGTGGGGCCCCAGTCGAGCACCGCATAGCGCACGATATAGACGAAGAAACTGGCCATCGCCAACAGCCAGATGTATTTGTTGCCGAAAACCTGCCGGAGTTGCGCGGCGGAAAAGCCCGGCGAATCCGAAGGCCCGCTGGCGGTGCCTTCCACTTCGGGCAACCCCAGCGAGGGCGGCGTATCGCGGAGCGCCCCCAGCAAAAACAGCGCGCACAGCAACGCCAGCCCCGCCGGCACAAAAAAGCACAGCCGCCACCCATAGCCGACCAGGTAGCCGCACAGCACCACCACCAGCCCGGCCCCGATGGAATGGGAGGTGTTCCAAATCGAGAAATTGGTCGCCAGCTCCTTCGGCGGAAACCAGTGCGTCATCAGCCGGGCGCATGGCGGAAAGCCCATGCCCTGCACCCAGCCATTGAGCATCCACAGCAAGCCCAGCGTGACGACGGCGGAACTGAAGCCAAACAGGATATTCACCCCCGCCGAAAGGATCAGCCCCAGCGCCATAAACGTGCGCGCGTTGGTGCGGTCGCCCACAAATCCGTGGGCAAACTTGGAAAAACCGTAGAGCAGCCCGTGCAGCGTAAGGAACAGCCCCAGGTCGGATTTCTCGATGCCCAGGTCCCGGCTCATCGCCGGCATCGCCACGCTGAGGTTCTTGCGAACGAAGTAGAACATCGCGTAGCCAACAATCGTGGAGAACAGAATGCGGCGCTGCCAATAACGATACTGCGCCTTGATCTCCGCCGGATCCGTCAGCATCGTTTCCGCCGGCGCCGCCGGGGCAAAAACGCGCAAAATCGCCGGCCATTGCGGCTGGCGCTTCGTGGTTGCGGTATGCGAGTCCGGCATGGAATCACTACGCGGACGCCATTCCCGCCAGAACAAACCCAATAAGATATCTCACCGGCGCAGCGTGCCCCGGATCGTCCAAGGCGTCAAGAACAAGGCGGCCAACCCCGAACAGCCCGGGCGCGGCGCGGTTAGAACATTGAACTGGACGGCTATTTGATGGTACACTGAACCGCATTGAAGAAGCGACGACTTGCGCCAGTCCCGGTAAGTTTGCCCCAGGATGAGGGAGACGAACTGCCGCTGGAATTTGCGCCGCCGCCGCCGTCGGCAACCGCGTCGGCGGCGGCGGTGGCATGCTATTTTAACGGGCGTCCCCTGCCGCCGGATGCCACGCCTATGCGGCTGTTGGGGGTGGATTATGTGCATATTCCGACGGCTAATGGCGGAGACCTCTACCTGACGCGATTCGGACTCCCGTTTCAGGAGCACTTGCAACTGGAGAACTGGCGGGACGAAGCGTGGTTCGAGACCCAATGCGAGCGGTTGCGGGGCACCAGCGTGGTTTATCGCGTTCCCACCAAGCCCGTCCACGGCCGGTCCCTCTCGCTGGTGGTCAAGTATTGCCGCGTCGGCGAGGATGTGCCGTTGGACACCATGACATTCGAGAAGTTCTCCCAGGCCGAATTCAACAGCCCGTATGAGGAGTTCTCGCTGGTAATGGAACTGCGCGAGCGAAAGGTAGCCGAGCGCATTCTCACGCACCGCCCCCTGGCCATCTATATCCCGCCCGAACGGCTGGAACTCTGGCAAACGGGGCGCAGCGCGCACCGAATCGAGCATAAGAAGGCGAAGTTCCGGGATGTGGAGCTGGACATCTTCCGCCGCTACGTCCTTATCTACCAATGGATCAACGGTGAATCCGCGGACGCCGCGCTCGAAAAGGCGGTGCCGGGCGCCGCGCGGCGGGCGGAGGAGTTGAAGCGCCTGACGCTGCGGGCCAAAGCGGAAATGGCACGCAACGGTTTCATGGTGGCGGATCACAAACCGGCCCACCTCATCCTCCGCTGGCGCCGCGACGGCACCCTGCTGCGGAAGAAGAACGGCGACTACGCCTATGCGCTTATTGACTTCGAGTTGCTCCTGCGCACCCCCGAACACGAGCGGGAAACCCAGTCGTCGCGCCGCGCGATCTATTTAAGCCGGCAGCGGGACCGCTTTGCCAGCCCCAAGGGTTTGCAATACCCCGCCCACCTCAAACCCGTGCGCCTCCTGGGGGTGGACTACGTATGGGGCCACGCCGACAGCACGCACGGCAGCCTGTGGGTCGTGGGGCAGGACCCGGACCTGTTCGATTATTTTGTGCCGGAACGGTGGCGGCATACGCCCAGCAAACGGCTCAGCACCACAAATGAAACCTATTATACCCTCACCAAGGATCGCATAAACCTGGTCTGGAAAGTCTCGCGCGTGGGCGAGGCGCCAGACCCCGCCGCCGGCAGCCCGGGCCCCGGCGCGCGGGCGCACCCGGGCTACAACAGCCCCTTCGAAGAGGTGGCCATCGCGCTGGACCTGAAAGCGAAAGGCATTGACGCCATTTATCCGCGGGCGATCTATATGTCCGGCCTCAAGTCCACTCGCTCGAAGTTATACGTCAGCGACAACCGCCGCTACCATTCCCACCAGGCGCTGACCACACCCGATGGCCAGCCGGTGCTCCGGCCGGACCACATTTACCTGACCATTTGGGGCTTCTGGAACGGGCTCGATGAAATCCTGGCCAGCCGGGATGACGCCTATTGCCTGGGCATCAGCCTGCTGGAGGCCTGCCAGGACGGCATTATCAGCGCCCGCGACGCAAAACGATTGCTTGCCCGGGAACAGAAAAAGCTGGCGGCCGCGGGCTACCGGGATTTGTCGCCCAAACCCACGCATTATCTGCTGTCGCTTCGCCATTCGGGCACCCTGGTTCGGGATGATGACGGGTGGCCAACGCTGCGCATTTGCAATTTCGCGCTGATCCAGAGTGCCGGCTCCGCCAAACCGCCCGGCCCGGCTCCGGGCGCCCCCGCGGGAACCCACCGCAAAAAGGGCTGACCCGGGCGGGCATCCCTGCTACCCTACCCCGGTCGCTATTTTTGCAGAGCGCATGACAGCAATTTTGGGCATCTCGGCTTTCTACCACGACAGCGCGGCGGCGCTGGTGGTGGACGGGGATATTGTGGCGGCGGCCCAGGAGGAACGGTTCACGCGCAAGAAGCATGACCCGGGGTTCCCGGCCCACGCCATTGCCTATTGCCTGGCGGAAGGCGGCCTGCCGCCGGAGGCGCTGGATTACGTGGTCTTTTACGACAAACCCCTGACCAAGTTTGACCGGCTGCTGGAAACCTACCTGGCTTACGCGCCCGCGGGATTCAAGAGCTTTCGGCTGGCGATGCCGCTCTGGCTCAAGGACAAGCTGCATCTGCGGCGCACGCTGCGGCAGCGGCTCCGCGCCGCCCGGCGCGCCCGGCTGGTTTTCACCGACCACCATGAAAGCCATGCGGCCAGCGCTTTCTTTCCCAGCCCCTTTGAGCGCGCGGCCATCCTGACCCTGGACGGAGTGGGGGAGTGGAGCACGGCCACGTTCGGCGTGGGCGAGGGCAACCAACTGCGGCTGCTGCGGCAATTACAGTTTCCCCATTCGCTGGGACTGCTCTATTCGGCCTTCACCTATTACTGCGGATTCAAGGTCAACAGCGGCGAATACAAATTGATGGGGCTGGCCCCCTACGGCCAGCCGATCTATCAGGAGGCGATTCTCCGGCACCTGATTCGGCTCCAGCCGGACGGCAGCTTTTGGATGGACATGCAGTATTTCAACTACTGCGCGGGGCTGACGATGACCAGCGAACGGTTCCACCGGCTTTTCGGCGGGCCGCCGCGCTCCCCGGAATCCTTGCTCGAACAACGGCACATGGACCTGGCCGCGAGCATCCAAAAGGTCACCGAGGAAATCATGCTGCGCATGACCCGGGAGGTGTGGCGGCAAACGCAAATGAAAAACCTCGTCCTGGCCGGGGGAGTGGCGCTCAACTGTGTGGCCAACGGCCGGCTGCTGCGCGAGGGGCCCTTCGAACAGCTCTGGATCCAGCCCGCCGCGGGCGATGCGGGCGGCGCGCTGGGAGCCGCCCTGTTCGTCTGGCACCATCTGATGGACCGGCCGCGCCCCACCGATGGACAGGATCGCCAGAAGGGCAGCCTGCTGGGGCCGCGCTACGATAACGAACAAATCCGGCAGTTCCTGGCAACAGCGGAAGCCCCGCATCAGCAATACACCGACGAAAGCGAACTGCTGGCGGCGGTGGCGCAGATGATGGCGGAGGGCAAAATCATCGGCTGGTTCCAGGGCCGGATGGAGTTCGGGCCGCGGGCGCTGGGGTCGCGCAGCATTATTGGCGATGCGCGCAACACCACCATGCAGGCCACCATGAACCGGAAAATCAAGTTCCGGGAAAGCTTCCGTCCCTTCGCGCCGTGTGTCCTGCGGGAGCGGGCGGGCGATTACTTCGGCCTGCGGGCGGACCAGGAAAGCCCCTACATGCTGCTGGTGGCGCCGGTGCTCGAAAAGCATCGCACGGCGCTGTCAGCCGCCGACCGGCAAACGATGGCCGCCGCCCCGGACCTGCGCCAGCGCGTCAACATCGTGCGCTCGACGGTGCCGGCCATTACCCACGTGGACTACAGCGCGCGGGTGCAAACCGTGGACGAAAAGCGGCACGGGCGCTACTACCGGCTGCTGCAGGCTTTCGAGCGGCTGACCGGCTGCCCGGTCATCGTCAATACCAGCTTCAACGTGCGGGGCGAGCCGATCGTCTGCACGCCGCAGGAAGCCTACCGATGCTTCCTGGCCACCGACATGGACGCGCTGGTGCTGGAGGATTTTGTGCTGCGCAAAGAACAAATGAACCAGGCGGTGACCGCCGCCGAACGGCAAAAATACCTGGCCCAATTCGAGCTGGACTGAACCCGCTTTCAAAGCCGCCCATATGCCCCTATAATCCAACCGCATGACCTGGTCCGACATTCCCTTTCAGCCCCCCGCCAAGGCCCTGCGCCAGTTTGGCGCCGCCTGGCTGATTTTCTTCCTGGCGCTGGGCGCCTGGCAATACTTCGCGCGCCAGCGGCCGGTGCTCGGAGCGATCCTGATGGGCCTGGCCCTGGTCATCGGGCTGCTGGGACTGCTCCGCCCGGCGGCCGTGCGCTGGCTGTTCGTCGGGTGGATGGTGCTGGCCTTTCCCATTGGCTGGGCGATTTCCCAACTGATGCTGGCGGTGCTGTTCTACGGCCTGCTCACGCCGGTGGCGCTGTTTTTCCGGTGGCGGGGGCGGGACCTGCTGCAGCGCAAGGCCGCCCCCTCCGCAACCACCTTTTGGCTGTCCAAAACCACGCCGTCGGACGTGCGCAATTATTTCCGGCAGCACTAAGCCCGCCACGCCACCCCAGACAATCCCCATGCAAAAACAACCGCAAAATGAGTTTGAAAAGGCCGCCGCCCAACCCCCGCGCGGCGGATTAATCGTCGAACTGGTGGAGTTCCTGCGGCAGAACAAGAAATGGTGGCTGCTGCCCATCCTGATTCTGTCGCTGCTGCTCGGCCTGCTGATCGTGCTGTCCGGCTCCGGCCTGGCGCCGTTCATCTACACCCTGTTTTAACCGTTCCGCATCGTCCGGCGCCCATGAACCTCCCCTGGCAGCTTTGGCGCCCCGCCGAAACGCGGCGCGGCGCGCCCACTGCGCCGCCGCGGCAGGAGGGCTCCGCGCTTTATGAAGATCGGGTTGCAACGGGCGGTTGACCGTTATGCCGGGGTGCCCGCCTGTGCGGCGCTCTCGCTCCTGCACCGGCTCGGGCCCAAGCCGGTTGCCGCCCGGCCGCCGCGCCGGATTCTGGTGATCCTGCTTTCCGAAATGGGCAGCCTGGTGCTGACGCAGCCCATGTTTGCCCATCTCAAAGCTCGTTACCCGGACGCCTCCATTCACGCCTTGCTGTTCGCCCGAAACCGCGCCGTGCTGGACTTGCTGGCGGTCCTGCCGGGGGAGAGGATTCTGACCCTCGACGACCGCTCTCTATGGCGCCTGGCCGCCGGCAGCCTCAAAATCCTGCGCACCCTGCGCGCGCTCCAGTTCGACGTGGTCATTGACTGCGAATTATTCGCGCGGGTCAGCAGCCTCTTCTCCGGCCTGTCCGGAGCGCCGCTGCGGGTGGGATTCCATCGCCACACCCAGGAAGGGCTTTACCGGGGATCGTTCATCAACCGGCCGGTGCTCTATAATCCCTACCGCCACCTTTCCCGCCAGTTCCTCACGCTGGCCGCCGCCATCGAATCCGAAACCATGCCGCTGGGCAAGGACGCGCCCGACGCGCCGTGCGAGCCGCCGCCGCGGCTGGCGTTTCCCCCCGAAGAACTGCGGCAGGTGGCGGCCCAACTGCACGCCGACTTCCCCGCGCTCCCGGGCCGGCGCCTCGTGCTGGTTTATCCCGGCGGCGGGCTTTTGCCGATCCGGGCGTGGCCGCGCGAGCACTATTTTCAGCTCTGCGCGGCCCTCCTCCGGGAAGGGCATGCGGTCGGCATTATCGGGCTGCCGGACGACAAATCCCTCGGGCAGGCAATCGTGGCGCACTGCCGCAGCCCAAACTGCGTTGACCTGACCGGCTACACCCGCTCGCTGCGCCACCTGCTGGCCCTTTTTCATCACGCGGCGCTGCTCATCACCAACGACGGCGGCCCCGGGCAATTCGCGGCGCTGACCCCCCTCCCCGCCATCATCCTGTTCGGCCCGGAAACGCCCCGGCTCTACGGGCCGCTGGCACCAAACGCATTCTGCTTCCATCTGCCGCTGCCCTGCTCGCCCTGCCTCACCGCCTATAACCACCGGGCCTCCCCCTGCGATGGAGACAATCAGTGCCTGAAACGGATCACCCCGGAGCAAGTCCTGGCGCAGGCGCGCGCGATGCTCCGCACCGCCCCGGGCTGACGGCGCGCGCCCCCGGGCGCCCCTATTTCCGATAGCTGGCCACCACCCAATCGCTCAGAACTTTGTCCGGCGCCGCCACCGCGTCGGCGTCAATCACGAAGTCCCGCGGGCCGGAGTTCTGAACGATGAGCTTCAACCCGAACTGGTAGTCCTTGAACCGCTGGGCGCAGAGATCGCGCACCGGCTGCCCTTGCTCCGCCGCTTCCCGCACCAGCCGATCCGCGGCCGCTTCCGTGAAGCGCAGGCGGATGCCGTGCGCCGCGTGGAAGCGCCGCGCAAACTCATCCACCAGTTGCCGCATCACCATCCGCTCCTCCCGCGCCGGATCCGACAAGATCTTCCGCAGCTCGCCCGCCGGATCGTCCACCAGCTCGCGCGTGACCACAAACCGCTTCACCGGGGTGGAGGGCAGTTCGAACTTGATGTTGCGAAACACCCGCTCGCAGACCGTCATCAAACCCCGCGCCCCGGTCTGCTCTTCCGCCGCCCGCTCGGCAATCCGCCGCAAGCCGGGATCGTCAAAAAGCACCTCGATGCCGTAGGCGGCAAAGTCCTGCTCATACTGCCGAATAATGCTGCCCTCCGAACTCTTGAGAATCTGGAACAGGTCGTCCACCTGGAGCGCATGGCACACCACGCGCACCGGCAGCCGCCCGATGAACTCCGGCTCGAAGCCAAACTCGATAAAATCCCGCGTCTGGCTGTGCTCCAGCACCGCCTCGGGCGACGGTTCCGCGCGCTCCCGGGCCGCAAACCCGATCGTCGCCTCGCGCAGCCGCCGCTGAATAATCTGCTCCAGGCCGCCAAAGGCGCCGCTGACGATGAACAGGATGTGCTTGGTGTTGATCGTGGCCGGCGCCGGACGGCCGCGCTGCGTGAAATCCATCATCGCCTGGATTTGCCCGGCGATGTCGCTGGGCGAACGCGCCGGCACCTCTGTCTCCTCCATCAGTTTGAGCAGGTTCGTCTGCACCCCGCGCCCGCTGACATCCCGCCCGCTCGCATGGGAAGCGGCGGCAATCTTGTCTATCTCGTCAATGTAAATGATTCCATACTGCGCCCGCGTGACGTCCCCGCCGGCCAGCCGCAACAAATCGCGCACCATGTCCTCCACATCGCCCCCCACATAGCCCGTCTCGGAAAACTTGGTCGCGTCGGCCTTCGCAAACGGCACCCCGATCAAATCCGCCGCGCACCGAATCAGAAACGTCTTCCCCACCCCGGTAGGGCCAATCAGAATGATATTCTGCTTGGCGTAGTTCGGGGATTCCTTCCCCGCCAGCGCCAGCCGGACATGGTGATAATGGTCGCACAGCGCGACGCTCAGCACCTTTTTCGCCTCGTCCTGCCGGATGACGAACCGATCCAGATACGCCTTCACCTCGCGCGGTTTGTAGCCAAACTCGAACGCCGCCGCCCGGGTTTTATCTTCGCCGCCTTCCGGCGCCCCGGCCGCCGCCGGCGCCGCCCCCGGGAAGGCCCGCGCCCCCGCGAAATGCTGCTGCATAAACTCCGCCATCCGCCGCTGGAATTCTTCCGGCGTCGGCGGCCCGCTAAACACTGGTTTGCTATCCGTCATCACATCACTCCGCCCGGCCCGTTCCCGGCGCCCGGCTCACAAGTCAGCCTAATCCGTTTTCGCCGCAAGACCAACCCGAAGCCGCAGCGCGGATCCGGCCGCCGCCAACCTCCGTTCACACCCCCGGCGCTTCCCGCCCGTGGCGGCGTCCCTCCGCGCCACCTTGACCCGCAACCGGCGCGGGAACGCCCGTATCAGCTTCCTTGACGGGAGAAAGATCAGCAACCCCGCCCCCGGTTGGGCGCAACCGCCGGCGGTTTGCCCTGGCCGATCAGCCGCCACCCGAGATTCCCCCGGTTGCCGGCGGCAAGTTTTGCCCATCAGCCCCGGCCTACTTTTGCGCGTAGTACACGACGGCGGGGGGAATGTTGAGGCACACCAGCGAGGTGCGGAGGCTGCGAAAGCATGAGCGGATTCGCCGGCGATCCAGCAGCGAGTATTGAAACTGGACATACAGGCCGCCCGGACGCAGCACGCCGCAGATGGCATCAATGAGCGCCTGGGTTCGTTCGCCGTCAAGATTGCCCAGGGGTATGCCCGAAAGCACGTAATCCACCGGGCCGGTTCCGCGGCGGCTGATTTCCGAAAGGAGATGCTCGGCGGAATCCGAAGCCACCTCGACCTGGTCGCCCAAACCCGCTTCGTCAAGATTGTCCCGGGTCTCGCGGGCCAGGGTCGGGTTGATTTCGCAGGCCAGGATGCGCGCCTGGGGACAGCGGGCCGCCAACCGCAGGGTCAGCGCTCCGTTGCCGGCTCCCAGCTCAATGATGCGCCCGGAATAGCTTTCCGGCACCGGGGCGATCATTTGGCTGATAAGAAACCTCTGCGAGGGCACAATCGTGCCCGTCTGCCGGAGTTTGAGCAGGGCAACGCACATAAAGTGCACATAATTTGCCACTGCATGGCTTAGTCCTGTTCGATTCAGATATAATCCTTGTTGGGCCAGTGGTTTTTCATACCCGTCACCGGCTGCCAACCCGGAAAAACTAGCACGCCGCCCCGGCGGATGCCAATTACTAATTTGGCTGGCCTGGCGACCGGCCCTTTGGTTGTCGGCCCTCGGGTTTCGGTGGCTGAGGAGGAAAAGGTTTTTCCAAACCCAAACCCGCTTTCCGGGCTCAGGAGACCGGGATGAAAACGTCTATTGCTTCAAGACGGCCGCCCGACCCTGCGGACAGCGCAAGCAATCACCTTTCGGCAACCTCCGCCCAGGAGGGGAAATGTCCCCGCCAGCCGTGGCTCCATCCCGCCCAAAAACCAGGGCACGCGACAACACCCGGCCGCCCGTTCCGGCTTTGCCGAACGTTCGCGTCCTCTCCCTCCCGCCTTGAAACGTCCTTTTACATCATCCGCAAGTCGTCCATCCCTCCATTCCGGCTCAGGCCCGCGCCCAAACCCGCCCCACCCGCCCCAGCCAGCCTAACGCTCCCATTAGGCCGTGTACAACGGGGGTACAAAGGAGGCTCAAAGGAGGCTCATGCTTATTTTCCGTGTTCTCCTGCCGGGCTTCCGATGTACTCCCGTTGTACATAGCTTGGAAGGACGGAGAAGGAACGGTCTTGTGGGCGGCGGTGGATGACGGGGCGGCGGCGGGCTTCGATTTCTTAACCTTTGCCGTTTCAGCCGCTTGCTGAGATTTCAACATCGGCGGCGGCGGGACGATGGCGTTGTGAACCCGGCTTTGGCCTTTCCAGCCGTTCTGGGTCTGAACCACGGCGATAAACACCTTCTGCCCCGGGGCGGGTCGCCCAAACCGGGCGGTATAGAGGTCCGTGATGTCGCTTTGCCCGTTCTGGCTCGGCCCCAACAGGCCCAGGTAATAGGCCCGGCGGGGTTTCATCCGGCCCGCGCTGCACGGCGGCTGCCCAAAGACCATTATGTCTTCAT
>Ga0209407_1000261_pt1 | contig 74901 bp, 67 predicted proteins | sample AD_JPNHG3_MetaG_FD_184410 | JGI IMG/M metagenome (GOLD analysis project Ga0209407, IMG submission 184410) | Active sludge microbial communities of municipal wastewater-treating anaerobic digesters from Japan - AD_JPNHG3_MetaG (SPAdes) (version 2) | ecosystem: Engineered > Bioreactor > Anaerobic...
CAGAAAAACTCCATTTGATCCCGTTCCACTTTGTTTTCTCTCAGCATTTTGCTCAGCTCCCTTCCTCTATATTATACCACATAAATGAGAAAAAGCCCAGCTTTTACTGGACTTTTTCGACAGACTGAAGGGCGCACAGTGTGCGCCCCTACTGCTGTAATATTATTTTTGGTACGACTCGGGAAGTTCCTTGATGACCTTTGCATCAAGCTTCTGTATCGAGAGAGCGTCCGAAGCTGTTATACCGTCGCCGCGCTGGTACACATCGGCGTTATCGATAGCCTGAGAAGTAAGCGGGAAACGCTTGGCATTGGCAACATACTGCAAAATGCACAGGGCATCTGAAAGGTCAACCTTTTTATCGAGGTTAGCATCGCCGGCAAGGAAAGAAGAAGCTGTATTGCCGTCTGTGATGCGGATATAGCCGTTTTCAAAGCCGTTCTTCATTACCCACGCCTGCATGAGTTTACCGCTTTCGTCGTTTTTCTGGTTGGTAAACATGGTGTTCACGTATTTATTGTTGACCGTATCACGTTCCACATCCACTATTTCAAGTGGGAACTCATCCCCTGCCTTAACGTCCGATGGGAGCTTTACCGTGATGCTGAAGAGTTCGCCGTCCACGCCGTAATTACCGCTTGCGCTGGCAATAAGGCGGACTCCGTTAAGGTCGGTTACCTTTTTTGTCTTTGTATCGAAATATTTTGAAGCGCACAGGTAGGAATTAAAATACTGGAGCGAACCGCCTTTTTCTGCGGAAGGACGGCCGTCGCTGTCCTTTGATACCTGAAGGCGCTTATCGAAGCTTGTCCACAGCTCGACAGTCGCAAACTTTTTAGAAGCACCCTCAACAGTAAGGCTTATGCGCCTGTTGGGGGACTTTTTAGCTTCTTCCTCCGTAATGGTTATCTTAGGGAGGCTTATGGTCGGTTTAACTTCACTTTTTTCTATCTCTTCGGCGGTAAATCCGCTCTTATCCTCTGCAAAAGCCGCAGGGAACTGCATAGGCACCAGAGCCACAACTGCTGCCGCAAAAAACGCAGCTAACTTTGACATCATCATCATATTTCCTCCGGACAGGCAGACAGTACTGCCTGAAATAAAACAATTGAAAAAAACCGCATATCTGCCGAAAAAAGGCAGGATATAACGCACTCTATCTATGTAAATTAACACTTATATTATACATTAAGTGTAATTCATCTTCAAGAGTTATTTGAATTTTCGGATATATTTCTGTCACATGCACAACTGAGACCACTGCTATTAGCAAATTTGCACAAAAGAAAAAAGCAAAACCTGTAATCTTCTACTAAATTATGTATAAGTTAAATAATATCATTTTACAACTGCGTTGCGTGTAGAGCTATATTATATGTATTATTGGTGGGAATCATTCTGATGAGAGTTTCCCTGATTCTTTTCTGAGCCTTTTACTTTAAATTTTCAGCCTTACATGGCACTCCTGTAAAACTACTGTTTTAGTGATACTGTGAGTGAGTGCCATGTCAGGCTGAAAATTTGGGGCAAAAGTTTTAGGAAGGGAGTTTGAGGGAGAACCCTTTTTCAAAAGGGTTTCCCTCAATAAAAAACATAAATACTCTCCTACAGGCAACACAATTACCTGAATTTCTCCAAACGATACATAATTCCGTCCTCGGGTTCGGAGATGCCGTCCTTAAAGTCATATCCCATTTTGCGGTAGAACTCCACTGCTGTAAGGGAAGCAGGTATCTCAATGCGCTTTGCTCTCAGGAAGTATTCGTCCTTCTCCAGAGTTCCGATGAGTTTTCTGCCGATGCCTTTCCCCTGATATTCGGGGAGAATAAAAATAGTCAGCAGGATGCTTTCGGTAAGGCTTCCCCAATATCCTGCGATGCCGCCTGTACCAATAATACGTTCACCATCACATATCACATACATGTGTCGTTCTTTCGAGACCTTTACCAGTTCTTCTGCCGAGAGACCTGCAATAATAGCTTCTATCTGTTCCGCAGTGTAATCCCTTCTGTTGCTTATCCTGAGTGTCTCTGCAATGACTTTTGCTGTATCTTCTGCATCTTTTTCCGTAAACGCTCTTATTTCCATATTTTTTCCTCCATTCATAAACAGAAATGCCATGATACTTCCGCTGAAATACCATGGCTTAAAAGCTGTATTATCGTCCTTTTGGGGGACGGCTTTATCACTTTCTTCTTGTACCGTTCTTGCGGTCTGTACTTCTTTTCAGGTCGCCGATACGTTCTTCGCTTGTCTGTTTGAAGTGGGACATCATGTCCTCGAAAGTCATTTCAGACTGTGGAACAGTTTTCTTTGGTTCCCAGACGTTCGGACGGGGACGCTGTCCGCCGTTCCTGTCATTTCTTTCATTCCTGTCGTTTCTGTCGTTTCTTCTTGGGGGACGCTGCGCCGTCTCTTCGGAATTCTCGACTGCTTTTTTGATAGAAAGGCTTACCTTTCCGTTTTCGTTGATACCGATGACCTTTACCTTAACTTCCTGATCCTCTGTAAGGTGGTCACGTATCTCGCTGACATAGGTATTGGCAATTTCGGAAATATGTACCATTCCCGTACCGCCGCCCTCAATATCGACGAAAGCGCCGTACTGGGTGATGCCTTTTACCTTGCCGTTATAGATCTTTCCAATTTCAAGCTGCATGTTATATATATACTCCTTATTTTATTAGTCTCTCGATGTGTCGTAGAATCTGCGCTCACCAGGATAAGCATAACCCCTTTCCTCAAGGGCTACACGTTCCATATACTCTGACATATCATCACTGTCGAGAACTATCTGCAGCTCTGCGTTTTCTTCCTCATAAGAGTCTATTTTAGCCTGTATAGCGACCATTTCCTTTTCCTTTGCACGGCAGTCACGTTCGGTGGTATAGAGCAGGATACCGCATCCGATAACAACTGCGACAGCAACGAGTTTAAGGAGACCTTTGTTGAACAGGCCCATTCCTTTAAGTGTTTTGACATTTTTTGATGGCAACGTTTTTCACGTTCTTTCTCTTTATATTTTCTTTTTTATTATACATCAAAAGCAGTAGCTTTAGCAATAGCATTTTTATTTTTTTAATAAAAATAACAAATTTTTGGAACATCCCACAAATTTGACCACTGCTTTTTTACTTTTCATTGCAAAAACCTTTTTCAGTGGATAAGCTGCAAACTTTAAAACCGCCGTGATAAGTCCCAGAAGCTTACGCAGTGTACCAAGCACGAAACTGCCGAGAGTAAAGAAATACAGAGTGTACCCCAAAACGCCGCCAAGCAGGTAATACAGCCTGAAAACTCCCCTTGCAGCGGCGAACGAGAACACAGCGAAAGCGAGTCCGCAAAGCGAGAGAAAGACAAGGTCCTCGATAGCCGTAAGCAGGGTGTTATGGGGAAATACAAGTCTGAACACACGCAGGACATCGTAAGCAACACCGATCACTGCACCGAATATCACCGACAGGAAAAACAGTACCAGTTCCTCGTGCAGGGAAAAGAAGGTATCAGGCACATTCATCGGAAGAGCCTCCCCAGCCATGAAAGAGGACCTTTTCTGTCCCTGTCGCCGTAAAGCACCGCCCATATATCTCCCGATACGGACATATCGCCGTTTTCGGTGCTGATAGTGTCTATGTGGAGCTCCCTGCCCTGTATGGTCAGTTCACCGAGACAGGTGTAGAGGCTTATCTCGTTTTCGTCGAAGCCTTCAACGTCGGTTACTCCCGAAACGGTCATACTGCTCCTGCCTTGTATGTATATCTCGTGTATCTTGCCGTTTGTTTTCTCCTGCATACCGCACCGCCTTTCATCTTTCCACAAACAATATATATGCGGAATTTTATTTTTTAATTCGGAATTATTGTGTCCCCTGTCAGGGACGGATTTGAATGTGGGTTAAACGTACAATCACCTGCACCCCTGATACCCTGTAGGGGCGCATTCCGTGCGCCCTTTTTAATTCGGAATTATTGTGTCCCCTGTCAGGGACGTATCTGAATGTGGGTTAACCGTACAATCACCTGTAACCCTGATACCATGTAGGGACGACCATTGGTCGTCCGCATGTATAATGTAAATTTGAATGAAAACGGACGGCGAATCGCCGTCCCTACAATTGATTCATCATAATTTGGTCATCACGGGCGCATTCCGTGCGCCCTTTTTAATTCGGAATTCTGAATGCGGAATTCGGAATTATGGTGTCCCCTGTCGGGGACGTATCTGAATGTGGGTAAACGTACAATCGCCCACAACCCTGATACCCTGTAGGGACGACCATTGGTCGTCCGCATGTATAATGTAAATTTGAATGAAAACGGACGGCGAATCGCCGTCCCTACAATTGATTCATCATAATTTGGTCATCACGGGCGCACGGAATGCGCCCCTACAATTGTTTTACCATAAATGTACGGTTATCTGCGGACGGCCAATGGCCGTCCCTACACTGCTTTCTACTTTCTGATATCTGAAAACTAAAGGGGCGATGTGGGTGACTCCCCACAGTGTGGGGAGATGTCAGCGAAGCTGACAGAGGGGACGGGCGACGGTTAGGAGTCGCCCCCTACACGGTATCAGGGTTGCATGTGGTTGTACGTGCGCCAACGGAACGCCGAGGCGGCGTTCCCTACAAGCTGAATATGAACAAATTATGAACGTCCTGCTCATCTTTACAGTGTGAGCAGTTGAACTTAAAAAAGTGCTTGCATTTTGTGAAACGATGTGATATAATAGTCATCGACAGGGGAGCTTGTATACAGGCTGAGAGGAAGGTGAGACCTTCGACCCTATTACCTGATTTGGATAATGCCAACGTAGGGAGCTGTATGATGTTATGTCTGAGGGAGCTGCGTTTGCAGTTCCCTTTTTTGTTATTTAAGGAGGTATTGCAATGCTTACTATCAACGGTAAAGAATATGAATTCAACGGCAGGACAGTCAGCGAGGTCATAGCAGAGCTTGGCTATAACGAACAGCAGATAGCTGTCGAGCTGAATGAATCCATAGTGCCAAAGGCTCAGTACAAGAGCACCGTCCTCTATGAGGGCGACCACCTTGAAGTAGTACGCTTTGTGGGAGGAGGCTGATATGTGCATCCCCACAAGAGAGGAAATGTATGCGGCACTTGCCGAACGTCACGGTGAGGAGCTTCAGAAGAAGCTTTCTGCCGCATCTGTCGCCGTCTGCGGACTCGGCGGACTCGGCTCGAATATTGCCATTGCACTTGCCCGTGCAGGCGTTGGGAGCCTTCACATAATCGACTTCGACAAGGTTGATATATCCAACCTCAACCGTCAGCAGTACTTCCCCGAACAGCTCGGTATGTACAAGACCGATGCGCTTTACGATACACTGAAACGCATTGCGCCATACTGCGATATCACAAGGGACTGCATTAAACTCAACGATGAGAATATACCCTCTCTCCTTACCGAGAGTATCATTGCCGAGGCTTTCGATAAAGCCGACCAGAAGGCAATGCTTGTAAACTGTATACTGGAGAAGATGCCCGGAAAATACCTTGTATCGGGTTCGGGAATGGCAGGTATAGGCTCATCCAATACCATAAAGACAAGGCGCATAACAGAGCGCTTTTATCTCTGCGGCGACGGTGTTACCGATGTTGCAGACGGTCTCGGACTGGTTTCATCAAGAGTTCTTGTATGTGCGGCTCACGAAGCAAATGCCATTATACGCATCATTGCAGGAGAAACCGATGCCTGCTGACATTCAACTGCTCAACTGCTCATCTGCTCACACTGTAAAGATGAGCAGGACGTTCATAAATTGTTCATATTCGTGAACAAAGAGCGCAGATATCAGAAAGCAGAAAGCAGTGTAGGGACGACCACTGGTCGTCCGCGGATAACCATACATTTATGGTAAAACAATTGTAGGGGCGCATTCCGTGCGCCCGTGATATCACCGATAAATAGGAATAGAACATTGTAGGGACGGCGATTCGCCGTCCGTTTTCCCCCATATCTGCATTATACATGCGGACGACCAATGGTCGTCCCTACATGGTATCAGGGTTACAGGTGGATGTACGTGTAATGACGGGCGCACGGAATGCGCCCCTACACTGCTTTCTACTTTCTGATATCTGAAAACTAAAGGGGCGATGTAGGCATCGCCCCCTACAGGGTATCAGGGTTGCAGGTGATTGTTAATGTACCAACGGACGGCCAATGGCCGTCCCTACAGGGTATCAGGGTTGCATGCGGTTTTACGTGTAATGACGGGCGCACGGAATGCGCCCCTACACTACTTTCTGATCTCTGATCTCTGATTTCTGATTTCTGAGTTCTGATTTCTCAATTACGCATTAAACAAAAGGAGTAATAAACATGAATGACGATAAGCTTATCATAGGCGGAAGGGAGTTCAGCTCCCGATTCATACTGGGTTCGGGAAAATATTCCCTCAACCTCATAAAGGCTGCTGTAGAGTATGCAGGTGCAGAGATAATAACACTTGCAGTACGCCGTGCAAATACTGCCGAGAGTGAGAATATCCTCGACTATATCCCGAAGGGTGTAACTCTCCTTCCCAACACATCAGGTGCAAGAAACGCCGACGAAGCTGTACGTATCGCACGTCTTGCCCGTGAACTCGGCTGCGGCGACTTCGTTAAGATAGAGATAATGCGTGATACAAAGTATCTCCTCCCCGATAATCAGGAGACCGTTAAAGCTACCGAAATACTGGCAAAGGAAGGCTTCGTGGTAATGCCATATATGTACCCCGACCTCAATACTGCCCGTGACCTTGTGAATGCAGGTGCGGCATCCGTTATGCCCCTTGCATCGCCTATAGGCTCGAATAAGGGACTCGCTACAAAGGACTTCATACAGATACTCATTGACGAGATAGACCTTCCGATAATCGTGGATGCAGGTATAGGACGTCCATCACAGGCATGTGAAGCAATGGAAATGGGAGCAGCTGCGGTAATGTCCAACACAGCTCTTGCAACAGCAGGCGACCTTCCCGTTATGGCAGAGGCTTTCAGGCAGGCTATAGAAGCAGGAAGAAAGGCTTATCTTGCAGGTCTCGGACGAGTTCTCACACGAGGTGCTTCGCCCTCTGATACTCTCACAGGCTTCCTCCACGACTGAATTATAGTACGCAGTGTAGGGGCGCATTCCGTGCGCCCGTTGGTACACGTACAATTGCCTGCAACCCTGACACTTTGTAGGGACGACCAATGGTCGTCCGCACAGTAATCAGAGCTCAGAAAGCAGAAAGCAGTGTAGGGGCTGCCTTTGGCAGCCCGCATGATCCAATACATACGGTCATATACAACGGACCGCCGAAGGCGGCCCCTACAGTGTATCAGGGTTACATGTGGATGTACGTGTGCCAATGGGACGTCGGGACGCCGTCCGTTTTCATCCACATTTACATTATATATGCGGACGACCAATGGTCGTCCCTACAGGGTATCAGGGTAACGGATAATTGTACGAATACCCACATTCAGACCGTCCCCGGCAGGGGACACAACAATTATCATTTATTCATTAATTCTGAATTAACAAAGAAGGTCATATAATGGAAAACCAGTATTTTGTGGACTCGGATAAGCTTTCCGAAGCCGCACTCGAAAAAAAACACCGCCTTGAAAACGATCCCTCCTCACGTACCGACCACATGGAGTACATGGAGGGCATGGAGCATATAAAGTCCGATATCATGGACAAGGTCCTCTCTGAGATGAACAGCTTCGATTACAGCAGATATACTGCCGTGGACGTCAACCGCGCGCTGAATCACGAGGTCTGTTCCGTTGAGGACTTCAAGGCACTCCTTTCCCCTGCCGCCGCTCCCTTCCTGGAGAAAATGGCCGCAAGGGCAAGACTCGAAACACAAAAGCATTTCGGCAACACGGTCTATCTGTTCACGCCGCTGTATATCGCCAACTACTGCGAGAACTACTGCGTTTACTGCGGATTCAACTGCTATAACGACATCCGCCGCATGAAGCTCTCTATGGAGCAGATAGAACACGAAATGAAGGTCATCTCGGAAAGCGGCATGGAGGAGATACTCATTCTCACAGGCGAAAGCAGAAGCAAAAGCGGCATAGAGTATATAGGCGAAGCCTGCAGGCTCGCAAGGAAATACTTCCGTATGGTGGGAATAGAGGTCTATCCCGTAAACACCGATGAATACCGCTATCTGCACGAATGCGGTGCGGACTACGTTACAGTATTCCAGGAGACCTACGACAGCACACGCTATGAACAGCTCCACCTTATGGGACACAAGAGAGTCTTCCCCTATCGCTTCGAGGCTCAGGAAAGGGCACTCATGGGCGGTATGCGAGGTATAGCATGCTCGGCGCTTCTCGGTCTTTCAGACTTCCGCAGGGATGCTCTTGCAAGCGCTCTCCACGTTTACTACCTTCAGAGGAAATACCCACAGGCTGAGATATCCCTCTCCTGTCCGCGTCTCCGTCCCATTATCAACAACGAAGCCATTAACCCTCTGGACGTTCACGAAAAGGAGCTTTGTCAGGTACTCTGTGCATACAGGATATTCCTTCCCTTCTGCGGTATAACCGTTTCGTCAAGAGAGAGCGAGTCCTTCCGCAACGGCATAGTGAAGATAGCCGCTACAAAGATTTCCGCAGGCGTTTCAACAGGCATCGGCGACCACGAAAGCAAGTATACCGGAAAGGAGAGCAGTTCGGCAGAGGGCGACGAGCAGTTCGAGATAAACGACAGCAGAAGCCTTACAGCTATGTACAGGGATATGTCCGCTGAGGGACTTCAGCCCGTACTGAACGATTATCTCTATGTCTGATATCATATGCGTGACCGACAGAAAGACCTGCTGTGAGGACTTCCTTACACGCATCGAAAGAATAGCAGAGCTCAGCCCCAAAGCCATTGTTCTCAGGGCAAAGGAGCTTACCTCCGACGAGTATACTTCCCTTGCGGAAAAGGTGCTTAAGATATGCGAGCGTTACGGCACTGACTGTATCCTGCATAATTTCACGGATACGGCAGTTTCCCTCGGGTGCAGAAAGATACACCTTCCCCTGCACATGCTTACAGTGCTTGACGAGGATATACGTAAGAGTTTCGGTACCATAGGTGCTTCATGCCACAGTACTGACGATGCAATTACTGCCGCAGAGTACGGAGCTTCCTATATAACAGCAGGACACATTTTCCCTACGGACTGCAAAAAGGGACTTCCTCCCCGAGGTCTTGACTTCCTAAGTGAGATATGCCGTTCGGTGGAGCTTCCCGTTTACGCAATAGGCGGCATCTCTGCGGACAATATAGACGATGTGCGTAAGGCAGGTGCGGCAGGTGCATGCATCATGAGCGGACTTATGAGCTGTCCCCGTGAAAAGATACGGGATATACTTGATATGTAGGAGGTAACTCATGTTATTCAATAAAGATATGCTGAGGCTCTATGCCATTACCGACAGGGAATGCCTCAGAGGTCGTGACATCGTTTCGCAGGTGGAACAGGCTGTACTTGGCGGAGCTACCATTATACAGCTTCGTGACAAGGGACTTTCACAGTCCGAAGTCATAGATACCGCAAAAAGACTTCTCCCCGTATGCCACAGCTTCGGAGTTCCACTGATAGTTAACGATGACTATACCGCCGCACTTGAAAGCGGTGCGGACGGAGTACACGTAGGTGCAGAGGATGCCGCAGTTGCCGAGATAAGGCGCATTGCAGGCGAAGGCTTCATCATCGGAGCTACCGCAAAGACAGTTTCGCAGGCATTGCTTGCACAGGAACAGGGTGCGGACTATTTAGGCGTCGGAGCAGTTTTCCCCTCCCCCACAAAGACAAATGCCATACGCATAACCCCTCAGCAGTTAACGGAGATATGCGGAAGCGTCCATATACCTGCCGTAGCTATCGGCGGTATAAACCGTGAAAACGTCCACGCAATAAAGGGCTGCGGACAGTGCGGCATTGCCGTTGTATCGGCTGTTTTCGCTGCCGAGGACGTTAAAGGAGCCGCCGCAGACATGCGTAAGGCGGCAGAGGAGGTATGCTCATGAAGGCTGTTCTCACTATCGCAGGAAGCGACTCATCTGGAGGCGCAGGCATTCAGGCTGATATAAAGACCATGACAGTAAACGGCGTGTTCGCTATGAGTGCGGTAACAGCTCTTACAGCGCAGAATACAATGGGTGTGCGCTCCGTTATGGAAGTCTCTCCGCAGTTCCTTGCAGAGCAGATAGATGCCGTTTTCGAGGATATACGTCCCGATGCGGTGAAGATAGGAATGGTATCCTCTCCCGAACTTGCCGAGGTCATTGCCGAAAGGCTCATTTACCACAAAGCACAGAATATCGTTACAGACCCCGTAGCTGTAGCCACAAGCGGTTCTGCACTCTCCACCACCGACGCTTACGTGGCAGTAAAGAAAAGACTATTCCCCATTTCTGCGGTTATAACTCCCAATATCCCCGAGGCTTCACTTATATCGGGCATGGACTTGCAGTCGGAAGCTGACATGGAGAAAGCCGCTGTATCTATAGCCGGAAAGTACGGCTGTGCGGTCCTCTGCAAGGGGGGACACAGTCTCAGCGATGCAAACGATCTTCTTGCTATGCCGGACGGTCAGATGAAGTGGTTCAGGGGCAGACGTATAGACAACCCGAATACCCACGGTACAGGCTGTACTCTTTCAAGCGCAATAGCGACATATCTTGCAAAGGGATGCAGTCTTGCGGAAGCCGTTGAACACGCAAAGGAATACATATCGGGTGCGCTCTCTGCAATGCTCGATCTGGGACACGGAAGCGGTCCCCTTGACCACGGATACAGTTGTCATAGCTGAGAACTCAGAACTCAGAACTCAGAACTCAGAAAGTAGAAAGCAGTGTAGGGGGCGATGCCTACATCGCCCCGTGGGTACCCCTAATAATATGAATAGAACATTGTAGGGGCTGCCTTTGGCAGCCCGCATGATCCAATACATACGGTCATATACAACGGACCGCCGAAGGCGGCCCCTACATGGTATCAGGGTAACTGGTAATTTTACGAATATCCACATTAATTCCGAATTCCGAATTAAAAGGGCGCACGGAATGCGCCCCTACTGTTTTATGATTACTGATATCTGAAAACTAAAGGGGCGATGTAGGCATCGCCCCCTACACGGTATCAGGGTTGCATGTGGTTGTACGTGCGCCAACGGAACGCCGAGGCGGCGTTCCCTACAAATCAAATGTGAATAAATTATGAACGTCCTGCTCATCTTTACAGTGTGAGCAGTTGAGCAGTTGAGCAGTTGAACAGTGCTCCGATACTGTAATGTATAAGCTAATCCAAATACGAAAGGAATTTTATTATGAGAAACTACAGCACACAAATGGAAGCCGCTAAGAAAGGCATTATAACTCCCGAAATGAAGAGAATAGCCGAGAAGGAATACATGGATGCCGAGACTCTCCGTTCAAAGGTCGCAAAGGGCGAAGTTGCTATTCCCTGCAATGTCCGTCACACTTCCATTGATCCCGAGGGTATAGGAAGCGGTCTTCGCACCAAGATAAACGTAAACCTCGGTATCTCGGGCGACTGCAACAACTACGACAACGAGATGAAGAAGGTACAGCTTGCCCTTAAATACGGCGCAGAAGCTATAATGGATCTCTCTAACTACGGCAAGACAAATACCTTCCGTACAAAGCTCATCGAGATGTCACCTGCCATGATAGGCACCGTTCCCATGTATGACGCTATAGGCTACCTCGAAAAGGACCTTCTCGAAATCACTGCCGAGGACTTCCTTAAGGTAGTTCGTGCCCACGCTGAAGAGGGTGTGGACTTCATGACCATTCATGCAGGTATAAACCGCCGTGCTGTTGAAGCTTTCATGCGTGACAAGCGTAAGATGAACATCGTATCAAGAGGCGGTTCTCTGCTCTTTGCGTGGATGATGATGACAGGCAACGAGAACCCGTTCTACGAGCACTATGACGAAGTTCTCGATATACTCCGCGAGTTTGATGTTACAATAAGTCTCGGTGACGCACTCCGTCCCGGATGTATAGACGATGCTACAGATGCAGGTCAGATATCCGAGCTTATCGAGCTTGGCGCACTTACAGAACGTGCATGGGCAAAGGATGTACAGGTAATGGTAGAAGGTCCCGGACACATGGCAATGAACGAGATAGCCGCTAATATGACCTTCCAGAAGCGTATCTGTCATAACGCTCCGTTCTATGTACTGGGACCTCTCGTAACGGATATAGCTCCCGGATACGACCATATAACATCTGCTATCGGCGGAGCTATTGCTGCTGCAAACGGTGCGGACTTCCTCTGCTACGTAACTCCTGCTGAGCACCTGAGACTGCCTGATATAGACGACGTTAAGGAAGGCATAATGGCAAGCAAGATAGCTGCACACGCTGCCGATATAGCTAAGGGCATACCTCACGCTACAGATGCCGATAACGCTATGGCTGAGGCTCGTCACGTTCTGGACTGGGATGCTATGTTCGATGTTGCTATCGACCGTGAAAAGGCTCAGGCTTACTTCGAGAGCACTCCGCCTGCTGACCGCCATACATGTTCTATGTGCGGAAAGATGTGTGCTGTACGTACAACAAATATGATACTCAACGGAGAGAAAGTAGAGTTCTGTTCCGAGAAGTAGAAAGCAGTGTAGGGGCGCATTCCGTGCGCCCTTTTCTTTTTCAACTGCTCAACTGCTCATCTGCTCACACTGTAAAGATGAGCAGGACGTTCATAAATTGTTCATATTCGTGAACAAAGAGCGCAGTAATCAGTGCGCAGAAAGTAGAAAGCAGTGTAGGGACGGCCATTGGCCGTCCGCACAGTAATCATAAAACAGTAGGGGCGCATTCCGTGCGCCCGTGATAACCAAATTATGATGAATCAATTGTAGGGGCTGCCTTTGGCAGCCCGCATGATCCAATATATACGGTCATATACAACGGACCGCCGAAGGCGGCCCCTACAGGGTATCAGGGTTGCAGGTGGTTGTACGTGTAATAACGTGCGCACGGAATGCGCCCCTACTGGTTTCTACTTTCTGTGCTCTGATTTCTGAAAGGGACGCCGTCCGTTTTCACCCATATCTGCATTATACATGCGGACGACCAACTACATGGTATCAGGGTTGCAGGTGGTTGTACGTGCGCCAACGGAACGCCGCCTTCGGCGTTCCGCAGATAACCATATAATTATGGTAAAACAATCGTAGGGGCGCATTCCGTGCGCCCGTGATATCCTCGATAAATAGGAATAGAACATTGTAGGGACGGCGATTCGCCGTCCGCAGATAACCGTACATATATGGTAAAACAATCGTAGGGGCGCATTCCGTGCGCCCGTGATATCCCCGATAAATAGGAATAGAACATTGTAGGGACGGCGATTCGCCGTCCGTTTTCATCCGTATTTGTATTTGACCATGCGGACGACCAATGGTCGTCCCTACAGGGTATCAGGGTTACAGGTGGATGTACGTGCGCCAACGGAACGCCGCCTTCGGCGTTCCGCAGATAACCATATAATTATGATAAAACAATCGTAGGGGCGCATTCCGTGCGCCCGTGATATCCTTGATAAATAGGAATAGAACATTGTAGGGACGGCGATTCGCCGTCCGTTTTCATCCATATCCGCATTATACATGCGGACGACCAATGGTCGTCCCTACATTGTATAGGGTTGCAGGTGGATGTACGTGTAATGACGGGCGCACGGAATGCGCCCCTACTGCTTTCTACTTTCTGATTTCTGAAAACTAAAGGGGCGATGTAGGCATCGCCCCCTACTGATCTCTGATTTCTGAAAATTAAGGATAAATTTTAAAAAGCGGTTGAAATTCCCGATAATTTATGTTATACTAAAGTGTGTGGTCTTTTTTCGGTAAAATCTTTTGCCGAAAGGGACGTTATTACGGTACGGCAGTCCGCCGAACAAGCTGCTGCCTCTGCGCCTGATACGCAGATCGGAGATAAATATGATAAGTAATTTCATCAGCATAATGGCTCAGACTCCCGAAGTCGAGCCTGTAGGACTTTTCCCATTTCCCCTTCCGATACACCTTGCTTTCTGCATCATCTCGCTCATCTTCTTTGTTGCAAGGTTCGTTTCAGAAAAGCATATATATCAGCTCATCTTAGCTGTTGCGATACCTCTCTCGCTCGCTATACATGTATCCGAGGAGAGACTTCCCTTCTACGCTCTCGGCATCATCGAGGGCATACTCCTTCTTATCGCTTTCATCGCTTACCTCTTCCGTAAGAAAAAGCCCGAGGAAGAACAGGAGAGCAACTCATGAAGATAGCTGTTCTGGACTGGTATACAGTCAATATAAACGGCGATATCCCAACTTCTCAGCTTGAAGAACTGGGCGAGGTAAAGGTCATCCCCCTTACTCCTCCCGAAAAGACCGCAGAGAATATCGGCGATGCGGATATAGTTCTCTGCAACAAGGTCCTTATCACAAAAGAGGTAATGGATGCTTGTCCCAATATAAAGTACGTGGGACTCTTCGCAACAGGCTACAATAACGTTGATGTGGACTATGCCGCAGAAAAAGGCATTACCGTATGCAATGCGGGACAATATTCCACAAATGCCGTTGCACAGCAGGTTTTTGCCTATATACTCGACCACAGCAGCCGTATACGTGATTACGATAACGCTGTAAAGAACGGCGAGTGGGAGCGCTCTCCCTCATTCTCATACTTCCCCGTACCTACAATTGAGCTTGCAGGAAAAACTCTTTCCATTATCGGCTATGGCTCTATAGGTCAGAAGGTCGCTGAGATAGGAAACGCTTTCGGCATGAACATCATCGCTTCATCACGCACAAAAAGAGACTGTCCCTATCGCTGGGCGGATACCGATACTGCCGTAAGAGAAGCGGATTTTCTCACCTTCCACTGTCCCCTCACGGAACAGACAAAGGGCATGATAAATGCGGAACTTCTGGGAAAAATGAAGTCCTCGGCAATACTCATAAATACATCAAGGGGCGGCGTTGTGAACGAAAAGGAACTTGCCGATGCCCTTAACTCGAAAAAGATAGCAGGCGCTTATCTGGACGTTCTCGAAAAGGAACCGATGTCCCCCGATACGCCTCTGAAAAATGCGGAGAACTGCATCATAACTCCCCATACGGCATGGGCGCCCTTCGAGACAAGAAAGCGCCTTGTAGACATCGTATGCGGCAACATCAGAGCATGGATGGATGGTTCTCCCGTCAATAAAGTCAACTGAAAGAAGCTTTGATATGAGAAATATTTCGGAAAAAAAGCGTATAGTAATAAAGCTCGGAACTTCCACTATCGCCCACAAAACGGGCAAGCTAAATATACGCAGAATGACAAACCTCGTGAGAGTCATCTCAGACCTCCACAACTCGGGACGTGAGATAATCCTCGTTTCTTCGGGTGCTGTGGGACTGGGTGCAGGTAAACTGGGACTCCCCGAGAAACCTAAAGAGACCAAAATGAAACAGGCTGTTGCGGCTATCGGTCAGTGCGAACTCATGCACGTTTATGACGATATGTTCGAGAAATACAGCGTTACTGTTGCACAGATACTCCTTACCAAGACCATTATCAACAACCCCAACCACTGCGAGAACTTCAAGAACACTATAGAATCACTGGTGGGTATGGACGTTATACCGATCGTAAACGAAAACGACACTATCGCTATCGACGAGCTGGAACTTGAAATAGGCGAGAACGATTCCCTTTCGGCTCTTGTTGCCGAGCTTTCGGGTGCAGACCTTCTGCTGATACTCTCGGATATAGATGCGCTCTATGACGATGATCCCCGTCTTAACCCGGATGCTCAGCCTATATCCTACGTTGAGAAGATAACTCCCGAGATAGAGGGCATGGCAGGCGGTGCAGGCACTTCACTGGGTACAGGCGGAATGTCCACCAAGATAAACGCCGCAAAGATAGCAACTTCGGCAGGCATCGACATGGTCATCATGAACGGCCGCGATCCCGAAAAGCTCTATGACCTCTTTGAGGACAAGGAGATAGGTACCGTCTTCAAGGCTATAAACTAAAATAGTTGTCAGAAATCAGTAAGCAGTTATCAGAAATCAGAGCGCAGAAAGCAGAAAGCAGTGTAGGGGCGCATTCCGTGCGCCCGTTGGTACACGGGCAATTGTACGAATACCCACATTAAATCCGTCCCCGACAGGGGACACCACAGACTAATGGCTGACAGCTGAATAAGAGGTGTGTTATGAATTATACAGAAGAACTCGGACGTAAGGCTAAGGCTGCTGAGCCTGTTATAGCTTCAGCGTCAACAAAGTTAAAGGACAGCGCTCTCGCTGCGATATCAAAGGCTCTCATCGAAAACACAGACCTGATAATCGCCGAGAATGCCAAGGACATCGCCGCTGCTAAGGAAAACGGCATGACCGATGCAAAGATAGACCGCCTGAAACTCGATAAGTCACGCATCGAAGGCATGGCTAAGGGCGTGGACGAGCTTATCGCTCTTAAGGATCCTATCGGTCAGGTCACGGACGGTTTTGTACGTCCAAACGGTCTCAGGATAACAAAGACAAGAGTTCCGCTGGGCGTTATAGGGATAATCTTCGAGTCCCGCCCGAATGTTACCGTGGATGCCGCTGCACTCTGCCTCAAGGCAGGAAACGTTGTCATCCTCAAAGGCGGAAAGGAAGCTATAAACTCCAATATCTGCCTCGGCAGCATCATGCGTAAAGCTGTTGAATCACAGGGACTCCCTGCCGATGTTATACAGGTAGTCGAGAATACTTCCCGTGAGACCACTACCGCCCTCATGAAGCTCAACGGCTATGTGGACGTTCTCATCCCGAGAGGAAGCGCTAACCTCATACAGGCCGTTGTACAAAACGCTACTGTTCCCGTTATCGAGACAGGTGCAGGCAACTGCCATGTTTACGTTGATTCCTCGGCTGACCTTGATATGGCTGTCGAGATAACCGATAACGCTAAAACTCAGCGTCCCTCTGTATGCAACGCTATAGAGAGCCTTCTCGTACATAAGGATGTGGCTGAGAAGTTCCTTCCCATGATAGCTGAACGCTTCAAGGAACACAATGTCAAGATATACGGCTGCGACAGAACTATCGCTATTCTCGGCAAGGGAATCGAAAAAGCTACCGAGACCGAGTACGCTACCGAATTCAACGACTTCATCATCGCAGTCAAGGTAGTGGACGATATCGACGAGGCTATCGCTCACATAAGAAAATACAGCACAAGACATTCTGAATGTATCGTAACAAAGTCGCTGGAGAACGCTCAGAAGTTCCAGCGTCAGGTAGATGCCGCTGCGGTCTATGTAAACGCTTCAACAAGATTTACCGACGGCGGAGAATTCGGCTTCGGCGCTGAGATAGGCATTTCCACACAGAAACTCCACGCACGCGGTCCTATGGGACTTACAGAACTTACAACGTTCAAATACCTGATCGACGGAAACGGTCAGATAAGATAATGTATACTCAATAACCGCTTTTAGCGGTTATTGCCCCGAACTATGTTCGAGGAGCGCAAATTCTCTGTAATATAAAGAATTTGCGCATCACATTTCTTTATGTCAAGCTCATTTTGCCCTAAAGGGCAAAACAAAGTGCAAGAAAATTCTTCTATATTATAATATTTTCTTGCACTTTGACAACTTAAAATCGGCTAAAACACTTGTATATAGCCGATTTTAAGTTGCTGAGCAGACATTAAGATAATTCTATTTTTATTAGGAGGCTGCAATGGCTATCAGAAAAGATCTGGACGATATGCTGAATAACCTTAAAGGCATTCCGTCCGAGACTGAAAAACCCAGAACTGAACTTCCTAAGCTGCGCCGCAAGACTAAGTTTGATAATATGTCTGTCGACGACCTGCTTACCGCCATCCACAACGAGGAAGCACATGCAGAACAGGAAGCTCCTGCCGAAATACCTGCGGAAGAGCCGCACCTTAAGGCAAGTCAGGTAGTAGTAAGCGAAGAGCTCCCCGACTATGAGGCTATGCGCCATGATGCTCTCGAGCACGACCGCATAGAGCGTGAACGTGCCTATGCTGCCGCAGAAGAAACTGTACGCAGAGAACACGAGCATACTGCTGCCGAAATGTTCGCCGCAGAAAATGAACCCGATATTGCTCAGGACGCCGATGCCGCTATAGCTCAGCTCAACAAGCTCACAAGCGGCAGAAAGAAAGGTCTGTTCTCATTCCTGAAAAAGGAAGAGGAAGAAGTTCCCTCCTTTGAAGCTGTACCCCAGAACGCTCCCGAGCCCGAAGAAGTCCCTCAGTACACAGAGCCGAAGTACGAGGAAATGCCTCAGTACACAGAAGAACCGCAGTACAATGACGTACCTCAGTATACGGAAGAACCACAGTATGAAGAAGTTCCGCAGTATACCGAAGAACCTGTGTATGAAGCACCAGTACAGGACGAGGAAGGTCCCTTCAGTGCCGCTCAGGAGGAAGAATATGTACACCCTGCTGAGGAGCCTTACGATAAGGAAGCCGCTGCGGATGAGACTCCCCTCCTCTCGGACGATACCGACGCTGAGACCGAGGCAGGCGATGAGATAATACCTCTCACCCTTCCCGAAGCTCCCGCACAGACCGACTATTTCTCGGGATTCAGCGACGATGCAGAGGATGAGGTTCAGGAAGAACCTGTTATCGACTTCACAGAAACTCAGGAATCTGTTCCTAACGGCGTTACACAGTTCTACGAGGAGCTGATAGTTACACAGTCATCAGGCGGAAATGCAGCCGGCTACAGCGGTACATACCCTGTACAGTCCGAAAACGGTCCAACTGTGGACGAGCTTATGGATGCTGCTATTGCTGCCGTACACGAGGAAATGCACGATACAGAGCCCGATGATGATACTTCTGCCGTTGACAATATGCTGGAGGGCATCCGTGCTGATGCTGCCGACGCTATCGCAGATATCGAGAACCGCTCCGATAATACCGCAGACGAGTTCGCTTCAGAACCCGAAAAGGAGACTGTACCCGAATTCACAGCTGCTCCTCCCGAGCCTATATTCCCGAAAAACAGAGTTACTTCAACCCTCGGTCAGATACTCGATGAGGATCCCGAGGATATCATAAACGCAAGAAGCGAAAAGACTGAGGACGACTTCACTGTTCCTCCTGCAAAGGGCGGACTGAAAAAGAAGATATACACTATCCTCGGCGTTATATTCGCAGCCCTTGCCTGCGTAGGTCTGTTCACCGTTATCTCAAAGGGTATCGGCTATCTCGGAAGCTTTACCTCGGGCGAGGTCAAGAAGGACGGCTTCACGGATGTTATCTATCCTGCCGTTATCATGGATATAGAGTCCTTCAATGATCCCTCGGAGCTTACCTCCGAACAGGTAATTACTGCCGCTCTCTGGTCCATGATAATGGACGACGAAGCTATGGAGCCATATGAGCGTACATTCGACGTTGCTTCAGTTCCTGCGGTAGACGTTGAAGCTTATGCAGTAAAGATATTCGGCGAGAACATCCCTCAGCTCACTCACACAAACGTAGGTCCTGCGGAGGCAAGATTCTACTACAATGAGGAGAACAAGGCTTACAATGTTCCGATACGCCCCATAACCTTCACATATTCGCCAGATATCAAGTCCGTAACAAAGAACGGAAACGAGTATAAAGTAGTTGTAGACTATATCAACGAGCTTCCATCTTGGATGGAAACTACCTCGTCAAAGCAGGTAGAGTTCACCCTCCTTGAAGTAAACGGAGGCTATCAGATACACGCAATGAAGGTTCTTTCCGCAACTGCTTCACTTTGATGATCATCCCGCAGACTTTCAAGCTCTGCGGGATTTGCAGTATACAAATCTATCTACAGGAGACTATTATGGATAATTTTGCAGAACAGCTCGTAAAAAAACAATACAGCAGCAGCGATAAGATAAAAAAAGTCGCTGTGGCTGTTATCGGTATCATCCTTACCGCAGTCTTTGCAGTCGGCTCACTTATGACAAACGGACTTGCTATGCTTATCGGTCTGCTTATCGCTATTGCTGCGGCTGTGGGTACTTTCATGCTGATACAGAATATGTACGTTGAGTATGAGTATACCTTCACTAACGGCGAACTGGATATCGATAAGATAATCGCCAAGAAAAAGTGCAAAGAGATGCTTACGGTGGATATAAGAAAGTTCACCGACTTCGGCAAGTACGATGAAGCAGGCGACGAGTCCTCGGATATGACTGTTATCTTCGCTTCCGACAATATCGCATCAGGTGAGTACTTCGCCGACTTCACCCACGAGGAATACGGCAATACACGACTTGTTTTCTCTCCCGACGAGAAAATGCTCGACAATATCAAAAGAGCTCTCCCCGGCACCCTGCGCCGTAAACTCTCCGAGGACTGATACAGTTAAAGTTATACATGCACTTATATCGGGGGAAACCTTTCTGAGGAAAGGTTTCCCCCGAACCCCTTTCCAAAGACTTTTTGCCCCAAATTTTCAGCCTGACATGGCGCTCACTCACAGTATCACTAAAACAGTAGTTTTACAGGAGCGCCATGTCAGGCTGAAAATTTAAAGTAAAGGCTCCGGAATGAGATAGGATAGACCTTCTCAGAGAGTCCACCCCAATAGTACATGTAAAAATTACTGTACCACTATACGAAAAGCGCCTGACCATGCTTCTGCAAAAGTCAGGCGCTGTTTTTTCTGTCAGCTGAGAGTTACCGGAAGTCCGTTTATCTCGATCGTTGGATCGTCAATATCTATAAGCAGGCATCTTCTGCCGTCCACTACACTTGTCCTTACCTTATCCGCTGCGGAAGGCTTGATATTCACTGTTATTCCCGGAGCCGCAAGAACTGTCTTGTTCTCAACCAGATTGGACGCAGTAAGCGGTGTGTTTCCGCAGACCTTCTCAAATACAGGCGCTACCATTTCAACTCTTTCCTGCGGAACACCAATATCCGTGAGGATATCCTTAAGACGGAGATCATCGATAACTGTCTTGTCGGTCTCCTCCTTGTTTTCTTCAACAACTTCCTGTATCTTCTCGTTGACTGTCTTTATTACCATATAGTCCAGATCGTCACCTACAACGTTCTTAAGTATGCTCTGGAAGTTAGCCTTCTCGTTTTCGGCGGACATCACAAAGGTACATCCGAGAACGTCCTCTATGACCGAGATATTCGGCTTTGACGCAGATTTTGCGTAGTACATAACGTGGTTTATATCACTGCTTCTGTTGCTGAATACAGGGTAAAGGAATCCGTCCGAAGGAGCCTTACTGATGATGAGCTCGGTGTTCATTTTCTTCATTATCTCATTGTTGAAGGAATCGAAAACGAATCCGTCGCTTCCTGTGTTCACTGGACAGATAGCTGTAAGCAGATAGTTGTATATCTCGTCCTCGCCCTCTGCGTACTCGTCATTCTTGTCCTTCTTGCGGATAGTGTATGTGCAGTAAGCTGTAATTACTGCAAAGGGACCTGTATAGGCTATGTTATTTGCAATGTGGTTGAGGAAATTCTCACAGAGCACTTCGTCCTTAAGCTCTGAACGCAGAAGAGTGTAGAGCATCTCCTGTGGCTTGCCCTCCTCGTATGCCTCATTCGGGAACTCGTATTCAACAAAGGACTTGCCTACGTTTGTGTTAAGTACTTTTTTAAGAGTCTCATCATATACATCATGCTCCTCTACGGGCATGGTAAGACATGAATTCACATGGTGATAGCGAAGGTTCTTTTCAGCGTCTATGAAGCCTGTAAGTACTCTTTCCATTATGAAAAATCCGCTCTTGTCGGAAAAATTCTTTTTTATCTCTGCCGTCTCTTTTTTATTCATGATATAACTTCCTTTCTTGTTTCGTGCCTTTTTATTATACATCATCCGAAGAAAAAATGCAAGAGTTGTAAGCCTACAGGAGTTTATATGTGTTTTATTGAGCAGAACTATTTGAGAAAGATTTCTTCTCGATCATTTCAGAGCCTTTACTTTAAATTTTAAGCCTTACAGGGTTCTCATGTATAACCATCAGTTTAGTAATACTATGAGTGAGTACCCTGTAAGGCTTAAAATTTGGGGCAGAAAGTTTTAGGAAAGGAGTTTGAGGAAGAACCCTTTTTCAAAAGGGTTTTCCTCAATAAAGCACAAGTAAAAGTTCCTGTATGCGTACAACTTTTATAATGCACCTTTCATGATGCCGTCAAGGATAGTGTTGTTCCATGTAAGATCATTTCTGCGGAATATACCGAAAGAATCCTCGCCGCCTGCAAGCTGTCCGTTATCCCAGATGAAGCACTTGATCCCATTGGTATTTGCAGCTGAGATATAATAGTTGAAATAATCTGCTCTTGTCTGGTCGTCTGCTGCTGCCACACATCCGAACTCGGTTATAACAACAGGTACTCCCTTATCGACGAACATCTGCTTTATCTTTGCGAATTTAGCGTCAAGTTCGCCTGTTTCGGAAGCTCCGAATGATGTGCTTTTACCTGACGAGAATTTCCACGGTGCATAGTAGTGAAGGGACAGCGCTATGTGGTCGTCCTTAGGTATCTCCATATCCTGCATTGCGCTTACCTCTGCGGATGCCGCATAGGTAGTTACAAGGAGTGTTCTGTCCTGATTCGAGCCGCCTGTATTTCTTACCGTGTTGACAAAATCCTTTGCATAGCGGTTTATAACGTCCCTTTCGGCAGATGTACCGCCTGTCCATTCGTTATTGCTTCCGATGGTACGGGGTTCGTTCATACCCTCGAATATAAGGTGGTCGTCATAGTCTGCGAAATACTCGGCTATCTGCTTCCATATAGCCTTAAGGCGCTTGCTGTCGTTTTCATACTCTGAATCAGTCGGGTTGAACCATATATAGTCATCGTGGTGCATATTGATTATTACGTACATGTTCTCGCTGAATGCATAGTCCACAACTTCTTTAACACGTCCAAGCCACTCGGGCTGTATCGTATCGCCGTCCATATGCTCGCCCCATGTAACAGGTATTCTTATGGCGTTGAAGCCTGCTTTTCTGACGTTCTTTATCATATCGGCAGTTGCTTTAGGGTTGCCCCAGCCTGTTTCGGTATCGAGGCCTGTATTCTCGGTGTTGTAGGATTCAAGTGAATTTCCCAGATTCCAGCCGACCTTAATTTCCCTTAGTATCTCATTTGTACTTCTGAAGCCTGTTTCAACTTTCTCGGGACGCTCTGTGGTTTCCTCTGCCGCAGCCTCGGGTGGAGCGCCTGTGCTGTATTTAATCATGACGGAATCCAGTGTTACAGAATCCTGCTGGCTCCACCAATATCCCAGTGAAAGCTCACTGTCATACCTTGCGAATTTCTTTATCCTGTCGGGAAGTATCCACGTCAGTGAAAGTTTAGAATCGTTTGTGAACACAGCCGAATCAGGTGACTGATACTTGCTTTCGCCTCTTTCACAGCCGAAAGCTCCCGTAAACTTGCCAAGTGTGCCTGCACCGCTTATATTGTAGGTCACAGCCTGTATGACTGCATCCTCGGGAAGCTGGTCCTTAGCGGAGAAGCGGATGAATTTATCATCGCTGTCATATCTTACGCTCTGTCCGACGTTTACAGCAAGAGCGCCGTCAACGGGAATCTCCTTTGTACGGGTGTAGGTACAAACAACGCTGTCAAGGCGTATGCTCTCTGTATTTCCCCACCAGTAGCCGAAAAGCACCTTTCCGTTAGTGGAGATATAGTCCTTTATCTCATCCGGAACGTTCCACGTTATCTCTCCGTATTTTCCCTGTGTAGGAGCGGAAAAGTCTTCGGACTGATACCAGCCGTCATTAGTAGCCACAGGACAGCTGTTGTTTACAGCAATTCCGCATCCGCCCTTGAATTCACCTATATCCCTGTCATCGGGGAGAATAGATAATAAACGTGAACGACTGTATATCATCGCCGTCCTCGATAAAATCGGAGAGAGGAAGGAGAACTGTATTTTTTCCTTCTGTCCGTTCTATTATCTTATCGGGAGTAGTCTGGGTTCCCATAGAGGAAGTTACTATCTCCTTTAAGCTTACGTTCTCTGTATGCACTTGCGTGACGACCTCCTCTGCATTGTCGGGGACAGCAGTTGATTTTGGGGCTCTGGTAGCGTTGAATTCTACATGTGAATCAAACGACAGATCATCCGATGAATGATCGGTCTTGCCGCCGCAGCCTGTAACCGAAAATGCAACGGTCAACGCAGCAGCGAGTGATAAAAATTTTTTAAACATGGTAGTGCCCATCCTATATTTATATACAATGTTTATATATAAATAGATTATAACATGTTTTTTCATAATTTGCAATAGATTATGCAGGTTCTAACAAAAAAACAAATAAAAAATATGTTAAATTGTTTGTTTTGACATTGTGGTTACAAATTGGATCAGCCCTTGACAATTCAGGAAATATATGTTAGAATAATGGCGTTGTATTGTATCCTCTTAAGAGGAATAATAACAAGGAGGAATTTAATAATGAAAACAAAGTTCGACACCAAATCACTGGTATTGCTCGGTCTGTTATCGGCTATCGTTATCATCTTCTCATTTACACCGATAGGCACTATCCCGATAGGACCGCTTTCAATCACCCTTAATACCATCCCGATAGCTATTGCAGCTGTTGTCCTCGGACCCATAGGTGGACTCATCGTGGGAGCCGTATTCGGTTTATGCAGCTTTCTTCAGTGCTTCGGAATAGGCGTTCTCAGCGGTATGGGCGCTGCTACACTTCAGATCAGTCCTGTACTGACATTCGTTCAGCGTTTTGTTGCAAGAGCTCTCGACGGATTTATCGTGGGATGTCTTTTCAGACTTATCGCAAGATCAGGCAAGGTTTCAAGAGCAAGCTTTATCACAGGCTTTTTCACAGCATTCCTTAATACCCTGTTCTTTATGGGTGCTCTTATCCTCTTCTTCGGAAACTCGGAGTACATCCAGAACCTTCAGGGCGGAAAGAACGTTCTCGCATTTGTTATCGGTATGATCGGAGTAAATGCACTTCTCGAACTGCTGGCTACAACTGTAATAACAGGTGCTGTCGGAACAGCGCTTTATAAGGCAAAGCTCATACAGCTTCCCGAATCCAAAAAAGAATAAAAAAATGATATGATACAACAAAAGCGTCCCTGACAGCAGGGGCGCTTTTTTATCTCTTGTACCTTTTCGCAGAGCGCATTGCTCTTTCAAATCTGTCATCTGCACTCTCATTTTCAAACAAGACATAACTGTACCTGTTCTTGTATCTCGCAAGGTACAGTTTTGTTTTCCAGCTTGCTGAATCAGGCAGACGTGTCATGAACCTACCCTCGGGTGTGTAGTACACAGCATAGTTGTAATAATAGGTATGATGCTTGCCGTGATGTTTTACAACGTCTATATGGTCCACATCTATCTCGGCGCACTCGATACTGTCATCAGCCGAAAGCCATATTCCCTGTCTCACAAGGAGGACTATATATACTACCCCGAATGCAAAAAACACACCAACAATTACCAGAACTGTCGCATCTTTTTCAGTACTGGAGATCAGCGTTATCAGACTTATCACTATCGGAGCAATAAGCATTACGAGTCCCGTGCCTTTTCCGACACTTTTTGAAGCGTCAAACTGTTCGCGTTCCTTTCCCGTCATCCGCCTCCAGACAAGTTCCCTTGCACTTTCTATTTTTTCACGTTCCTCTGCTCTCGGATGATTTATTATCAGATAAGCTATGATATGCACGGCTATGAATATCAACGCCATTCCGAGAAACAGCATAGAATCGGGATCATAAATACCGATAAAGATCGCCGCATAAGAAGCCACCAGAGCTATTATAAACACTATGTGTCCATATCCGCGAAAAGGATGCTTGTATTTTAGAAAAAACATTTTATTCTTCTCCGTAATCTCTGAAGCATATATTCATATCAACTCTGCCTGAAACTCCCGGAATTGTTCCGTCCGAGGAGTACTGCCATATCCTGAAATCATAGTAGTATGAGGGTTCTCTTCCGTATTCCGCAAGCCAGAAATCATAGTCCTTTACCCTCGGAAGGTCAAGCTTCTTCATGGCTGTGTTCTTGTTCTGATATATCATGGGAGTATAGCCTGCCGAACGTACTCTTTCACAGAATGCCACACAGCAGTCTGCAAGTGTATCTACCGATACGGAATCTGTACGGGCATGGTCGTCTGCTATCATCTCCCAGTCGAATACAACGGGATAGGTTATGTTACAGCCCTCTATGGCGTTCAGTACGGTATCCGCTTCCTCAATGGCTTCTTCGGTATTGACTGCCTGCGAGAAAAAGTATACCCCGACTTTGATTCCTGCGGCATCTGCTTCACGGATGTTCTTTCCGCAGCTTTCGTCCATTTCTATGATGCCGCCGCCGTATGTACGATACCCCACACGGATTATAGCAAAATCAATACCTGCTTCCTTTACCTTTTTCCAGTCTATCTCTCCCTGATGCTGGGAAATATCGATTCCTGCATAGGATACTATCTCGTTGTTGTCCTTGTAGAACGAATAGCCGTTTCGACTCACAAGCTTGTCCATATCAAGCTCACTTGCAGGTACATCGCCGTATACAGGGATGAAAGTCTCACCCAGTGCGCTGTCGTGGACGAGTATCTTCTTGCCGTCAAGCTGATAGAAGGTCTCTTCCTTTTCTATCACGGGACGTGAGCGTATCTCGGGATCTTCCGATACATTGGTGCTTGCAGGTACTGCCCTGTTTTTGTCTCTGAGAAAGCATATCCATATGATAAATACCGACATTACAAGTATTATTATCGCTTCGAGTATTGCTATCAGTCTAAGTCTGAAATTCTGTGATCCTGACATTTTATCCTCCGTTTGTCTTTTAACTTGAAAAGGGGGAGCTCCCCCCTTGTAATAATGATATCACATTTTTCGTCAGATGTAAACACATCCCGTCAGAATTTACATTATTTTTGCATGTGATGATAGCTCAGATAACACCGAGACCGTCCAGAAGGAGCTTAAGTCCGATGACTATGAGTACCGCTCCGCCTGCTATCTGCGCCTTGTCATCATACTTGCTTCCGAAGCGGTTTCCTATTACTACTCCAGCAAGACAGACCGCAAATGTTATAGCTCCGATGACAGATACCGAGAACATCAGCTTTGCCTGCTCTGCCGCAAATACGATACCTACCGCAAGTGCATCTATACTTGTAGCTATCGCAAGGAGTGTTAGTTCCTTTATGTCGAGCCTGTAGACCGATGTTTCCTTTTCCTCATTGCGGTCTTTTATGGCCTCGAATATCATCTTTCCGCCGATAAAGCCAAGCAGTACAAATGCTACCCAGTGGCTGAACCTGCTCATATACGCCTCGAAGCGAACTCCCAGCAAAAAGCCTATTATCGGCATCAAAAACTGGAAAAACCCGAAGAATAATGCTGTTATCACCGCTCCCCTGCGGTCTATTTTTTTCATGCATAGTCCCTTACAGACCGAGACGGAAAAAGCATCTGATGCCAGTCCGAATGATAAAAGTACAAGTTCAGTTAAACCCATTGCCAAAAACGTCCTTCCAAAAAAAAAATCGGATACCTGCGTACCCGAAAAGCAACTCAGGTACAGCCGGAAAGCCATACATGAGTCTCATTATTTAATGCAAAACCGGATCTTCCGATCAGTATGTCGGCTTGCCACACAGCCATGCTGTGCTAACTACTCCCTCACATTTACAGCTTTTATTATACATTATATTCGGGAGCAAGTCAATAAATAACTGTTTTATAATACTAACTCAGAGAACGTATTCCATTATGTGATCGTCCATAACATAGCCGTTTCCGATATCTGTTACAACGTCCTCGGCAACTGTGAAGCCTGTCTTTTTATAGACTGCTATCGCCTGTTCGTTATGCTTGTTAACCGTAAGATAGACTCTCTTTTTACCTGCCGCAAGAGCCTCATCGAAAACTCTGTGAAGCATTTCCGTAGCTATTCCCCTGCCGCGCTTATCCTTTCTGAGATAGAGCTTACTAAGGAAGAAACGGTCGTCCTCCTCGGGTTTAACTGCGATATATCCGCAAAGCTCGCCTTCATCACGTACTGCAAGGTAGCTGTAGCCCTGTTTGTCTATCTGGTCGCACATTGCGCTGAGGGACTGGAATTTATCCACCATATAGTCTATCTGTCCCACGGTTATGATGCCTATGAAGCATTCGTGCCATATTTCGTCCGCAAGCTCAGCCACCTGACGAAGCTCGGGGAGGTATTTAACTCGTTTTATTTCAACAGCCATATCCATACTCCTTTTCTACAGTGGTTTATGGGGATATTGTGTGAGATCTTCCGGGAAGGTCTGCCCTATCGCATTCCGGAGCCTTTACTTTAAATTTTCAGCCTGACATAGCGCTCACTCACAGTATCTCTAAAACAGCAGTTTTACAAGAGCACTATGTCAGGCTGAAAATTTGGGGTAAAAAGTCTTTGGAAAGGGGTTCGGGGGTGACTCCCCGCAGTGCGGGGAGATGTCCGAAGGACAGAGGGGACCGCCTCCGTCAGAGGGAACCTTTCCTCAGAAAGGTTTTCCCCCGATAATCCCTCAAAAAACCACTTACTCCTCGTCGGGCATTTCCCAGTTGTGATAAACGTTCTGAACGTCATCGTTGTCCTCGAGGTGCTCAAGGAGAAGGTTCATCTTCTTGATATGCTCCTCGTCGGTAAGAGTTGTATAGTTAGCAGGAACCATTTCTGCTTCTGCTGAAAGTACGTTGTATCCCTTTGCTGTAAGAGCTTCACGGACTGCACCTACGCTCTCGGGAGCGCACTCGATCTCTACTGTCTCGTCACTGATATCAAAATTGTCGCCGCCGCACTCGAATACATCGTCCATTACCTTGTCCTCGTCGAGACCTGTGTTCTCAAGGATAACTATACCCTTGTTCGAGAACATGAATGATACGCATCCGATTGTACCGAGGTTTCCGCCGAACTTATCAAAATAGTGACGAACTTCGCCTGCTGTACGGTTTCTGTTGTCTGTAAGGCACTCTACGATAACAGCAACGCCGTTAGGACCATATCCCTCGTATGTGATATTCTCGTAGTTGTTTTTATCGCCGTCGCCTGCAGCCTTCTTGATTATACGGTCGATATTGTCGTTAGGCACGTTGTTTGCCTTAGCCTTTGCTATAAGATCACGGAGCTTGCTGTTATTGTTAGGATCGGGACCGCCCTCCTTGACAACAACTGTTATCTCTCTGCCTATCTTGGTAAATATCTTACCCTTTGCAGCATCGGTAGCTTCCTTCTTACGCTTGATGTTATTCCATTTTGAATGACCTGACATTGCTTTTACACTCCTATCTGTGAAATTATTTTATTTATCTCACGATCTTCGGGTTCTTGAAATATCGAAGCAAATTTTTCCATGAGTCCTTCATCAACGTAATATGCATCGGTCTTTCCTTCGCTGACCAGCGCATTTCTCCCATCGATCCTCTTTTTCCAGAGTTCATCATCAATGCTCAGATAATGAAGTTCATGTTCAATACCTTCAGAATCGTAGAATCTCTTTGCGTATTCTCTTTCAGCCTCAGTCCAGAATCCCCAGTCGAGAACCACGTTCACTCCTGCACGGATAAGCCGGACAGACTGTTTATATAAGTAACTTCTTGCTCGTTCCACATACATATCAAGCTTATCCCCTGCTTCATTATTGAACAGGGCAAGCGTCAGCTCGTCAATTGACAATATAACGCCGTTAAGCTCACTGCACAGCTTTGCTGCGTATGTTGATTTTCCGCTGCATATCTTTCCGCATGTCATTACTACCTTAGCCATTCTGTACCTCAGTTTCCTCAGGCATCATGACTTTAAAGAGCTGAGTTATCCTCTCATTCTGACCTGTTATGTACAGGTAGCCGAAAAGGCACTCTATAGCTGTAGCCCTGCGGTATTGCACAGCGTCTGCGTGTTTCGGAACAGTGTTTCCTGTGGCATTGCGTCCCCTTTTCAGCACCGAAAGCTCGTGCTCGGTAAGCTGTTCGGAGAGTGCGTCATAGGCATCGGACTGAAATTCCGCACACACAAGTCTTATTTTTGCAGAGTGAAGCTTTGCAACAGGCATATTCGCCTGACGCAGAAGATAGTCCCTCACGAGTGTATCGTAGACGCTGTCCCCTAAAAAGGCAAGACTCAGCGGACTGTAGGTATTAGCTTCACGTTCTGATAAATATTCTCTGTTCATATCAGTATACAAAGTCAAACTCGAAGCCCTCGATACTTACCGTATCGCCTTCCTTGACGCCCATTTCTTCAAGCTTTGCGATAATTCCGCTGTTGATGAGAACTCTCTGGAAGTATTGCAGTGATGAATAGTCGTCGGGATCGACGGTACGCATTATAGGCTGTATCCACGGTGCTTCAACGTAGTATACATTGTCCTCTAACTCTATGGTGAACTTCTTGTCCACGCCCAGCATCTCGTCAAGTTCTGCCTGCGGGATAGGTTCAGCCTCATACTCCTTGATAGGAGGGAGAGTTTCAAGGACTTCGGCGATCTTCATTACGAGTTCCTTTGTGCCCTGAGTAGTTGCGGCTGAGATACAGTAGAATGGAAGTCCCTTTGCCTCGATGAAGCTCCTGAGATCCTCTATCTGCTCCTCGGTAGCCATATCAGCCTTATTTGCGGCAACTATCTGCGGACGCTCTGCAAGTTCCTCGTTGAACTTAGCCAGTTCTGCGTTTATGATGTTGAAATCCTCCTTGGGATCGCGTCCCTCGATGCCTGAAACGTCGATAACGTGTACTATAAGGCGGCATCTTTCAACGTGGCGGAGGAATTCGTGACCAAGTCCCACACCGTCGCCTGCGCCTTCGATAAGTCCCGGGATATCCGCCATTACGAAGGAACGCTCCTCGTCAGTTCTTACAACTCCGAGGACGGGGGTAAGTGTAGTGAAATGGTAGTTTGCGATCTTTGGCTTTGCGGCACTCACAACAGATATAAGGGTGGATTTTCCGACATTCGGGAATCCCACAAGTCCCACATCCGCAAGGAGCTTAAGCTCGAGAGTTACCTCGAACTCCTCGCCGGGATAACCGGGTTTAGCGAATTTGGGTATCTGTCTTGTAGAGGTAGCGAAGTGGACATTTCCCTTGCCGCCCTGACCGCCTCTTGCAAGCACCTTCGGCTCGTCTGTGGACATATCCGCCATGATACGTCCCGTATTAGCGTCGCGGACGAGAGTACCTCTCGGCACCTTGACTATAAGCGGCGGAGCGCTCTTGCCTGTACAGTTGCGGGCTGAACCGTTCTGACCGCGTTCTGCGACGTATTTCCTTTTATATCTGAAATCGATGAGGGTCGAGAAATTATCGTCGACCTGAAAGACAACGTCTCCGCCTCTGCCGCCGTCACCGCCGTCAGGGCCGCCTGCTGCAACGTACTTTTCGCGGTGGAATGATACTGCACCGTCACCGCCGTCGCCTGCTTTGATCTTGATTTTTGCCTGGTCTACGAACATTTTACGACCTCCCTGATTTTCTAAAGAAAAATCCCAAGCGAAAGCTCGGGATTTATTTGATCGTTGATCATTACTGCTCTGTATATACAGAAACCTTCTTACGGTCGCGGCCGTAACGCTCAAACTTAACTCTTCCGCTTACTGTAGCGAATAATGTATCATCAGAACCGATACCTACGCCCTCACCTGGGTGGATGTGTGTACCTCTCTGACGAACGAGGATATTGCCAGCCTTTACGAACTGACCGTCAGCTCTCTTGACGCCGAGTCTCTTTGCCTCAGAATCACGGCCGTTCTTTGTAGAACCAACACCCTTTTTATGAGCGAAGAACTGAATACTGATCTTTAACATACTTACACCTCCGAAATAGTGATTTTGATAGTGTCAGGAAATTCTTCAAGTATCATACCAAGCTGTGCAACGAGAATGTTGAGCACAGCCTCCGAATGTTCATCGGGAGCTTTGACATTGAGATCGATCTCATCGTCTACTGCCGAGACTTCAGCATCGATACCGAAGCCGTCGGTTATGATATTTGCAGCCATAGACACTGCTGTTGATACAGCCGCACAGACAATATCGTGTCCTTTATCGGCATACTCAGCATGTCCTTTGACTCTGAATCCCTTCTTGAATCCGTCGGATTCATAAAACTCTGCTTTGATCATAGATCTTAAGCCTTGATAGACTCGATCTGTACCTGAGTGTAAGGCTGTCTGTGACCCTGCTTCTTCTTCTCGCCCTTCTTAGGCTTGTAAGTAAATACAGTGATCTTCTTAGCCTTGCCGTTCTTAAGAACCTTAGCGCTAACAGTTGCACCGTCAACATAAGGTGTACCGATCTTAAGACCATTGTCTGCTCCGAGAGCTACTACCTTGTCGAAAGTAACTGTCTCGTCAGCCTCAGCTGCGAGCTTCTCAATGAAAATAATATCGCCTTCGTTAACCTGATACTGCTTTCCGCCTGTTTCGATAACTGCGTACATTTGCGGCACCTGCCTTTTCAATAAACTCGCTGCAGCAGGCGTGTGATGGCACAACTTTAAAGCCTGTTTACAAGCGGCAATATTATTTTATCATAATTTTCCGCTGTTGTCAAGGATTTTTTGCAGTTTTCCGAGTAGATGACGAAAGCAGTCAAAGCCGCTGAAATTGTGCATTTTTCACATAACAGAAAGAAAACGGCAGGAGAAGTTCCTGCCGTTCATTATGTGATTTAAACAAGGCTTATGCCTTGATGCTCTCAGGGAGCTTGCTTATGAGCTTAGCATCGTATTTCTGGATACTGAGTGCATCCATAGGTGAAATTCCGTCGCCTCTCTCATAAACGTCTGCGTTATCAGCAGCTTCTTCGGACATAGGATACTTTGTAGCATTAGCGCAGTTCTGGAGAATTAAGAGTGCATCTGCGAGCTCTACAGTACCGTTGAGGTTCGCATCTCCATATACAACTGCCTTAGTGACAGGAGAATTTGGCGAATCAGTAGCAGGCGCAGCCTGAGGTTCAGGCGCAGTCTGAGGTTCAGTCGCAGTCGGTTCAGTAGCTGTACTGACGGGAGATGTAGTAGTTTCAGGAGCAGCTGTAGTTGTTGTAGGAGCTGCTGTTGTTGTAGTAACCTTTTCTGTTGTTGTTACAGGAGCCTCAGTTGTAGTAACTACAGCAGCTGTAGTTGTCTCGGGAGCCTTTGTTGTAACAACAGGAGCAGTTGTAGCAGGAGTTGGGGTAGGAGTTATAACAACTGATGAACCCTTACCGCCTGCATCGAGGTTACTGCCCTCGCCCGAAGCGTAGAACTGTGAAAGTGAAATACCGTTCTTACCGAGTGCTACCTGGTGGTCAAGACCGATGTACTTGCCGCTTGTTGTCTGCCATAAAGCCTTTTCAAACAGCTCATACTTAGGCTCGTTCCACTTTATCTTTGTGCCTGTGCCCTGCTGGAAGCTGAGGTCATCCCAGAGTCCGCCTGTATCACCCGAGTTGGTGTTGAGGCACCAGAATGTGTGGTTGATGTGATGCTTTATCATGTAATCGCGGAGGAGAGTCATCCATTTCTGGTTGTCCTTTCCGTCCATATGTCCGCCCCACTCGCCGATGAGCTCAGGACCGATATCCTCGGCATTGATGTATGCCCATGTATCGTACCAGTAGTCCTTAAGGAGAGTCTCTTCGGTGAAGTCCTTGTCGAACCATGTCTGTGCGTAAACAGACGGGCCGTAATCGTGAGGTGAGTATACTATCTGTGAAGTACCCTGCTTTGGCTTTATAGGGAACTCTCTTGCGCCGCGGAAGTTACCGCCCCACCATGCGCCGATGTATGGAGAATTGTCACGTCTGTCGGGCATGCCCCAGTAGTCGCCCTCCATAGCGCCGCTCATGGACTGCTCAACACCTTCTACAAGGATAAGAGCATGTGGGTTTACATCGAGGATAGCCTCTGCGCATCTTGTTGCAGCGTAAGCCCAGTTGTTCTCGTCTTTGGAGCCATCCCACTTTGCAGCAGCATCGCCTTCCTGTCCCTTGCCGTGAGGCTCGTTCTTAAGGTCGTAAGCAAGGAGGGTATCGTCGTTCTTGTACTTCTCAGCAAGCCATACCAGTGAATCTATCCATACGTCTGTTGTTACGCCTGCTTTGCCGTACCAGAGGTTGTAGTTGTGGCCCGAGTTGTCGGTATGTGGGCTGTGGATATCGATAAACGCCTTGATTCCGTGCTCCTTGCACTTCTTCATCATGATATCGAATACCTGCATACTGTCAACAGGAGTTTTACCGTCAGCTTCGCAGAAATCCTTGTTTATTGTAAAAGCAGGATCAGCGTTTGCAGAGAAGCTGTTTACCGGGTTTGGCTTACCATTCATCCATGAAACGATAAGCTCTGTGGAAATAGGGAAACGGATGATGTTGATACCGCGGTCAGCGATCTCGGTCAGACAGTCGTCTGCATCAGCGCTCCAGAGGTAATGCGGGCAAGCTTCGTTACAGTTGAAGCCGAACCAGTTCGCACCTGTGAGCCATACTTCGTTTCCATTCATGTCATAGAGACGGCTTCCCTCTGCGTGGAGCCAGTCGTCGTTTCCGTCATCTACAGCGTTTGCTGTTGTGACAGGCTGCATCAGTACGGGAGCTGCAGAGACTGCACCTGTAAAGGTAAGAGTCATAGCCGAAGCTAAAGCCAGTACTGATCTTGTTAAATTCTTCATAGCTTTTTCCCCTCTCAAGATACAAAGATTTATTTGGTTCATGCAGCCGATGCGGTGCAGTGCAGGACACGGCATACGGGAGCTGTACCATGGTCGTATCTTCTCATTATGATTTTACCATGTATTCTCCTATATGTCAAGAGAAACCGCAATTTTTCACATGTTTTTCACCACATTTACTACAGTCGGTATAACAATGCGGATAATAAACATAAAGCGGCAGAGTTCCCCCTGTCGCTATGTTCATTCCGTTATCAGCGATCCCCTCCGCCTTGCAGACGGATATTTTTATCAGCCCTGAAGGTATGACCTTACAAGCACCTGAAGCAGCTCGTCACGGTCGATATGACGGATAAGGCTTCTTGCATTGTTGTAGGTCGTTATGTAGGTAGGATCCTCGGACAGGATATAGCCTACGATCTGATTTATCGGATTGTAGCCCTTCTGAGTGAGAGCATCATAGATTATAGTAAGATTCTTTTTAAGCTCTGCTTCCTTGTCTTCGTTAACGGAAAATGTCATAGTTTTATCGAACATATTTCATCAGCCTCCTGATCGGGATTGTGCTTGGACCGATCCTTTACAGGATCAATAGTAAGCTCACTATATATTATAACCTAAAAACATCCGCATTGCAAGAGAAATGAGAAATTTTTTCTGATATGAACGTTATCGTACATCACTTTTGTAGGTTTTCAACAAAAACATTGCTTTTCTTGTGTCCGTCAACAGAGTTCAGCTTCTTTGATGGTTCAGAAAAAAATTTTTTCAGCAGATTTTTGGCTGTGATACGCCGTTTCAGGACTTTCTTCAAAAAAATCCAAAAAAATTTTCAAAAAACTCTTGACAAGTCATCCGATATTTGCTATAATATTAAAGCAGTCACGGAACAGAACTGTGATGCGAGTGTGCTGGAATAGGCAGACAGGCACGTTTGAGGGGCGTGTGTCGAGAGACGTATGGGTTCAAGTCCCATTACTCGCACCAATAAAAGCTACGCAAATTGCGTAGCTTTTATTTTTTATCCGGACTATACATTATTATATATAAAAGTCTCCTGTATCCCTTCAATACACTTTGTACAACAAGATTTGACGTATCGCAAAAAATGTGGTATAATGAATGCAAAACATTCATTATATTTTATCTGAACGCCCTTGCAGATACGCAAATCTCCGATTCGCTCCCTGCATTTCGGGCAATTATACCGCAGCGTTCCGCTTTTGCGGTATAATATTTTATATATCGATACACGGAGGTGTTTATATGGAGATCATTCTTGCTCTTGCTGTCATCGTAGTACTCTGCCTCATCTTCAACATCAGCACAGAATACATTGTTCTCGGCATTCTTGCGCTTATAGAACTTACCATAATCTCTATGGCGATACTCTTTCTTTACAGCTGTATCCGCCTCGCCTTCTCAAAAAAGAAAAAAGCACAGTTCACACGTATCGACTTTCCCCCTTCTTCCAAGAACAGGTTCAAAGTCGCTTTCTACAACATAGACGGAGTGGAATATCCGTGCTTTTTCCCGAGTGAAATGATACTCAACGATAAAATGTACCGCACAGACCGTACCTACACCGTCATGTTCAGCAAGAGCATGAAGCGTGTATTCGACATCTGGACAATACTCACATGCATCCTCGGATTCATATGCAGTACATTGGCGGTATTCGCATCGTTCTGGATGTTTTCGTTCGTTATGTAAGGAGGTCAACATGGAAGAACATATCTGCGGAGACTGCGGCATACATCAGGACATCGTCGACAAAGTCTCCAAGGTAATGCCCGATGAAGGAGTCCTGTATGACGCCGCCGAGCTGCTCAAAGTTTTCGGCGACTCAACTCGTATCCGCATTATTTTCGTACTTTGTCAGAGCGAGATGTGCGTCTGCGATATAGCGAACCTTCTGGGTATGACTCAGTCAGCGATTTCACATCAGCTTCGTGTGCTGAAACAGGCTCGTCTCGTAAATGCGCGGCGTGACGGAAAGACTATATTCTATTCCCTCTGTGATTCACACGTTCAGAAAATATTCTACGCCGCTATGGAACACGTAATGGAGTAAGCAATGAAGTATTTCGATTTTCACACACACGCTTTCGCCGATTCCATAGTCGAAAGGGCAATGTCAGGCTTATCCGAGACCAGCGGTATAACTCCCGCAACTGACGGAACTCTCGCAGGTCTTATGAGCGTCCTTGAAAAAAACGGGATAGATAATGCGATGCTCCTTCCTATAGCTACAAAGCCTACTCAGCAGACAACCATCAACAACTGGGCTGCAAGCATCATGAACGATAAGCTGTACTGCTGCGGTTCCGTTCACCCCGACGCTGATGATGCAGTTCAGGAGGTCGAAAGGATATACTCCCTCGGACTCTGCGGACTGAAATTCCACTCGGAATACCAGCATTTCCGTCCCAACGACAGCAAGGCTTTCCCGATTTACAAAAAAGCTGCCGAACTCGGACTCTTCGTGGTATTTCACGGCGGCTGGGATCCCTTCGGAGGCGACGAACCCCTTGCTTCTCCGAAAACCTTTGCTGACATCGCCGAGAAATTTCCCGACCTGACCATAATCGCCGCCCATATGGGAGGTATAAAATGTGCAGATGAGGTCGAGGACCGTCTCGCAGGAAGGTATGAAAACCTCTATTTTGATACAGGCGTAGTCGCAAATTATATTTCCGATGAAAAGTTCCTGCGCATCGCGCAGAAACAAGGTGCGGACAAAATACTCTTCGGAAGCGACTGTCCCTGGGATCATCCCGAAAACGAAATAGCGCTTATAAACAGGATGCCGTTCACAGATGAAGAACGTGAACTCATATTCCATAAAAATGCTGAAAAGCTTGTCGGCAGACAATTACATTAGTTCAATTAATCAATTAACAGAATATTAAGATGATATGACTAAAATAATAACACCGCATAGCTTAAAATATGTTAGCATTATAAAGACAAACTATACGCTGACAGAGCTGTAATTGATAAAAGGGAGGTGGTCGAATGAACAATTTCACTGGTGGCCATTCTGCCGACATTATAAACGTTGTTGATGAGTTCGACTACTCCACACAGCACAGCTCATACAACACAGAGTTTATCAAATGGCGCAAACAAAGGAATAATCCTTTTACTTTCAATTTCAGAGCAAATCAGAGAGAAATAGTGTACATCGAGGGACACGGCTTCGTCGCTCGTTATCCCCTTGAAGAAGAAAACGATGTTCTCTCGAAAATATTCTATACCCTCGGTCTGGCTGCTCTGATATGGCTGGTCATAGATACTATCGCCGTAAAACTGGTCGCTCAAGTGCTTTCCATATTCGGCTTTTCTATACATACCACCATTTTCAATTCCTCACTTTACGGAGGCAGCGTAGAGATAGTTTCTCTCCTCATCGCTTCGTCCTTACTTAAAGTGTTAGTCCCGACAATTTTTCTCAACAGCAAGTTTAAAGTCCCGAAAAATGTAAGAAAAATGGATAAGATGACTCATCCGATCGGTCTCGTCCTCGCACTGTCAATGACGCTTATCCTGTGTACCATAAATTTCCTTCCTAAGGCATACTCCAATGATACACGGGAAATATACGCATATTTCAGTACGCTGAATACAGATGTCGAAATGTGGGGCCAGCTGGAAGTTGTTATCTATTCTCTTTTCGACATTGTCATAATGTCGATCCTTTCCGAGCTTTTCTTCAGAGGAGCTATGTTCGCAGTACTCAGGCAGTTCGGTGATCCATTTGCGATCCTTATAACATCTATCACTGCCGCAATGCTTACAACAGATCTACGTGAAGCTATCCCTGTATTCTTCCTTTCGCTTATCGCATCTTACGGAATGCTCAGGAGCGGCTCTATATTCACCGCAATGTCCGTAAGCGTGATATACAAGATGTATGAGCTTGCGATAACACTTCTCGAGGTCGATCCCTCAGAAGATATGCCGCTTACAAGGAATTTCTTCATACTCATTGTATTCATAACAGGCGCTATATTACTGTTCATCGCATGGCTCATCGATAAAAACGGAACGGATGACGAGAGTCCCGCTCACGGTCTGGCTATCTTCACCTCAAAGCAGACATTCGGAATGAGAGTTTTCAACTCCGTGAAGATATTCCCGTATTCGGCAGTTGCCGCTGTATGCTTCGTCTATGCGATAATAAAACTGGTGTACTAATGGAAAAATACATGAAACGTGCCCTTGAACTGGCACAGGCTGCCACCGCCGAAGGCGAAGTTCCCGTAGGTGCAGTCGTTGTAAAGAAAACTACGGGAGAGATAATCGGCGAAGGAAGAAATATGCGTGAGACTCAGAAAAACGCTCTCGCCCATGCCGAAATACAGGCTATAGACCAGGCTTGCCGAAAACTCGGCGGCTGGAGGCTCCCCGAATGTGCTATCTATGTCACCCTTGAGCCCTGCCCAATGTGCTGCGGCGCTATAATCAACGCAAGGATAGACGATGTTTATTTCGGTGCCTACGACCTCAAAAGCGGATCCGCCGTGTCTGTACAGCACATGTTCGAGCTTCCCTATAATCACTTCCCGAACGTTGAAGGCGGGTTAATGCAGGAGGAATGTTCGGCTGTTCTCTCCGAATTCTTCAGACAGCTCAGGATAAAACATAAAATACTCAAAGAAATAAAATCTCTCAACAAAGTTACGGACTCTGAATGACAGAGTCCGTTTTTTATTGCTCTCTCAATTAATCTTTGCCCCAAAGGCAAAGTCAGAAAAGTAATATATCAAGGAAGGAAAGCACATGAACACTTTCGCATTTCAGTTTTTCCTGACGCAGAGAAATTTTCTTTATGGCAAGGTTCAGTTGAGGAGCAATATATTCAATAAATTAATTTATGCACATGCTTAACAAATCGCCCCTTTTTCTATTGACATCCTTTTCTAAAAAGTGTATAATATTTATGTTGTATTTATTTGCAGAAGTATTACTTATACAGGCGTAAATTGCAGCTTTGTTTTAGATCATTGATCCGCCTTCCGCTTTCATCAGCAGTTTCAGGCGGTTCATTATATGATACCGAAGCAAAAAGGACGGTATGTCCAACCATGTTTTCGGGTCCTTCGCCGGACTCTTGATATATTACAAATGAATAAAATATCGCGGCATTTACCGCCTGAGTAGTAGTAATCAGTTTTATGATACAAACTATATTTACAATTACGAAAAGGAGGGAATGCTCATGAACCCGATTTTAGCTATTGTTCTTATCTTGATAGCTCTCGCAGCAGGTTTCTTCATCGGTAAGACCATTTTCTTTGGCAAAGGCGTTGAAGCAGGCGTTGAAAAACGTAAGCAGGAAGCAGAATCTATAACAGGTTCCGCCGAAATGCAGGCTAAACGTATCGAAGAACAGGCTAAACGTCTTATCGCAGATGCCGAAAAAGATGCAGACAATAGAAAGAAAAGCGCGCTCATCGAAGCAAAGGACGAGATCCATAAGCTCCGCAGTGAAGCTGATAAGGAGATAAAGGACCGCAGATCTGAACTGTCACGTCAGGAAAGACGTATACAGCAGAAAGAGGAAAATCTCGACAAGAAAAATGATAATCTTGAGAAAAAGGACGAGCTTCTCAATCAGAAGATAAAGTCCGCTGAGGAAAAACTTCAGGAAGCCGAGGCTATCAAGAAGACAGAAATGGATGTCCTCGAAAGGATCTCTGAGTTCACTAAGGATCAGGCTAAGGAATACCTTATATCAAAACTCGAGGATGACCTCGTACACGAAAAAGCCGTTAAGATAGCAGCCTATGAGCAGCAGCTCAAGGACGAATGTCAGGAGAAGGCAAGAAGCTACATATCTCTCGCTATCGCTAAGGTCGCTGCCGATCAGGTGTCTGAAGCAGCCGTGTCTGTCGTTCCTCTGCCAAACGATGAAATGAAAGGCCGTATCATAGGCCGTGAGGGACGTAATATCCGTACCCTCGAGACTCTTACAGGCGTTGATCTCATCATCGACGATACGCCTGAGGCTATCACTCTTTCCTGCTTCGACCAGATACGCAGAGAGGTCGCAAGGATCGCCCTTGAAAAGCTTATCGCTGACGGACGTATCCACCCTACACGTATTGAGGAAATGGTCGATAAGGCTCGCCGCGAGGTAGAGTACCGCATCAAACAGGAAGGCGAACGCGCTGTAATCGAAACTAACGTTCATGGCCTTAACCATGAGCTTATCAAGCTCATCGGTCGTCTGAAATTCCGTACAAGTTACAGACAGAATGTCCTCGATCATTCTATCGAGGTCGCTAAGCTCTGCGGCGTTCTCGCTTCGGAACTTGGTGTAGATGCTAACGTTGCACGCCGTGCAGGACTGCTCCACGATATCGGTAAGGCTCTTACCTCAGAGATCGAGGGCTCTCACGTTCAGATCGGTGTTGACGTTTGTAAAAAATACAACGAAAGTCCTGTTATTATCCATGCCGTTGAAGCTCACCACAACGATGTTGAGCCAAGAACGGTTATCGCCTGCATAGTTCAGGCTGCCGACGCTATCTCCGCTGCAAGACCTGCCGCAAGAAGTGAAAACTATGAAAGCTATATAAAACGCCTTCAGAAGCTTGAGGAGATATGCACCTCCTACGAGGGTGTCGAGAAGTGCTTTGTTGTTCAGGCAGGACGTGAAGTCAGGATCATGGTCCTCCCAGAGGTCATCAACGATGAGAAAATGGTCATCGTTGCAAGACAGATCGCTCAGCAGATCGAGTCCGAAATGGACTATCCGGGACAGATCAAGGTCAATATCATCCGCGAAAGCAGAGTTACTGACTACGCAAAATAAGCGACATACTGCGGACGGCTCAGGCTGTCCGCAGTTTTTTCTGACTGTCGGATACAATAATCTTCTGTCCGAAAGGGCAAGAAAGGTCCAGAATTATGGCTAAAGAAATATTCCACACCACGGAAAAATCAAACTTCATTCTTAACATGACAGAGGAGAAATACTCTCAGCTCGCCTCATACGGTCTGCTGGGCGCTATGTTCCTCGCTCCGCTCTTTACTCTCATCCCCGAAATAGCTGACAACTCGGGACTGTATGCTATGGCCGCCGGAGGACTTGCAGTTGCGGGAGTTGCCTGTATGGTGCTTGCACTCATATCCGCAATGAAAAATTACATCAAGGGCAAACTCATCGTCCCCTGCTGCGCTTTCGCCGCTCTTTTCATTTGGGCAATAGTTTCAGTGGTTGATTCATACGATATTACTATCTCGATTTACGGCTTTACAGGCCGAGGCGAAGGCATCCTCGCTATACTTTTCTATTTCAGTTTCTTCGTTACTGCGCTCTCTATCAAAAGAGAACAGGCAATGAATACTATCGTCACAGGTCTTGTGGGAGTCGGTCTTTTCCACTCGCTTATCGGTATCATTCAGATAATCACTGGTGAACCCGGTGAGTATAAGAGAATCTCCTCAACAGATGAAATATATGCCGCTTCAGGACTTGCTCAGTCTCCCCTCTTCCTCGCAATGGTGCTTACCGCTGCAATGATTGCCGCAATGGTGGGATTCGTCCGCAGCAGCAGCAAGAAACAGCGTACTTTCTTCATCGTTTCAACCTGTGTGATGTCATTTGTTATGATGTTCACCTACTCATTCATCGGTATATGCGGACTTGTACTCGCTGTGCTGATGGGTGTTATCTCAGTCTTCAGTTCAAAGGCTCCCAAAAAACGCCTTGCATCGGTTTTCGCAGTTATACTTCCTGCCTGTGCCGCTTTCCTTATCGTTCAAGCAGGTATCATAGGCAATGCGGACGGCTATTCGCTCCACGACGGAAAGCTCCTCTGGTGGGCGGACAGCTACTTCCGTATCTCTGCATCAGGTATGCCCGACGGTGACAAGGTTGACATCGATGATACCTTCGATGTTTACTACAAGCTCAACGACCGCACCAAGAATATCATCTCAACTCACGCTCTTACAGGTACAGGTCCCGATCAGCTCGTACTGCCTCAGCTCTATACCAATCCTTTTGCGGATGATCCGGAAAAAACTGACGTTGACCTCCGTGATATTATCGAGGTTAACAACGGTACTTTTGATAAGGTTTACAACGAGTACCTTTATACTGCCGCTACAAGAGGTATCCCCTCGCTGGTCGCTCTTATAGCCGTACTTCTCTCGGCTGTGGCAGTTAGTATCACGAACCTTAAGCGCAAGGTCTCATGGACATTCCCCGTATTATTTGCGGTAACTGTCGGCGGTATACTCATTTTCTTCATCGGATGCAGCAATATCGCTTATTCACCTATCTTCTGGACTGCCGCAGGTGCTTCATGTGCGGAGATAATGAAAAATAAGCCACAGACAGAAGCTGTGGCTAAGAAAACAGCGGATACTTCGACTGAGAAAGCAACTGAAAAAACCGAAAAATCAGGCAGCAAGAACAAGAAGAAGTCCAAGAAAAAGTAATACAAAACGAGGGAAGTCCTTATTAAAAGAGCTTCCCTCTCAGCTTGTCAAAATAGTATTGATTCATCAGGGAACGCCCTCTCTTGCAGTGCGTTCCCTCTTTCAAAACAGTCCACCGGACTGTTTTGAAATTCACCCTTTGCTGAGCGCTTTGTGTAATGTGGGACTCTGTCCCAACCTAACCGGTCCGTCCCCTCTGTCAGCTTCGCTGACATCTCCCCACACTGTGGGGAGTCACCCTGCCAAAGGCTCTGCCTTTGGAATCCGCTAAAGGGATAGTATCCCTTTAGAATCCCAAAATTAATGATTTCAGTTTTTTTGACACTCTCCGAGGGAAGTCCTTATTAAAAGGACTTCCCTCAGTTTCTTTGTTCAGTATTTACTTTAAAGTACGGTCCGAAAAATCATTCCTTTTCTCCGAACATACGGACTGCCTTAAGCATTATAGCACATTCAAGACGTTTCTTTTCAAGCTCGCAGGATATCTTGTGAGCTTTTCTTATATCGCCCATATACTGGTAATTATTGGCGTTGCATCCGCCGCTGCAATAGAACTTCGCCCAGCACTCACGGCAATCGGGCTTAGAGTATACATGTGCCTTTGCGAAGTCCGCCTTCATCTCCTGATCGAATGTGCCCTCGTCGATATTGCCCATTTTGTATTCGTCGATGCCTACGAACTGGTGACACGGGAAAATATCTCCGTCCGGAGTTATGGCTACATAGTCATTTCCGCAGCCGCAGCCTCTCAGGCGCTTGATAGCACAAGGTCCCTGATCCAGGTCAAGCATGAAGTGGAAGAAATTGAACTTCTTTCCGTTCTTCTCGTTTTCAAGTATGCGGTCCGAAAGACGGTCATACTCTGCGAATACCTCGGGAAGGTCCTCCATAGTGAGAGCGTACTCGTCTCCCTCGCCGACAACAGGCTCAATGGATATCTGATCGAAGCCTGCATCGTAAAGTGCGAAAACGTCCTCGGAGAAGTCCTTGTTTTTGTTGGTGAATGTACCGCGGACATAATACTCCTTATCGCCTCGTCCTGCAACGAGCTTCTGGTACTTCGGGAGGATAGTGTCATAGCATCCCTTTCCGTTTGCAAGAACTCGGAAGTAATCGTTTACCTCCTTGCGTCCGTCAATGGAAAGAACCACGTTGGACATCTCACGGTTGATGAAATCTATCTTTTCGTCGTCCAGAAGGAGTCCGTTTGTTGTGATAGTGAAGCGGAACTTCTTGTTGTATTCCTTTTCGCGTGAACGGGCATACTCGACTATCTGCTTTACAACCTTGAAGTTCATAAGAGGCTCACCGCCAAAGAAGTCCAGTTCGAGGTTAGGACGGTCGCCGGAATTTTCAAGCAGGAAGTCTATGGCATGTTTACCTGTTTCATAGGACATGAGCTTTCTGCCCTTGCCGAAGTCGCCTGTAGATGCGAAGCAGTACTTGCAGCGGAGCTGACAGTCATGTGCTATATTAAGGCACATAGCCTTTACAGGTGAAGCCACGGAATACTTGGCATACTTCTCGTAGTCGTCCTCGGAGAAGAGTATCTTGTCGTTATAGAGCTCGACTATCTCCTCATAGCACTCCTTTATATCCTCGGGTGAGTATTTTTCCGAGAGCTTATCCATAGCCTCCGCAGGACATTCCGCGTCAAAAGGCGGCTGAACATAGTCCAGAAGGTCGAATGTAAGGTCATCGACTATATGTACTCCGCCGCTGTTTACGTCGAGGACTATATCATAGCCTTTAAGTTTATACTTATGTATCATAGTAATAACCCTTTCTTTTTCACAGCTTATTTTTCAGCAAAAAATATGAGGCAGCATAAAATACTGCCTCATAAGACTTTCGTAAAGCGATCGCTTATCTCTCGCACTTCTGGTTAGCAACAGTGCATGAAGTCTTGCAAGCAGACTGGCATGAAGCCTGGCACTTGCCGCATCCGCCCTTCTGAGCAGATTCCTTAAGGTTAGCCTTATTGATAGTCTGAATATGTTTCATTGTAATTTCCTCCTGTTTGGTTTACGGCATACCTGCCTATCAAATACATTATATCACATTTCCCGTGATTTTTCAATAGTTTTTTCTCCAAAAGCAAACTTTGGATATTTTGTACAATAATATCAGTTGAATATCATCATAATAGACACAGCAGCGCTACTTTTTGTTGTTCCGCATCATCAGTATCGTCATTATCGATACAACACCTATTATCATGAGCGTAGGGTATATCCACGATGAATCAAATGGCAGAGTTCCCGTCTGTATGTTCATTCCGTAGTAGCCTACGATGATATTCGGTATCTCGAGTATGACCGTTATGATAGTCAACCGCCACATAACGATATTCTGGTTATTGGATATTACCGATGAGAAGCCGTCCATCATACTCGAAAGGATGCCGCTGTAGATGCTTGCCATCTCGATCGCCTGTTTCATCTCGATGAGAACGTCCTCAAGGAGGTCCTGATCCTCGTCGTAAAGCTTGATGACTCTTCCTCGGTGTATCTTTTCAATTGTAGCCTCGTTGGCTTTCAGTGAAGTTGAAAAATAGACCAGTGACTTTTCAAGTGCAAGGAGCTGCATGAGGAGCTCGTTCTTCATGGCGTCGTGAAGCTCCTGTTCTGCTGCGGATGATATCTTGTCTATCTGCTTCAGGTGCATAAGGAACAATGCTGCAATTCGCAGAAGCAGCTGTAGTACGAACCTCGTCTTGAAATCGGGACGAAGGTTTCGTATAGTTCCCCTTGTAGCCTCGTCAAGAAGCTGAGTCTGCTGAAGGGATATGGTGAAAACATACTCCTTTGTTATTATGATGCCCATCGGAAGGGTATAGAACATCTTTGTCTTATCCTCATCCATTGATGATACAGGTGTATCTATGATAACAAGAGTCTGTTCATCCTCACGCTCGATACGTGACGACTCTTCCTCATCGAGTGCGGACTTTACGAATCCGCTGTCAAGACCGTAAACATCGATAAGCTCCTTTATCTCCTGGGGAGTTGGCGCTATTACCGATATCCAGCAGCCTGCAGTCGGTTCATCGCACTGGGTGAATCTTCCGTCTGTGTTAGTGTAAAAACAAATCATGGGTTATTTGTGTCCCTGCACAGAGTCAGGGACAGCTCTCCTTTCTCCGGAAATTACTTCGGCACAGACAGAAAGGAGCTGCCGTTCTTCAGTCTGCTTACAAAGCGGAACACTGACGAAAGGCGCACAGAATGAGCCTGCCGAAGCTTTTAGTTGAGAATTTTATACTCCCATAAGGGTCAGGATTCATATTGCACCTCCGTATCCTGCTTTAAAGCATAGCATATTTACATTATATCACACTATTCCGCATATTACAAGTGTTACTTTTTTTACTTTTATCCGTTTCAGTTATTTTTGCAACTCAATAATAATCAACAGAAAAAAACTATATGTCAATACTAACTTTTACTCCGTCAGCTATTTACAAAGAACGCTTATTGATGTATAATGTTATATGTAAAACTTAAGAAAACGGAGGAACAATTATGTACATAACCTGTCTTGACCTTGAGGGCGTTCTCGTACCCGAGATATGGATCGCTTTCGCAGAAGCAAGCGGCATCCCCGAACTGAAAAAAACTACCCGTGACGAACCCGACTATGACAAACTCATGAACTGGCGCCTTGGAGTCCTCAAAGAGCACGGCCTCGGACTCAGAGAGATACAGGACACTATCGCTAAGATCGATCCTATGCCCGGCGCTAAGGAGTTCCTTGACGAGCTTCGTTCTATCTGCCAGACTATCATCATCAGCGACACATTCACACAGTTCGCTTCACCTCTTATGAAGAAGCTTGGCTGGCCCACTATCTTCTGCAACTCTCTCGAAGTAGCAGACAACGGCGAGATAACAGGCTTCAAGATGCGCTGTGAAAAGTCCAAGCTCACTACCGTAAAGGCACTTCAGTCCATTGGTTACGATACTATCGCAAGCGGCGACAGCTACAACGACCTCGGCATGATACAGGCAAGCAAGGCAGGCTTCCTCTTCAGAAGCACTGAGCAGATAAAGAAAGACTACCCCGAGCTTCCTGCTTTCGAGACATATGACGAACTTCTCTCAGCTATAAAGGAAGCTATAAAATAATTATGATAATGTGGCTGATACTGTTTATACTTCTTATTGTTATGGCTGCCGGCGGGACAGCCTACCTCCTGACCCGCTTTCACCGTTTCAGCTTCATTGAAAAACTCGGAAAAAAATTCAAGCTGATCTCATGGATCATTGCATTACTGCCGCTGGTTCTTATTGTTCTGGCTTCGCTCAGGATAAATACCTGGACCGCTATAATAGTCCTGATACATCTTTTCGTTATCTGGGCAGTATGCGATATCGTCGCTTATTTCATCCGCAAGATGAACGGCTGGGAACGCTACAGGAACTACGAAGGCGCAGTTGCTCTGCTCCTCACCGCAGGATATCTGATCTACGGCTGGCATCAGGCTCATACCGTTTATCAGACAAGCTACACCATGCATACCGCTAAGGATATCGGCTCAGGACAGCTGAGGATAGTCGAGATAGCTGATTCTCACCTCGGTATTACCCTCGACGGTGAAAAGTTCGCCGCAGAAATGGAGCGTGTAAACGCCGCTCACCCTGATATAGTTGTCGTTGCAGGCGATTTCGTGGACGATGACAGCTGCCGCAGCGATATGATACGTGCTTGTCAGGCTCTCGGCGATATCCAGACAAAATACGGTGTATACTTCATTTTCGGAAACCACGATAAAGGCTACTCAAAGACTAAGCGTGATTTCAATACAGGCGATCTTCGTGCCGAACTTAAACGCAACAACGTTATCATCCTCGAAGACGAAAATGTACTGGTCAACGATGAATTCTACGTGATCGGACGCAAGGACAAGTCCGATGAGGAAAGACTTTCAATGTCCGACCTGACTGCCGGACTTGATAAGTCCAAGTACATGATAGTTCTCGATCATCAGCCGAATGACTATGAAGCAGAGGCAATAGAGGGTTCTGACCTTGTATTGTCGGGACACACTCACGGAGGACACCTGTTCCCCGCAGGTCAGATAGGCAAGCTCATGGGCGCAAATGACCGTGTATACGGTACGGAACGCCGCGGAACCACCGACTTCGTCGTAACGTCAGGTATCTCAGGCTGGGCTATCCCGTTCAAAACGGGTACTTTTTCCGAATTCGTAATCATTGATGTTAAGAAACAATGATCTGTAAATTAAACCATAGTATTTCCGACAGCAGTTCGGAGTGCTATGGTTTTTTATTTTATATACACCTGTCGAACTGCTATATTAGGCAATTTGTCCAGTCACAGCTCCCTTTTTGTTGCACTATCACCAAATTGTTTTATTCCCTCAGAAATCACTTGACACAGGCACTGAAATAATGTATAATCAAATTAAACTAAAGTATAGTTCACTACTTAATTTAATTAAATTATCATAACTAAGGAGTTAATTATGTCTGATATAAAACTTATCTGCGAGCCGCTTCCCAATATGCCGTGGCAGGATAAGCCCGAAAGCTGCTCCGCTCCGATCTGGAGGCACTCCGAAAATCCCATAATCAACAGAAACCCCCTCCCCAATGTGGCACGTATCTTCAACAGTGCGGTTATGCCCTACGGTGAAGGCTTTATCGGCGTGTTCCGGGGCGAACAGCGAAACGGAGTTCCGCATATCTACCTCGGCAGAAGCAGGGACGGTCTCCGCTGGGATTTCGATACCGAAAAAATACCCTTCACCGACGAAAATGGTGAACCCTTCATGCCGATCTATGCTTATGATCCCCGTCTGGTCAGAGTGGATGATACCTATTATATAATGTGGTGTCAGGATTGCTACGGTCCCTCTATCGGCATCGCAAAAACTACCGATTTCAGAACGTTCACCCGAATAGAGAACCCCTTCCTCCCCTACAACCGCAACGCAGTTCTGTTCCCGAGGAAGATAAACGGCAGCTACGTTATGCTTTCACGCCCCTGCGATAACGGTCACACCGCTTTCGGAGACATCTTCATCAGCGAAAGCAGGGATATGGAGTTCTGGGGACGTCACCGCCATGTTATGGGAAGATCCGAAAACTGGTGGGAAAACCTCAAAATAGGCGCAGGTGCCGCTCCTATCGAGACTACAGAAGGCTGGCTCCTGTTCTATCATGGTGTGGTTAACACATGCAACGGATACGTTTACAGCATTGGTGCAGCAATACTCGACAAGGACGAGCCCTCGAAGGTCCTTCACCGCTGCTCAAACTATCTCCTCGCCCCCGAGGAATGGTACGAGGAACGTGGATTCGTACCGAATGTGTGCTTCCCCTGCGCTGCACTTGCCGACTCGGAAACAGGTCGGATAGCACTCTATTACGGATGTGCGGACAGCTACGTAGGCGTAGCCTATACCACAGTTCAGGAGGTATATGACTACATCCTGAAATATGACTGTCTCACCGTTTCCGATACAGAAGAAGGAAGAAGATAATATACCTGACCGCAGTTCACCTACTGCGGTTTTTTCTTCCCCTTTGGTGATAATCAACAAAGTGAATTTTGTAAATTTTAGCCAAAGCTACATTTTTCTCCGTCATTTTATACAATTCCGTGTGTTGAAAATTGTCCGTTTCGTGCTACTCTTGCGAACTTTTTTTCATTTCCGCAAAAAATACTTGCAGTTTTTTGTGAAATGTGATAAAATATAGTGATACTTGAAATTGACTATTGAAACTTTTTGTAAAGGAGACTGCTATGGCAAAGATCAAAGCTGCAGTTATCTTCGGCGGAACTTCAAGAGAACACGACCTTTCGACCGCTACCGCTGCAGAGATAATCAAAAATATTCCTGCCGATAAATACGAAGTTATTTGCATCGGCATTACTAAAAAAGGCAGATGGCTTTATTTCCCCGGTGATCCCGATGATATCGCAAGCGGTGCATGGGAAACAGATCCCGACTGCACTTCCGCTATCATTTCACCCGATCCTCTCCACCGTGGTATCATTACTATCGAAAACGGTGAGACTTCCGTGAAGAGAATAGACGTGGTTTTCCCGGTTCTTCAGGGCAAACGCGGCGCCGACGGTACCTTGCAGGGACTCCTTGATATGTCGGGAATACCTTATGTCGGCTGCGGAGTTCTCTCCTCTGCCTCATGTATGGATAAATCACATACACATATGATAATGGACGACTACTCGATAGCAACTGCCGACTGGATGCTCATTACACAGCGTGAACTCAGCAGACTTGAGGAAAAATGCCGTGAAGCCGCTGATACCCTCGGTTTCCCCGTTATCGTAAAACCCGCAAATACAGGCAGCAGTCTCTGCACCACTGTGGCTGATAACATCGAGCAGCTGAATACCGCTGTAAAGATAGCTTTCTCGAACGACAACAAAGTCGTTGTTGAAAAATTCATAAAGGGCAGAAAGCTCGAAGCTGCCGTTTACGGTTACGAGTCCCCTTCCGTTTCATGTATAGGAGAGATAGTATCGACCGCAAAGCCTTATGATCCCAACAACTTCTCGGCTCGTTCAGGCGACGATCTCGTTATCCCTGCCGATATAGATGCAGATACCGAGAAACTGGTAAAAGATACCGCCGTACTCGCCTACAAGGCACTCGGCTGCAAGGGCATGGCTCGTGTTGACATGTTCCTTACAGAGGACGGAAAGCTCCTTCTCAACAAGATAGGAAACGCTCCCGGAATGAGAAAAAACAGCGTATTCCCAAAGCTGATGCAGCATATGGGAATGGAACTCCCCGAGCTTATCGATATGCTCCTCGAGCTTGCCATAGAAAATGCCGACAGAAGCTATTGACCTTGAACGCATAAACCACTTTATATATAAAAGGAGAAACAATTGAAAAACAACGTTTTGATCTCCCTCACCAGCGTACAATATCAGGATGACGAAAAAAGCGAGACCGAACTCCTTACACGCGCAAAGCTGTATAACGTAAACGGCCGCGACATCATCTCCTATGAGGATACCTCGGCTACGGGATTTGAAGGCTCTGTTACCACTATCACCGTAGAGGGAAGCAAGTCCGCTTCGATCATACGTGAGGGAACCGCAAATTCAGTCCTCTCCCTCGAACTGGGACGCAAACACTACTGCCAGTACGGAACTCCTTACGGAAGTATGCAGATAGGCGTTTATACCCACGCTATCGACAATACTATCGCCAAGGACGGCAGACTCTATCTTAAGTATACCCTTGATCTCAACTCATCCTATCTTTCGGATAACGAGATCATTATGAAAGTTGAAGAACAGAATTGACCTGTATATACATAAGAAAGGAACATTAGCAATGTCAGACCTTATTAAACAAGCTTCACAGCAGCTCCATACACTGATCGTCGACGCTCTCGGCGTCCTCGTTTCGGAAGGTGCTGTCCCCGCTGAACCGATACCCGCTTTCACTATCGAGATACCTGCGGATAAGTCCCACGGCGATTTCGCCGCAAATACCGCTATGGTATGCGCAAGAGCCTTCAAAATGGCTCCGAGAAAGATAGCTGAACTTCTCTGCGAAAAGATCGCACTTGAAGGCTCGATCTTTGAACGCGCAGAGGTTGCAGGTCCCGGATTCATGAACTTCTTCCTCAGCAGGAAGTGGTTCTCGGATGTAGTCAGCACAGTTCTCGATGAAGGCGAGAACTACGGACGTACCGATACAGGAAACGGCAAGAAGGTGCTTGTTGAGTTCGTTTCAGCAAACCCCACAGGTCCGATGCATATCGGAAACGCAAGAGGAGGCGCTATAGGCGACTGTCTCGCAAGCGTTCTGGAATGGGCAGGATATCACGCAGAGCGTGAGTTCTACGTCAACGACGCAGGCAACCAGATAGAAAAATTCGGAAAATCACTGTCGCTCCGCTATATGCAGCTCTGCTCCGACAAGGGACAGCAGCTCATCTATGAGCACAGAAACGATACAGATGCCCTCTGCTCCGCTATTTTCGCTGAGAGCGGCGAGGGACAGGACTTCGAGATGCCTGAGGATGTTTACCTCGGCACAGACATAATCGAACACGCTGCAAATTACTACCACGATCACATCTTCGAGCTTAAGGACGTTTCCGAAGAGGACCGCCGCAAGGCTCTTGTAGACTACGCTCTGCCGCTGAATATCGCAGGTCTCGAGCGTGACCTCAAAAAGTACCGCATCGTATACGATAACTGGTTCAGAGAAAGCACGATCCACGCAAAGAACGAAACAAAGATGATCGTGGACAAGCTCCTCGAATCGGGCAAGGCTTACGAACAGGACGGCGCTGTATGGTTCAGAGCTACCGATTACGGTCTGGACAAAGACTTCGTTCTCCGCAGGAGCAACGGTCTTTACACTTATATTGTGCCCGATATCGCTTACCACTATGACAAGCTCGTTACACGAGGCTTCGATAAGGCTATAAACGTTCTCGGCGCCGATCACCACGGCTATGTTCCGCGTCTTAAGGCTGCCCTCAACGCTATCGGTGTGGACGAATCAAAGCTCGATGTTGTACTCATGCAGATGGTTCGTCTCGTAAGAAACGGCGAGACCGTAAAGCTCTCAAAGAGAAGCGGCAAGGCTATCACTCTTGTTACTCTTCTGGACGAGATACCGATCGATGCAGCTCGTTTCTTCTTCAATCTCCGTGAAGCAAATTCACAGTTCGAGTTCGACCTCGGTCTCGCTATCGAGAAGACTTCACAGAATCCCGTTTACTACGTTCAGTACGCTCACGCAAGAATTTGCAGCATGATGAAGGCTCTCGCCGAGGAAGGTATCAATATCCCCGAAAAGGCAGACCTCGACCTGCTTTCAGATCCCCGTGAGATAGAACTGATACGTCACCTTGCTTCTCTCCCCAAGGAGATAGATTCCGCAGCAAAGGCTTACGATCCCGCAAAGATCACTAAGTACGCTGTTGATACCGCAACACTTTTCCACCGCTTCTACGACGCATGCAGCGTAAAGAATGCAGAAACTCCCGAGCTGAGGGATGCAAGACTTCTGCTCTGCTTAGCTGTTCGTCAGACTATAAGAAACGTCCTGACTATCCTCAAGATAGATCGGCCCGAAAAAATGTGATCTCAAAAATTACATTTAAAGCTCAAAAAGTTACTGAATGGTTACAAAATCATTTGCTGTTTTGTAATTTTCACACAACTTTCACACTCAAAACATGGTATTTATGTGGGTTGTTAAAAGAAAGTTAACACTGTATTCATACTTTGGCAATAACTATATGTTACAATTTGTAATATATTCGCCGCAGGGCAATTGTGTTTACTGATTCCTTTGCAGCTCACCCGAAATAACAAAATTTTAAGAGAAGGGATGCACACTATGTCCAACAGATTATTTCAGGGTTTAGTTCATCAGATGCGCGACACCATTGACGCTACTATAGGTGTCGTTGATGAGACCGCTACCATCATCGCCTGCAGCGACCTCACTCGCGTAGGTACAACAAATGAGTTCGTTTCACTCGATCTGAGCGACTCGCACGATATATTCATCCGCGACGGCTTCACTTATAAGCCTTTCGGTTCAAGAGTAAAGCCCGATTATGCGGTTTTCGTTGAGGGCGTCGACGATGCTGCTGCAAAATATGCAAGCATCCTCGCTATCACCCTCTCAAATATCAAGCAGTATTACGATGAGAAGTATGACAGAAACAACTTCATCAAGAATGTCATCCTCGATAACGTTCTCCCCGGTGATATCGTTATCAAGGCTCGTGAACTGCACTTCAACGCTGAGATAAGCAGAGCTGTTTTCCTCATCAGAATAGTTTCTGCTAACGATATCTCCGCTTACGACGTTATCCAGAACCTCTTCCCTGATAAGAACAAGGACTTCGTCTTCAATATCACAGAGACAGATATCGTCCTCGTCAAGGAGCTCAAGAGTACTGTTGATTCAAAGGACCTCGAAAAGCTCGCTCGTTCTATCGCTGATACTCTCAGCGGCGAATTCTATACCCGCGTTAACGTTGGTATCGGTACCGCTGTTGTCGGCGTAAAGGATCTTGCACGTTCATTCAAGGAAGCTCAGATGGCTCTTGAAGTAGGTAAGGTATTCGATACAGACAAGGTCATCGTAAGCTACGACAACCTCGGTATCGCAAGACTTATCTACCACCTCCCCACTACCCTCTGTGAGACTTTCCTCCACGAGGTATTCAAAGTGGGAAGCATTGATTCTCTCGATCACGAGACTCTCTTTACTATCCAGAAGTTCTTCGAGAACAACCTGAACGTTTCAGAGACTTCAAGAAAGCTCTTCGTTCACAGAAACACTCTGGTTTATCGTCTCGAAAAGATCAAGAAGCTCACAGGTCTCGACCTCCGCGAGTTCGATCACGCTATCATTTTCAAGATCGCTCTCATGGTTAAGAAATACCTGTCAGCTAACCCAGTTAAATTCTGATCCTCCTGTAATGAAGATCAGCAATACGGATGAAAATAGAAAAAATCATGTCTGCTCGCTTTATGACATGCAAAATCCGTTTTTCTCTCTAACTTTAAGGAAGGTGTAACCCATTTGGTAGAACTTCAGAACGTATCCGTAACCTATTCCAGCGGCGTTGACGCTCTTAACAACGTCAGCCTCAAGATCAACGACGGCGACTTCGCTTTCGTTGTAGGTTCGTCAGGTGCGGGAAAAAGTACCATGATCAAACTGCTTCTTAAGGAGATAGACGCTACAAGCGGCGTTGTTACCGTTAACGGCTATAACCTCAATAAGCTGAAGAAAAGAAAGATCCCTGAATTCCGCCGTACTCTCGGCTTCGTATTCCAGGACTTCAGACTGATCCCGTCTATGACAGTTTACGAAAATATCGCTTTCGTGCTTCGCGTTATAGACGCTCCGATCAAGTACATAAGAAAACGAGTATCCTACGTTATCAGTCTCGTAGGACTCCACGCAAAGACAAACTCCTACCCCGATGAGCTCTCGGGCGGCGAAAAGCAGCGTGTTGCCATTGCCCGCGCACTGGTAAACGATCCTCAGCTTATCATCGCTGACGAGCCTACGGGTAATATCGATCCCGAATTGTCTTATGAGATCGTAGAACTGCTTAAAGGTATCAATGATCAGGGAACTACCATTCTTATGGTAACCCATGAACATGACCTTGTCCGTCACTTCGGCGGACGTATCATAAATATCACCGACGGAGAGATAGTCTTCGACGAGGTAATAACAGGTACAAACGATGAACCGCTGCCCGAGGAAGAGCTTGCAGCTGCTATGGCTGTGGCTGAACAGACTCACGCAGCAGAGACTCACGAAGAACCTGTCACCTCAACCGAGGATGCTCTTATCGACGAGGTGATAGCTGCACTCACCAACGCTAACCAGGGAGGTGCAGAATGAAACTGAGTGGTTTTAAATACCTTGCAAATCAAGGCGTTGAAAATATCTGGAAGAACAAGATGATGGCCTTCGCTACATTCTGTGTTCTGCTTATTTCCCTGCTTCTTGTAGGATGCGCCGCGCTCTTCTATATCAACATGAACTCGATGATACTCGGTCTCGGCAACCAGAACGAGATAGCTGTCTATCTCACTCCCGATTCCGCAGAAGAAAGAGTTCAGGAGATACAGCAGGAGATTCAGTCCATGGAAAACGTCGACACAGTCGATTATATTTCCAAGGAGGAAGCTTATAAGCGCATGCAGGACCAGATAACCAGCAAGGGCAAGCCTATCTTCGACAGGATAGACGATTATCAGTTCATGCCCGACGGCTTCAGCGTCACAGTCAAGGACAATGACAAGATAGAACAGACTACTGCTCTCATCAGTCAGATCTCCGAAATTCAAAGCGCCAATTCTTCACCTCAGGTAGCAGAGTTCCTCCGCGAACTGAGACGTGTTGTAACCCTTATTGCAGGAGCTATCATAATCGCTCTTGCAGCCGTTTCTATGATTATGATCTCAAACACTACAAAGGCAAGCGTTTTCGCCCGCCGTGAAGAGATCCAGATCATGAAATACGTCGGCGCTACAAACAGCTTTATCAGAACTCCGTTCTTCGTTGAAGGTATGGTAACGGGTTTCTTCGCAGGTGCAGGTGCCTTCTTCATTACATGGGCAGTTTACCGCGCAGTATACCGTATCCTCACAGAACAGGCTATGCTGATGAATGCATTTGGTATAGGCAGTATAATCCCATTCGGAAGAATAAGATTATACGTTGGACTTGCATACCTCCTTGCAGGTTGCATTATCGGGGCATTGGGAAGCGTTATCAGTACAAGAAAACATCTTGATGTATGATGCTTGATATACAGGTAACAATAACTTATGCGAAAGGAGTCTATGGTGAATAATCACCGTTCGATTATGGTCAATTTAAAATTTACTAAGAAGATACTTTCAATTATGCTCTGTGCTGCAGTTTCATGCGGAGCAGTTGCAGCTTCACCGAATTTCAAGGAAAAAAACATCGGTTCGGCAGACAGAACGATACAGGAGATCCAGGAACAGCGTAAGGCTAATTCCGAAAAGATCGCAGAACTCGAAAATCAGATCAGCTCGCTTGCCAACGATCAGGCTAACGAAAGAGCTTATCAGGATACCCTGCGTGAGCAGATATCTATTATCCAGGATAATATCGACCTCCTCAATCAGGAGCTTGAAAGCATCGATGAGGATATAAACACTACAGAACAGAATATCACACAACTCGACTCGGACATCGAACAGCAGCAGGACGATATCGATAAGAATATCGAAGTCTTCAAGGAGCGCCTCTGCTATATGTACGTAAACGGAAACGATAACCTCGCTTCTGTCGTACTCGGTTCATCAAGCTTCTACGACATGATGTCGAGAGTTCAGATGGCTAACCGTATGGCTGAATACGACGAGGACCTTATAAACAATATCCTCGGCGAGATAGACGAGCTTGAAGCTTCAAAGAAAGACCTTGAATCCGAGCGTCTTAACCTCCAGATGAAACAGGAGGATCAGAAAAAGCGTAAGGAAGAAAAGGCAGCAGAAAGAGAAACTCTCAACGTTAAAATGCAGGATACCGAGGATGAAATAGCTCGTATCGCCAAGGAACAGGAAATGCTCAACGGCGATAAGGCTGAACTCGAAGCCGCTAACGCTCAGCTTGCCGCAGAGGAAGCTGACATACAGGAACAGATCCGCAGAGCCGCTGAAGAAGCTCAGCGCAGATTTGAGGAAGAACAGCGCCGTAAGGCTGCTGAGGCTGCCGCTGCTGCACAGGCTGCCGCTGAAGCTGCTGCCGCTCAGGCCGCTGCACAGGCTGCCGCTAATGCTTCAGGCTCAGAGGATACCTATGTTGCTCCCGCTCCTGTTTACCAGGAACCGGTTCAGATACAGTCTACTGTCGGTTCAAGCGGATTCGTATGGCCCGCACCCGGATTCTCTTACATCTCAAGCGGATTCGGCTACCGCTGGGGCAGATCCCATAACGGTATCGATATCGGCGATGCAGGTATCATGGGCGGCGCTGCTGTTGCCGCACAGTCGGGTACTGTTATCACAGCTAACAACTCTTGCAGCCATAACTACGCAAAGACTTCAAGCTGCGGATGCGGCGGCGGATACGGTAACTATGTTGTCATTTCACACGACGGCACCTATTCTACACTCTATGGTCACCTCCAGAGCGTTTCCGTAAACGTTGGCGACTATGTTTCACAGGGACAGGTGATCGGTTACATAGGTTCCACAGGCTGGTCCACAGGCGCTCATCTCCACTTCGAGATACGCATGAACGGCGTTCCTCAGGATCCTTCAGGCTATGTATGGCCATAAACTATAAACCGCATACTATTCAGGGCAGGGAGAATTATTCCTCCTGCCCGAATTTTGTGTATACACCGCTGTAAATACGGTAGTGCATACTTCACTCCTTCTACTTCACCTCAAAGAAAGCGATGATACTATGAACAAAAAAATCAGTCTCGGTCTTGCGCTTAGCCTTATCGCAATAGCTATTGCCGTTACATTTATCCTAACTTCGTTCTTCTCGCTCCAGAGCTTCAATAAAAAGGTCGTGGACGTAAACGAAAAATCAAGGAAATACAGCTCTCTTCAGGCTCTTGATACCTACGTAAGAGACAACTACCTCGGCGATATCAACGAAAACCAGCTTAAGGACGGTATCCTTCAGGGCTATGTTTCAGGTCTTAACGATAAGAACTCGCATTATATGACTTCGGAAGAGTATATAAACGAGAAAAACAGCAACTCAGGTCAGCAGGTAGGTCTCGGACTTACTCTCGCTCCCGACGAAAGCGGATATATCAGGATAACCAATATAATGAACAACTCCCCTGTTCTCGAACTCGGACTTCAGGAAAATGATATCATTACCGCTGTTGATGACCTTGCTGTTACGGATGTCGGCTTCTCTGAGGCTGTAAACGCTATGAGCGGTACCGAAGGTTCAAACGTTACCCTCACTGTAAGACGTGACGGTATCGACAAGAAGTTCACTTTCACAAGACGTACTATCGAGGAAAAAACTGTAGAAGGCGAAATGCTCGCAAATTACATCGGATATATCAAAATCTCCGGTTTCAAGGACAATACCCCTCAGCAGTTCATAACCGTTCTGGAGCGTCTTACCACAAACGGCGCTACTTCGATAATTTTCGACCTTAGAAACAATATGGGCGGCCCTCTTTCAGCCGTTGAAGAATGCCTCGATCCCCTTCTTCCCGAAGGAGTTGCGGCTACAGCAGAATATAAGGACGGTCACAGCGAAACAGTCATCTACTCAAACGATTCTGACCTTGATATCCCCATGACGACTATCGTGAACTCGCAGACTGCAAGCACAGCCGAGCTTTTCGCAGCAGTTCTCCACGATATTGACGGCGCTGTTATGGTCGGTGAACAGACAAAGGGTTACGGCACTATGCAGGTCACTTCCGAATTCGAGAATGGAAGCGCTGTTAAGCTATCTGTTGCGGAATATCAGACTTCCGCAGGTACAAAGTTCAACGGCGTAGGTCTTACACCCGATATCCAGATCGAAAACGAGGACGATAACCTTGACGCACAGTACCTTAAGGCTATGGAAGTTCTCACAAGTATGGAATAACACGATAAGGCGGACTTAAAGTCCGCCTTTTATTTCACAGCAGTTACCTTAAACTAACATAATTGATATCATTCAGTTACTCTCGCATGATAATAAACAAAATACTTCACTGTTGTTTCTATTTTTTGAACACATTATGTTGATATATAGAATTTATATATAGTAAAAACAAAAAAATTTCAGTTTTAGCGTCCAATCCCCCTTTTCAAATCCTTGAAAGTGTGCTATAATAATATATATTTCTTTAATGGGAGGAATTTACAATGAGGGAAATGGAACTTTACAACCTCTGGTGTCAGAATGTAAATGAAGATCCTGATCTTATATCAGAGCTTGAAAGCATCAAAGAGGATAAGGAAGCCATATCAGATAGATTTTACAGAGACCTGGAATTCGGTACGGGCGGACTCCGCGGCGTTATCGGTGCAGGTACAAACAGAATGAACATATACACAGTAAGACGTGCAACTCAGGGATTCGCTGATTATCTCAATCAGGAATATAAGAATCCAAGCGTTGCTATTTCCTACGACAGCCGCATCAAGTCTGATGTATTCTCAAAGGCTGCCGCAGAGGTACTTGCTGCAAACGGAATCAAGGTTCATATCTACACAGAGCTTATGCCTACACCATGTCTTTCATGGGCTGTACGCGCTCTTAAGTGCCAGGGCGGTATCATGGTCACTGCAAGCCACAACCCTGCCAAGTATAATGGCTATAAGGTTTACGGCGAGGACGGCTGTCAGATCACTCTCCGCGGCGCTGAGATAATCCTTGAAAAAATAAACTCACTTGATATATTCAGCGGCGTCAAGACTTCTTCTTTCGATGAAGAACTCGCTAAGGGCAATATCTCATACATTGGTAACGACGTTATCGAGGACTTCTACAAGAACGTTCTCGCTGAGGGTATAAATACAGACCTCTGCCCAACAAGCGGTCTTAAGGTCGTTTACACTCCTCTTAACGGAACAGGTAACAAGCCTGTACGTGAGATTCTTAAGCGCATCGGTATCACTGATGTCACTGTTGTAAAGGAACAGGAAATGCCCGACGGCAACTTCACTACCTGCCCTTACCCGAACCCCGAGATCCGCGAGGCTCTCGAAGTTGGTCTCAGATATTGCAATGAGATACAGCCTGATCTGCTTCTTGCTACAGATCCCGACTGCGACCGTGTTGGTATTGCAGTTCCCGACGGAAAAGGCGGTTTCGCTCTGTTCAGCGGTAACGAAGTTGGTGCTATGCTTCTCGAATACATCTGCGATCAGAGAGTCAAGAAGGGCACTATGCCAAAGGATCCTGTTGCAGTTAAGACTATCGTTACTACCGATATCGTAAACCTCATCGGCAAGGAGTACGGCGTTAAGATCATCGACGTTCTCACAGGTTTCAAGTTCATCGGTGAGCAGATCGGTATTCTCGAATCAAAGGGACAGGAAGACCGTTACATCTTCGGCTTCGAGGAAAGCTACGGATACCTTTCAGGCTCTTACGTAAGAGATAAGGACGCTGTTAACGCTTCTATGCTCATCTGCGAAATGGCTGCTTATTACCGCACTCAGGGCATCACTCTCATGCAGGCTCGTGAGAATATGTACAAGAAGTACGGCGTGTTCTATCAGACACTCTACAGCTTCACTTTCGAGGGCGCAAGCGGTATGAAGCGCATGGAAGAGATCATGACTCAGCTCCGCGGCGAACATCCTGCTGCTATCGGCGGTCTTAAGGTAGAGCGCTTCGAGGACTACAAGGCAAGCACTTCAAAGGACATCGCTACAGGTAAGGTTACTGAGCTTACACTTCCTAAGTCAAACGTTCTTGCTTTCTATCTGGAGAACGGCTGCAAGGCTATCGTTCGTCCGTCAGGTACAGAGCCTAAGATAAAGACTTACATAACTGCCAAGGCCCCTACACATGAGGAAGCTGAGGTTATCGAGCAGAAGATCTATAACGACTTCACTCAGAGTATGAAATAACAGTTCAGAACTGTTGTAATTATCGGGGGAAAACCTTTCTGAGGAAAGGGTTTCCCCCGAACCCCTTTTCCAAAGACTTTTTGCCCCAAATTTTCAGCCTTACAGGGTACTCGTGTAGAAATAACTTGTTTAGTATTACTATGAGTGAGTACCCTGTAAGGCTGAAAATTTAAAGTAAGGGCTCTGAAAATGATCGCGGTGAACACATACTCAAAGAGTCCCTCCAATAATACATATAAACATCTGCATAAGTACAAAGATAAAACAGCCACAAAGAAGCTTGTATCCTTCTTCATGGCTGTATTTTTTATATGTCAGTTCTTATCAATACAGGAAATCCCTGAGCCTCTTGCTTCTGCTTGGGCGGCGGAGCTTTCTGAGTGCCTTTGCCTCGATCTGACGTATACGCTCACGGGTAACGTCGAAACGCTCTCCAACCTCCTCGAGAGTACGTGCCTTGTTGTCCTCAAGTCCGAAACGGAGCTTAAGCACCATTGCCTCACGCTCTGTCAGTGTATCAAGAACTTCGTTGAGCTGTTCCTTAAGGAGAGTATTTGAAGCGGACTCCTCCGGTGCAGGAGCGTTATCATCAGGAAGGAAGTCGCCCAGATGGCTGTCCTCCTCCTCGCCGATAGGAGTTTCAAGAGAAAGTGTATCCTGGGAGAAGCGTATTACCTCGCGGACCTTTTCGGGAGTTATACCTATCATCTCGGCTATTTCCTCGTGAGTAGGTTCACGGTTGGTCTGGCTGAGGATAAGGTTAGCTGCCTTCTTTATCTTGTTATGAGTCTCGACCATGTGAACGGGGAGACGGATATTTCTTGAATGGTCGGCAATAGCACGGGTTATAGCCTGACGTATCCACCATGTTGCATATGTAGAGAGCTTGAAGCCCTTTGAGTAGTCGAACTTGTCCACTGCACGTATAAGACCGATATTGCCCTCCTGTATAAGGTCAAGGAACTGCATTCCTCTTCCCACATACTTCTTTGCGATACTTACAACGAGACGGAGGTTAGCTTCTTCAAGGCGCTTTTTAGCCTCTCTGTCGCCGTCTGCGGCACGCTGAGCGAGTTCAGCTTCCTCCTCTGCGGAGAGAAGCGGATAGTTACCGATATCCTTAAGATAGAGCTTAACAGGATCGTCGATAGCGATTCCCTCTGTAGAAAGTGACTTTTCAAGGTCATCAGCCATGTCCAGATCCATATCAAGATCATCATCAAGGCTGAGTGAGTTGTCGATATCAAGGTCGTCAACTATCTCGATGTTGTTTGCCTCACAGGTATCATAGATACCGTTGATCTGATCCACATCGAAGTCCATTTCCTCGATAGCGTCTGTTATTTCCTTTGTTGTGAGCTTTCCGCTGACCTTTCCCTTTTCGATCAGCGCTTCGATCGTCATCTTTTTTTCCATTCTGTTCCCTCCTGATCAATCCAGAAAATCTTTTACTTTTTTACTTCTGCTTGGGTGACGAAGCTTTCTGAGTGCCTTAGCTTCTATCTGTCTTATACGTTCGCGGGTAACATCGAACTGTAAGCCCACCTCTTCAAGGGTGCGCTGTTTTCCTTCATCAAGACCGAATCTAAGACGAAGCACCTTTGCCTCACGGTCCGTAAGCGTAGAAAGGATATCGTTGAGCTGTTCCTTAAGCACTGAACGTGAAGCGGCTTCGGCAGGTGCAGGTGCATCATCATCGGGGATGAAGTCTCCGAGGTGGCTGTCCTCCTCCTCACCGATAGGAGTTTCAAGCGACACAGGATCCTGTGCAACTCGCATTATCTCACGGACCTTGTCCACAGGCATATTCAGCTTTTCAGCTATCTCATCAGGACTCGGATCGTGTCCGTTCTCGTGAAGGAGCTGACTTGACACCTTCTTTACCTTGGCGATAGTCTCAACCATATGAACGGGGATACGAATAGTTCTTGCCTGATCCGCAATAGCACGGGTTATAGCCTGACGTATCCACCATGTTGCATAGGTACTGAACTTGAAGCCCTTGGTGTAGTCGAATTTATCAACCGCCTTGATAAGTCCGAGGTTTCCCTCCTGTATAAGGTCCAGGAACTGCATTCCTCTTCCCACATACTTCTTGGCGATACTTACCACCAGTCTGAGGTTTGCTTCGGAAAGGCGCTTCTTTGCATAGCTGTCGCCCGTCACCATACGCTGTGCGAGTTCTATTTCCTCCTCTGTAGTGAGAAGCGGAACTCTGCCTATCTCTTTAAGGTAGATCTTTACGGGATCGTCGATAGCTATTCCCTCTGTGGAAAGCGCCATTTCAAGGTCATCCGTCATATTTGAATCGAGACCGATCTTAAGGTCGGTATCCTCTGCCATATCCTCGATTATATCAATGTTGTTCGCTTCACAGCTGTCATAGAAGTTATTCAGCTGTTCAACGTCGAAATCCAGTTCCTCAAGAGCGTCTGTTATCTCCTTGGTAGTAAGCTTTCCTGAGGCTTTACCTTTTTCGATAAGGACATCGATAGTATTCTTTTTAGGATCCATAATGAATTCCTCCTCAATAACTAACTTATATTTATCTGTCTCTGTATCAGGTATCAAAAGAAAATGTCAGAGTAAACATTCTGTCATCACGCATATACTGCATGTTTTTCATACTGAATCCGGCAAGCTTTCTTATCTTTTTCTTTGCAAGAAGCTCATCAACCGCCTTGCAGTAGACATCGTAATTATCAAACATCATTTCGCACATTCCCTTGTCCTTTGAGGCTTCAAGGCATTTTTTCACCTTATCCGAATCATACTCGGTGAAGTATGCGTCATTCTGTCGGAAGTAGTTATATTCTGTAGCCGTACACTCGGGAGCGAAGTTCTGTTCGCGGTCCAGCGATCTTGTACGGCGCATCATTTCGCTTGTTATCATGAAGTAGGTGTCATTTACCGCAAGTCCGCCTTTTTTCTCCATATCAAGGTCATCCCATGTAACATCCACCCAGTAGTAGTCGCCGTCCAGCTTTACATAGTTCCATGCGTGAGAATCACCTGCGTATGGGTATCCCCATGAATAGCCGCATTCGATGCCTGCCTTGCGCATAAGAAGTGAATAAGCATTGGTATATCCCGCACAAACTGCCTTGCCTTCTACGAGACAGCCGTAAGCCGTATAGCAGAACACCGCATCCTTGTCATTCAGCGCAGCATGGTCATAGTAGCAGTTCTCAGCGATATAATCGTGAAGGAACTTTGCCTTGTCGAAATCCGAGCTTCCCTCGGGGATAGAAGCCACTATCTCGTCCACCTTATCAAGAAGTTCCTGATGCATCTGCATTTCCTCTTCCTTGGTATAGTCCTCGGGAAGAACGAAGTCTATCTTTGTAGTGTTCGACTTTGTGGAGTTATAATAGGACTGAAGCCAGAAGATATCGGGATGGTCATTGTGTATCTTGTCAAGGAACCACTTTACCTCACGTCTTGTGAGCTTTTCGGGTATCTCGATAACGTCTGCATAGTCCGCAAGCTTTGCTGAGACATCACCGTACCACTCATGATCGGCAGGATCAAAGGAATGTTCGATCGGCACATCGGGTTCAAGCTCGTACTTTTCAGGCTTTTCCACGTCCGAACCCGAAACTGCGGGAGCAGAACATCCCGATACGGTAAGCATCACAGCAGATGCAAGTATAGCGATAATATTTCTTTTCATATTTTCTCCTGTATAAAATTATGTGATCAGTTCCTTTTTGAACTGAACAGCGCCCTCAGGTCATCATCGGAAATGCCGTTCTCCTGATCGGATGAGGGCCTTGTATTTTTCAGTACCTTTACGCAGTCTGCGAAAACCTGCGGATTAACTTCAAGTTCACGGTTCTGCGCTTCCATTCCGCTTATTTTGCCCATTTCATCCACTGAAAATTCATCGGCAAGAAGCGAAAGCGAAAATCTGTCACTGTTTTTCATCCTGTCAAGCAAAGCGGAATAAACCCGCTTATTGAAGTCTGTAACGAATATCTCAGGCGGTGCATCCTTTTCTATGCTCTCCGCTTCCTGAGGACGCCTCAGCAGATAGAATATTATGGTCTCTTCCGCCTTAGCCTCTCGTTTATGCTTTACTGCCTCGGGATTTATGTCATCACGGACGTATGTTGCCCGTGCGGTTATGTTCTTCCATTCCTTCTTCTTGAAGCTCTTTCGCTTTCCGAACCGTACTGCGTCCACACGGCTTTTCAGTATATCGTATGAAAAGCTGTACTTCTCTGCGGTGCTTCTGGTATAGACCTCTCTTTCGATATCGTTTCCGATATCGGCAAGTATCTCCGCAGTTTTATTCAGAAGGAGCGTCTTGCCGTGTTCTGTATCGGCATCGACTCCCTCGGCGCATCGTCCCAGAAGGAAAAGCATAGAATCTCCCGAACCGTCAAGAAGCATACGGAAGCGGTCCGCACCGTATTTCTTTATGAACTCGTCAGGATCCTTTGCGCCTTCTATCTTAAGCGTTTTTGCAGTAACTCCTACGTCGCTGAAGTGCTTTACAGCCTTCTGTGTGGCATTCTGACCTGCCCCGTCGCTGTCATAGGAAATTATGACCTCGTCGGCGTAGTGGCTTATGAGCCTTGCCTGTTCGGGAGTTATAGCTGTTCCCAGTGTGGCAACGACGTTTTCAAAGCCTGCCTGATTTACTGCGATAACGTCCATATATCCCTCGCAGAGGATGAGACGCTTGGAGTTGGAATTTTTTGCGAAGTTCATGGAAAACAGGTTGTTTCCCTTGTCGAACACGGGAGTATTTCCCGTATTCAGGTATTTCGGCTTGGAATCGTCAAGAACTCTTCCGCCGAATCCGATTATATTGCCGCGGAGATCCACTATTGGGAACATCACGCGGTTACGGAACATATCAAAGACACGTCCGTTTTTTGATCTTCCGCCAAGCCACGCATCGATTATCTCATCGTCGCTGTAGCCCTTGCTGCGGAGCATATTTGTAAGCTCGTCCCATGAATCGGAAGCAAATCCGAGACCGTATTTCTTTATGGTCTGGGGAGTGAGCTGTCTGTCGTGGAAATATTTAAGTCCCGCCTTATTGCTTCCCTTTACGAGGTTGAGGTAGAAGAAGTTTGCGGCAAGGCGGTTCATCTCATAGATGCGTGTACGGCGCTGGGTATAAGCCTTATCCTGACCGTTCCCGTTATAATCGGGGACCTCCATACCTGCCCTCTGGGCGAGGAATTTCACAGCCTCGTGGAATGTGAGGTTCTCTATCTTCATGATGAAGGTTATAACGTCTCCCCCTGACTGACAGCCGAAGCAGTAGAAATGGGGATCGTCCATATACACCGTACAGGACGGAGTTTTCTCCGAATGGAAGGGACAGTTGCAGACGTAGTTCCTGCCGCGTCTGATAAGGTGTACATAAGAGCTCATTACCTGATCTATGGGATTGGCATTTACGAGCGCATAAAGGAATTCATCGTTCTGCGGCATTTAGTCCTCACTTCCAGAATTTCGGCACAAAAAGGTCGGTATAAAGGTCAACGGCATAGCCGTCGCTCATACCCGAAATATAGTCGCAGACTGCTCTGTCGGCATCAGTGTCGTGAGCTATCTGTCTGTATTCGGGCGGCAGTTTATCTGTATTCTCAATGAAATACGCATAGAGCTTGCGGACGAGCAGTTCGGCCTTTGCTTCCTCCTGCTTTGCGGCAGGATTGGTATAGACTCTCTCGAACATGAAGTCCTTGAGATCGTCGTGAGCCTTGCGTATATCGCTTGCGAAATCTATCTCATAGGCGCCGTTCTGTATAACAGAGGCGATGAGGGTGGTTATGCGCTTGGTCTTGGTATTTCCCAGCACCCTGACGCATTTCGGCGGCAGGTCGAAGGGAGTTAATATCCCCGCACGTATAGAGTCCTCTATATCGTGGTTTATGTAGGCTATAGTATCGGCAAGTCTTACCACATTGCCCTCTTTGGTAGAGGCTATCATATTGGTATGGCAGGCAATGCCGTTCTTTACTGCGAAGGTAAGGTTCAGTCCCTTGCCCTTTTTTTCAAGTGTTTCAACAACTCTTACGCTTTGCAGATAGTGCTTGAAGCCGTGGGGACAAATATCGTTCAGCACCGCTTCTCCGCAGTGACCGAAGGGAGAGTGTCCCAGATCGTGACCTAAAGCGATAGCCTCGGTAAGGTCCTCGTTCAGGCGAAGTCCTCTTGCGATAGTACGAGCTATCTGAGCAACTTCCAGTGTGTGCGTAAGTCTTGTGCGGTAGTGATCGCCTACAGGAGAAAGGAACACCTGTGTCTTACGTTTGAGTCTTCGGAAGGAATTGCAGTGAAGGATACGGTCTCTGTCCCTCTGGAATTCTGTTCTGTAGGGACACTTTTCTTCGTATCTCACACGTCTGGTATTCTCCTCGTCAACGCTTGTGCAGGCATATCTGCTCAATATAGCGATCTCGTTTATCTCTGTCTGCTCACGAACTGTCATACTATCACCCCTTAGCGCATTATTTCCTATATACTTATACCTTGTTTATTAAAAAAACCCTTTTTTTAAATTGATTTTTTCTTATAAAATCTGCTGTTATTTTATTACCGATGAGAAGTCCTCGTACAATTCTCCCATATCCGTTACGTTTACGGAACCGTTAGTAGCTTCGGTAAGTTCCTTCATAAGCGGAGGGAGCATCTCGTTGAGCACCAGCAGATCCAGTGTAACGTCACTGCCGAAATCGGAGTTTTCGGTTATCGTCTGATAATTTGGCAGGATGTAGCTTATCTTGCCGTAAAGTCCGTAATCGGTCACGAGTCTTATACGGTGACATAGACGCATATCCATGATATGTGCCGCATCACACGCAAGGGAAGCGGCGTGGGAATATGCTCTTACAAGTCCGCCTCCGCCAAGAAGTATACCTCCGAAATAACGGGTAACTACCATGCAGACATCAGTAAGTCCGCGCTTCTTCAGAACGTCAAGTACGGGCACTCCCGCAGTTCCCTGAGGTTCGCCGTCATCGGAATACCGGGAAATATTGTCCTGACGCACTATATACGCATACACGTTGTGACGAGCCTTGCGGTGCTGCGCCTTTATGGAGTTTACGAACTCTACAGCCTCGTCATTTGTCTTTACGGGAGCTATATACCCTATGAATTCCGAACGCTTCTCAATAAAGGAAGCTGTGGCAGGCTTTGAAACAGTGAAATAGTTCATATTTTTATCGTGTAAAGCGGAAAAAAGCCGGTCATAGACCGGCTTGTGATTACTTATCGAGATTGAAACGCTTATTGAATCTGTCAACACGTCCGCCTGTATCAACAAGCTTCTGCTTTCCGGTATAGAACGGATGGCACTTTGAGCAGATTTCAACCTTGATGTTCTCCTTAGTAGACATAGTTTCGATCACATTACCGCAGTGGCAAGTAATTGTAGTCTTCTTAAACTCAGGATGGATTCCCTCTTTCACGATTGTCACCTCTTTCGATTTATTTTTGTAAATCGGTCAGCCCATCAGTTCCTTTAGACAGTAGTGCCGTTGTACATTACATTTATATATTATATCACACTGAGCCGTGTGTGTCAAGCATCGGAAAGATATTTTTCTCATTTAACTTATACACTGTCCGCGTCCGCTTTATCCGTTCCACTCTGACTTTTTTATTATTGCTCCACCAATTAACTCTTGAAGAAATATTGCGACGGACTGGCAGAGAAAGGCAAGGAAGAAAGCCGCAGGAATGCTGTCGCATTTCAAGACTTTCTGACGCAGTATTTCACTGTCAGGACAAGCAAGAAAATTCAGGAGTTAGTTGGGGGAGCAATATGTAAACGAACTATTGGACAAAATGTTAAAATTACTGTATTATTGTTGACTTTAAGACGTCGATGATGTATAATTAAAGTGTCAGAATTTGTCCGAAATTTCGGCTGCTGCCGCCGTGATCGGCAGTCCGCGCCCTCTTTTGCGGAGATAGGAGAGTTTATGAGTATTTTTGACCTTTCAAAAAAACCTCCTGAGCTTAGCCGCGATTGGCAGGTGTTCCAGCAGTTCGTCGGAAACATCGGCGCCTTTACCTATATTGCAAAGGATAAGGCCGCTTACCTCGACGACTCCGCCTGTCATATGCTCTCTTGCAGCAATAAGCTCAACGAGTTTGAGTTTTTCAACCTTCTTGAAAAAATATCCAAGTGTCCCGTTGAAGGACAGAAGCATATCTACAGCTTCACAAACGGCAATACCACTAAGTTCCTGAAGATGAATATATACGAGAACAGCGACGAATGGCTGGGATTCATCCAGGATTTCACACGCCAGATGTCAGGTACGGGATACTCCAGCTTCGTGGACTATGATCCCGTTACACGCCTTCCCTCATACCCTTCCTTCTCCCAGAAGATAAAGGATATGCTGCCCGACCTTAAGAGCTGCTGCCTTGCTACGCTCTTCCTTAACGGCGTTGAGAAGCTCGGTTCATTCCTGACCGTGGACAGCACCAACAGCTGTATAACCTCTGTATGCGAGGCTCTCAAATCCTTCGGCGGAGAGAATATCATCCTCGGTTCAAAGTCGAATTACGAGATATTCGTCTTCTTCAAGGACTGCGATAAGATGCAGATCTACAATCTGCTCAACAGTATGGACGAAGCTGTTCAGAACTGCGTCATCACCGATGACTTCGGCGAGATAATCGACATCTCCGATAAGAGCCGTCTCAGCCTTTCCATAGGATGCTCTTCATATCCCGATGAGGCTTCCGATTTCAACATGCTTGTGAACTATTCGGAATTTGCCCTCTATGAGGCAAGAAACTCCAAGAGAAGCGTTATAAACTGGTTCTCGGAGGAAAACTACATCCGTGAAAAGGATTCCTACAAGAACGCTCAGCTGTTCACACGTATAGTACAGGAGAATCTGCTCACCTACTGTATGCAGCCGATAGTTGACGCAACTACGGGAAACATCGTCGCTTACGAGGCTCTTATGCGTACAACAGGCGATATCAAAATGCCGCCGAAGCAGATACTTGCTATCGCTGAAAATCAGAACAACCTTTACAGCATCGAAAAGCTTACCCTCTTCAACACCATGAAGATACTCAGTGAAAATCAGCAGATATTCAATGACAGAAAGCTTTTCATCAACTCAATGTCCAACAGCCTCCTTTCGGATGAGGACTTCAACGATCTCTACCTGACCTACGGCGAACTACTTGAAAAGGCTGTTATCGAAATTGTCGAGGACAGCGTTGCTTCAAACGATTCAATCGAGCTTATAAGAAAGCGCTGCGCTTTCACTCACTCGCAGCTTGCTATCGATGATTACGGTACAGGCTACGCTACAAGCTCCAATCTCCTTAAGTACACTCCCGACTATGTAAAGATAGACCGTTCGCTCATCAGTGATATCCACAACGACCTGAAAAAACAGCAGCTCGTTACACAGATAGTGGAATTCTGCCGCGATAACAACCTCATCTCACTTGCTGAGGGCGTAGAGACCGCTCATGAGATGCGTACCGTTATCCGTCTCGGAGTTGAACTCATTCAGGGCTACTACACTTCAAAGCCCAAGCCTCTCTTCCTTGACAGTATCTCAAAGGACATCAAGGACGAGATAATCAAGACTAACCTCGAAAGCCGTCCCGACGGTTCAAGGAAGATATATTCCGCAAGAAATGATACGGAAATAGACCTTCTTAAGCTCGCTCTTGAAAAATATACCGATATACAGATATACCAGAGTCAGCTTACTATAGTCGGAGATCCCGATAAACCCGTTAAAATGAGCATCACTGTTATGGATAACCACAGCTGTGAGCTTACCCTTAAAAACGTGAATATCATAAGCGCTAACGGCAAACCCACTATATCCGTCGGCGAGTACGCAAGGCTCGTACTCAACGTTTCAAAGACCAATAAGATCGGCAACTCGGGTATCTATGTTCCTATGGGTTCGCAGATCGAAGTTGTGGGCAAGGGTTCACTTACTATCGACTGCTACGCTTCAGAAGGCATCGGCATCGGCAATGATTACGACCACAGCTACGGCGATATCACTATCGATATGACCGGTACCCTCGAAATAATCAGCAACAGCGTTGAGACTCTCTGCATCGGCGGCGGCTTCAACGATGACGACTCTGAAATAAAGCTCCTTTCGGGCAATGTCAAGATCTGTATGTACACTCACAACGGTCTCGGCATCGGAAGCTTCAACGGAGATTCAAATATCCTCCTCTCAGATAAGTGCAGCCTCGATATGACTCTTTCGGGAAATAACGTAACAGGTATCGGAAGCTGCAAGGGTATCTCAACTATAACTTCCTCTTCCGATATAAAGCTATACTGCACAGGTGCAAACGCAGTCGGTATCGGTGTTCTCGATGACGGCGAAGGAAGCATCATCATCGACAAGGGTACTATAGATATGAAGATGCGCTGCGGTAAACAGGCTTGCATCGGTTCTATGAACAGCAACGTCAATACAAAGATATGTGATGCCACTATCAATATCGATGTGGAAGGCGACCTCGCTACAGGTATCGGCGACCACAACGGCAGCGGCAGCATCGCTATCATCGGCTCGGAAGTAAACGTTTCCATGCTTGCAGGTAATCCGCTTGACATAGGCTCTAAGAACGGTGACGTTATAATACAGCGCTCCACCGTAAATTCACTGGTAAATAACCAGAGGATCACTCACACTAATAACTGATCTTACAGGATCAGATCATAAAAAAGAAAGTAAGGTAATAATTTAATGAAACTTGGTATGGTTGGCCTTCCTAACGTAGGCAAAAGCACTCTTTTCAACGCTCTGACCAATGCAGGAGCAGAATCCGCAAACTACCCGTTCTGTACTATCGAGAAAAACGTCGGTATAGTATCAGTTCCCGATGAAAGGCTCGATAAGCTGGCAGAAATGTACGAGCCCGATAAGTTCACTCCCGCAACTCTCGAATTCGTGGACATTGCAGGCCTCGTAAAGGGCGCTTCAAAGGGTGAGGGACTCGGAAATAAATTCCTTGCGGATATCCGTGAGGTGGACGCTATCGTTCACGTAGTCCGCTGCTTCGAGGATACCAATATCATCCACGTTGACGGAAGCATCAATCCCGTCCGCGATATCGAGACCATCAATCTCGAACTCATCTTCTCGGATATCGAGATGATAGACCGCCGCATCGACCGCGCTAAAAAGGCTGCAAAGGGCGATAAGAAGTACCTTGCGGAGATAGACTTCCTTGAAAGGCTCAAGGCTCACCTTGAAAACGGCAAGTCTGCAAGAGGCTTCGATTTCACCGACGATGAGAGAGAGCTTATCAAGTCCACTCCACTCCTCTCGGCAAAGCCTGTTATCTATGCAGCTAACCTCAGCGAGGACGACTTCACCAACAACATCGAGACCAACGAAAATTACAAGCAGGTCTGCGCTATCGCAGCAGAAGAACACTCCGCTGTACTTCCTATCTGCGCTCAGATAGAAGCAGAGATATCCGATATAGGCGACGAGGACAAGGCAATGTTCCTCAGCGAGCTCGGTCTTGAAGTTTCAGGTCTCAACCGTATTATAAAAGAAGGATATTCACTCCTCGGACTTATCTCCTACCTCACAGCAGGAAAACAGGAGGTTCGTGCATGGACTATCACCAAGGGCACAAAAGCTCCGCAGGCAGCAGGTAAGATACACACCGACTTTGAAAAAGGCTTCATCCGTGCAGAAGTTATTTCCTTCGATGCACTTATGGAATGCGGTTCAATGGCTGCTGCAAAGGAAAAGGGACTTGTCCGTCTTGAAGGCAAGGAATACGTTATGCAGGACGGCGATATAGTTCTTTTCAGATTTAACGTCTGATTATACAAAGTGCACAATTATCTCCCCTGTTATATGTGCAAAGAGTGAAATTTCCGAAAAACACTTGCATTTTGCAAAAAGTTGTGATATAATTCACACATAAGGTCAGATGAACTTATTTTAAAGTCACCTTAACCTTATCACACTTCTTGTGATCTTACGAAAGGGGGCGCTTCTATGGGTGTACTGTTCTGGGCTATTATGATCGTTGTATTCGTTATTGCCGAAGTCGCTACGGTCCAGCTCGTATCTATCTGGTTCGCACTTGGTGCGTTCATTACTATGATATGCAGCTATTTCTTCGATATAAACACGTTCGGTCAGCTTGTGATATTCATCATTTCTTCGTCTTTCTTCCTTGCTCTGACCTTCCCGTTTATGAAGAAACACCGTAAAGCTAAACATGTTTCTACAAATGCAGAACTTGATGTCGGCAAGAATGCGGTCGTGATCGAGGAAATCAACAAGGATAACGGTACAGGACGTGTTACTCTCAATGGCGTTGACTGGAGCGCAGTTTCTTCAGACAGCTCGGTCATCCCAAAAGGAAGTATCGTTACCGTTACTCAGGTTCAGGGCGCTAAGCTCGTTGTAGAGCTTAAAGATTAATAAACTCTCCCGTCAGGGAGGAATAAAAACATTTTGTTTTGGAGGAATTAACTATGGATTTTTTCAGGATCGTTATTGCTGCGGTCATCATTTTCCTGTTGTTCATCATCATCAGAAGCATCAGGATCGTTCCGCAGGCTCACGTTTTCGTAATCGAGCGTCTCGGCTCATTCTACGCTGAGTGGGAAACAGGTCTTCACATACTCGTTCCATTCATCGACCGCATCGCAGGCCGTGTTTCACTGAAGGAAAAGGTTGTAGACTTCAAGCCTCAGCCCGTTATCACCAAGGATAACGTTACAATGCAGATAGATACCGTTGTGTTCTATCAGGTTACAGACGCTAAACAGTATATCTACGGTGTTGAAAGACCTCTCGCAGCTATCGAGAACCTTTCAGCTACTACTCTTCGTAACATCATCGGTGAGATGGAGCTCGATGCTACACTTACTTCCCGTGATGTAATCAACACAAAGATCACTTCTATCCTCGATCAGGCTACTGACCGCTGGGGTATCAAGGTAAACCGCGTTGAGCTCAAGAACATCCTGCCTCCTCGTGAGATACAGGACGCTATGGAAAAGCAGATGAAGGCTGAGCGTGAGCGCCGTGAGAAGATACTTCAGGCAGAGGGTGACAAGAAGTCACAGATCCTCGTTGCAGAAGGTGAAAAGGAATCACAGATCCTTCGTGCAGAGGCTAAGAAGCAGGCACAGATCCTCGAAGCAGAGGCTGAAAAGCAGGCTATGGTACTCCGTGCGGACGCTGTAAGAGAGCAGAAGATACTCGAGGCTACCGGTGAAGCTAAGGCTATCGAAATGGTTCAGCAGGCACTTGCTGAGAGCCTTGTAAAGCTCAATGACGCTAACCCGAGCGAGAGAGTTATCCAGCTCAAGTCACTTGAATCACTTGCTAAGGTCGCTGACGGACAGTCTACAAAGATCATTATCCCAAGCGAGATACAGGGCCTTGCAGGTCTTGCAGCAGGCATCAAGGGCGTAATTGAAAAATAACACATACTGCAATAAATACATGAAGCCATAGTACCTTTAAAAGGTACTATGGCCAGTCTGTCGAAAAAGTCCAGTAAAAGCTGGGCTTTTTCTCATTTATGTGGTATAATATAGAGGAAGGGAGCTGAGCAAAATGCTGAGAGAAAACAAAGTGGAACGGGATCAAATGGAGTTTTTCTG